>Ga0181987_10768_pt1 | contig 12168 bp, 10 predicted proteins | sample TergutCo191P1_FD_120224 | JGI IMG/M metagenome (GOLD analysis project Ga0181987, IMG submission 120224)
TTAACCTGCGAAATTTTAACAATTTCACAGGTTGTCCCCCCGTTTTTTCCGCCCGGAGGGCTAACGGGGGGAACGCCGCATTACAGAACTGGACTTTTTCAGCGGCTACTATAGAAAAAACTTTACTGCCTTCAAAAAACATCATTTTTTACAAAAAAATTACAAAAAATGACAGAAAAATTACAAATATGCATTTTTTTTGATCGCATAGTTAAAAAATAATATATATTATAGGTAGTTAACACTGCTAAAATTAATTTTTTGGCAATAAATCAGGAGATTCCTATGAGAAAGGACAAGAAAGGTTTTACCCTCATTGAGCTAATGGTGGTAATCGTGATCATCGGTATTTTAGCGGCCATAGCTATTCCAAAGCTCTTTGGAATGTCTGCTAAAGCAAAGGCATCGGAAGTTGGTCCGGCTGCTGGAACATGGAGTAAGCTGCAACAGGCTTACGTGATTGAGAAGGGTGAAGTAGGCGATGCTGTAACTATTGCATACACACCTCCAGGAGCTACTGAGTCATCTAATACTGGTTCCACACCAAACTTCTCTTATTCTGTATCCGTTGGCGGTACTACCTCCTCAACATTTAGTGCGGTTAATGCAACTCCGCTAGGTGAGTGCACTTTAAATCAAGGTACATGGTCAGCAACAGGAACAATAAGTGGCCAAGGTGCCTTTAAGCCTGTGCCAGTTAATCCTATAGCAAATTGCGCAAATTTAACTCCTAATTGGATGAATTTGCAATAATTGCATCTTTCTCAAGAGGTTTGTCTAAAGACAAACCTCTTTTGGTATTTGAACATAGATGAAAACCAAACTTGCTGATATTGCTCTTGCATTTTTTGCATGTGCTATTCCATTATTTATTTTCGCATTGCCTTTCTTTGATGCCAAAGAAGTCCTAAAAAAAATTGACTGGTATAGTCCGTTTTATATATTTACGCTACAATTCGGAATAGGAGCGTTATTATTCATAAAGCTATTTAAAGATTTTACTGTTTGGGCAAAAGATATTTGGCAAAATAATACAAAAAATGATTCCAAATTAATCTTAGTAATCCTAGCGACCCTAATAATAGCGATTATGGCAATATGCCTCTTTTGGATAGAGGGCAAAGCTCGAGTACAACATGACGAAGCCATTTATTTGACAACAGCGCAAAATATGTATCACAATTACATAGGAACTTCATGCGTATCAGGAGTTTTTTCCGAAGAAGGACTGACTTGCATTTCCAGCAGTACCATTAAACCCCGTGGTTTAAGTTATCTTTATACACTTGGAATGCCCATTTTCGGGACAAGTTTGCAGTGGGTTTATAACTTTCAAACTTTTATTCTATTCTTAACAATTCCGATTTTCTTTTTCGCTTTGCTTGCTTGGCTAAAAAACAAATGGCTTGCATTATTGGCAACTACTTTGTTAGTCAACTCCCCTGTTTTATTGTTTTATTCTCGCTCGGCAAGCATAGAAGGTTTTTATATTTTGATGTTCGCTCTTTCTTTGCTAGTTTTAAAATGGGCTTACGACAGAAATACCACAAGGCACTGGCTTTTGCTGGCTCTAACCTTAGCCTTTTTCGCACAAACTCGCAGCGAAACCATATTTTGCTTATTTGCCTTTATCGGAGTTGTATTTTATCGCAATTGTCTGAACCTTGATTTACAGGATTTTAGGATTTCCAGGATTTTCAAACATTCGACTCCTTTTCCTAAATTCCTAGCAACGCTCTCATTTTTTTGCATTCCCATTCTTTGTACTTTATCATTTAATCGAGATTCAGATTTGCAAGGTGGTGCATACGGAGCTCGTGGTCATTTATTAGAAAATATTATTATTGACTTTAAAATAATGGCATTCACAAGCTATAATTCTAACGGCATTTTTTATGCTCCTTATTTTCCATATTTCACATGGTTCGCTCTATTCGGATTAATAACACTAATTATCTTGACAATAAAAGAAATTCGCTTAAAAAAACATGTCTCATGTCCCATATCACATGTCCCTTATAAATATATTTCCGCATTTCTCTTAGCCCTCTCCCCCCAATATCTAATCCTCTTTGACAGCGTTAGCGCAGATTTAACTATGGATGTTCAGCAACGATTTGTACTTATCATTTTACCTGCGATGTCATTTTTAGGCGCATTATTTATATGGCAAATGTTTATATTGCTGAAAAATCAAGTAAATCCTAAAATCCTGCTAATCGCAGTTCAGATAGTTATTCTAGGAAATACTCTGATTCACAAAGAGAGCATTAAACAGAATATTATATCCAGTGTAAATGCCGTATTAACAGAGCACTATCATTTGCAAAAGTTTACATCCGAGCTAAAAAAATCTCCAATATTTTTTACATATCAGCCTTTACTGCTTTTAGAGAAAGGAATATCCGCTTATGGCTACGATTTATTAATAGATGTAGAAGAAAGTGCTTTGGAAGAGTTATTTAAAATATATGACGGCAATGTTTTTGCTATTGAAAATTCTGCATGCAAGAATTCTTACTCCGTACCCAAAATGATCGCTGGTAGAACAACAAGAAGTTGCGATAGAGTAATTTCTTATTTTAATGTAGATACCGTTTTAAATGTAAATTTGATGCAAAATACAGACAAAACATTGCTAGTTTATAAAATACTGAGTTTAAATGAAAAAGACAAGCAAGGCCTACTGAGAATATATGAAAAAATAGAACCTACGCAAGATTCCGTTCATTTACATTACAAAGTACCAAAAGACACAAATGTCTCCTGGAAAATAAAGCATTATTTAAATGATGGATATCTAAATGATTCTCCTTACAGCAAAGGTTATTTTACAGATTTCCTAAAACTTTCCCAATTCGACCGCGATACAAATATATGGCGCTTGGACATTGTCGATACTATTTCAAACAGCTTAATCCACAGCGACTTTTGGCAATTGATAAAAACACAACATAAACAATGACAAAAAATATTGAGCCTCAAGCAATCTTTACAATTCCCTTATCGCAATCTATTGATTTGCCTTAAAGGAAGCTTGGTATAGCGAGCTATAACCGCAGGATCAAGCCCGTCAGCGAGCATAGCACTGGCGATTTCCAGTTTGCTTTGCCTTGCAACAGATATAGTAGCATCTTTCACCGCATCTTCCACAGCGCATTGTACTTCAAGCTTTCTCTCATCGACATATCTCATACTATACCTATAGGCTTTAAGTTCATCCCCTTTTAATTTACAAATTTCTGAGACCTCAAAAATGCGATCAAATATCTTATCTCCGAAATTGGGAGGTCTTTCTTCCAGAAGGTGCAAATTTTTCAGTAGAAAAATGATCTTGTCCCTGAAAGTCTTGCACTCGGAGTTTTTTTGCTGTTAGGAGCTACCCATAGAAGCTCAGTGCTAACGCATAAATTTTTCTATTTTTATAATAACAAATGAGGGTATTATGAATCTAATTAGAGTCTTTCATCCTGTAGGGCAAGGAGCTTTCTATTCAGAAAGATATTCTTTTAATAATAAAGAATTCACCGTGGTTTACGACTGCGGTTCTACTACACTTAGATGGAGAAAATTAGAGAACAAAATAAAATCCGCTTTTCCGGAAGGACATACAATTGACATTCTGTTTATCTCTCACTTCCATGCAGACCATATCAACGGAATCGAAACTCTAAAAAAACATTGCAACATAAAAAGAGTTGTTCTTCCACTGCTTGACTCGGAAGCAAAGACTTTGGTAAAAGTAGCCAATATGATTGACTGTAATTATTCGGATACGGAATTGATTGATAATCCCAATTATTTTTTTGGAGGAAATACACAAGTTATTGCAATAAATCCGACCAAAATAAATCAGGATGAGCACGGCATTAGCTTGGAAGAAACTATAGACATATCAAAAACAACAGCAAGTCGTTTTGCAAGCGGAACCGCTTTTGTGCCATTTGCAAGAACTAATTGGCTCTTTATCCCTTTCAACTATAAACATGGTGGACGAAAAACGCAATTTGTGCATGCGCTTAGGAGATATGGGCTAACTTTAGTGGACATTGACACGACTGATAAAATACAAACACATAAAAGCAGTGTAGCTAAAGCATATAATGATGTTGATGGGGACCTCAATGAAAATTCAATGGCATTATTTTCCGGTCCAAAGACAAGCAAAAAAGTTTATCATTTTCAACAGCCGCATCGCTCTCGCTGGCATCACAATCATTTCAGATTAACTCTCGAAAGCGGTTGCCTGTATATGGGAGATATTGATTTGACAGAACCAAAAATAGTAACCGATTTGAAAAGCAAGTTAAAAAATGTTATTTCATTCATTGGAACACTGCAAGTTCCACATCATGGCTCTATTAAGAATTTTGATAACTTTATTTTAGATGAGAATATTCAATGTGCTGTATTTTCATACGGAACAACAAATTCTTATGGGCATCCTTCCGACAGAGTAATTAGCGATGTAATAGCAAATGAAATATATCCGCTCTTTGTGACCGAAGAACAAAGTTCAATGGTTACACAATGGATAGCTACCTAAACACCCAAAACCTGTTCAATATAAAATTCAGAGGTACCGTCACGCAAAGGCCAAAAAACGGTGCAATGTACTCATTTACTTCAAAAATATCTACAAAAATATACAGCAAAGACGTGCCTATAAACAAACCCGAAAATGCATAGGAAACAACCATGCGAAATGCGGAACCCACGGTGCTACGACTTTCTCTGTTCTCATAAAAAACATGTTTATTATTCCAGTAAAAAGCATTGATCATGCTAACTGCAAACGCAATAACGCCACACAAAAGATAATGAAAACCCAAAGTCACAAGAATCGCATAAGTTGCATAAGAAATTGCCGTGTTCGCCACACCGACTATTCCGAATTTCCAAAATTTATCCAATAGTTGCTTCAACATATTCTTAATTTACTAATTTTTAACCCATGTCTAAAAATTTTCCCCAACGTTACTTCTTACCGGAGGAAGAACAACCTAAATCATGGCTCAATATAAGGGCATTTATGAAGAATAAGCCAGCCCCAATGCTGCATCCGGGAACAAAGCAGCCCGTAACCGCCGCAGACCTTGACCCCGTCTTTTGCAAAGAGTGTATAGAGCAGGAATTGGACGAAACCACCGAATTTATCCCCATTCCAGACGGCATTTTAGAATTTTACAGGGCCTATCGCCCCGCTCCCCTTATAAGGGCATACTTCTTGGAAAAAGCTCTTGGCACCCCCGCAGAAATCTATTATAAGCACGAAGGCACCAATACAAGTGGCTCACACAAGCTAAATTCGGCGGCTGCGCAGGCATTTTACACAAAGCAAGACGGCTTGACAAGCTTAACCACCGAAACCGGAGCCGGACAATGGGGAAGCGCGCTATCTATGGCTTGCGCCTTTTATGACCTGCATCTAACAGTTTACATGGTAAAAGTCTCGTCTGAGCAAAAACCATACCGCAAAGCTCTTATAGAAACATACGGCGCAGAGCTGATTCCCTCGCCTTCTTCCACCACCAATTGCGGCAAGAAAATCTTGGAGAAAGACCCAAATACCGGCGGCTCGCTGGGCTGCGCCATAAGCGAAGCAATTGAAAAGGCACTTAACACACCAAAATGCCGCTATGTTTTGGGCAGCGTTTTGAACCACGTCCTTTTGCACCAGAGCATAATAGGCTTGGAATGCAAGACCGCTTTTGACAAATACGGCATTAAACCCGACATCATAATAGGCTGCGCAGGCGGAGGCTCCAACCTCGGCGGCTTAATAGCACCGTTTGTGGTAGAAAAGCTGCAAGGTAAAAGCGATGTAAAAATCATTGCCGTTGAACCCGCAAGCTGCTCATCGCTCACAAAAGGAAAATTCGAATACGACTTCGGCGACACAGCGCAGACCACGCCGCTCATAAAAATGTACACGCTTGGCAGCGACTTTATTCCATCTGCAAGCCACGCAGGAGGGCTCCGCTATCACGGCATGAACTCCACAATTTCCCAGCTCTACCACGATAAAGTAATGGATGCCTGCTCAGCAAAGCAAACAGAAGTTTTTGAAGCTGCAGTAAAATTCGCAAAAATAGAAGGAATTTTACCAGCCCCCGAATCTTCCCACGCAATCAAGATAGCCATAGACGAAGCCATGGAATGCAAGCGCACAGGCGAAAAAAAGACCATCCTCTTTGGACTAACAGGTACAGGCTATTTCGACATGAGCGCATACATGCAGTATAACGATAAAACGATGAGGGATTAAAACGCTATTCTCCAAACAACCACAAAGAACACATAAATCGCCAGCACAATAACCACATCGAACATTCCCAATGGCTCGCCCCACCGGAGCCATTTTTTTGGCGGCGCAAAACCTGCTATCGCTCCCATTATTAGCCCTAAGAAATGCCCCCAGATATCAACCTTGCCGCTTTCATCGCCCACGCCCAAGAATACCGCTAACAAGAACACCGCAAACCACGGGACCATGCGCCTGTATAAATTCTCTCTTTTCAGCACTCGCACTTCTAGCGTAGCTAATGCACCCAGCCCGGCAAACACCGTTGAAGAAAAACCCGCCGCACGATAATCCTTCATTATGAATGCAGTTTCCAAGTTAGCAAGTGCGGCTGCTAGAATAATGAACGGAGCTATGCGAGAGAGCGGCATTTTGAAGGCTATAAGCGAGAACACAAAAAAGCCGGAGAGCATATTTGAAACCAGATGATAGTTGCTGTTGTGAAGGGTTTGCGCCGTGAAGATCCTCCACCACTCGCCATTTAAAATCCTAGCGGCATCTGAGAGTCCAAGCTCTTTTATATGCGGATAATGAACCTGCAAAAATGTGCAAGCCAGAGGTATAAGCAAAAACCAAAGAGGCTGAGTGCTTGGCCTTAGCACGGGCAATACAACAAATTCCTTTTCCCAGTCCGGATTTTCCTGTTTGTAAAGAGCTATTTGAGTTTGAGCTATGTAGAGGTCTTCTTCCCTCACAAAGATTTCCCAAGGCCCCATCTCATTTTGCGAAACGACATACCTTATGTGCTGGCTGCTCAAAACAAGGCAAAAGTCCCGTATTATGCGCAGCATGCCCTGTTCAAGGCAAATTAGATTCTGTTCAGGATTGACTTCCAACATCGCAATGGTTAGTGGACGATACAAGATTTGAACTTGTGACCCCTACCATGTCAAGGTAATACTCTAACCAACTGAGCTAATCGTCCAATGCGCTAAATATAGTAAATTTCGCCGATTCGTGTGGAAGTTTAACTCACAGATGCTGAACCCCGATACTTAAGAGTCTCAGATTAACTTGGAATGGTTTAAACCGGAGATTCCTAAAATTGATATCGGGGTTCAGACAATTTTTAATTACAGCTTATTTGCTCTGGATTCACGCCTTCTACGCTACGCCCGGCGTTGAGTTCTCTAATCCATGTTTGAACTCTTTGCCCGCTTGGAGATTGCTGGTGATTTAAATTTGTGTATTCAGGAGCTGTCGCTGCAATTGCCGGGTTATTGCTTAAAACGGCAGAATCATCGGTACTCCTCCAAATCGACCAATTAGCCCAAGACACTTTTGCTCCTTCTATAATAGACATCCACTCATTGTTATTATCCCAATTTAGAGGGTAAGTGACACCATTATCAGTCATAGTTCCATTTGCCAAGGTAGTTCCCCACTCACTAACAAATGCCGGCAAATTTGCGCAGTAAAATCTTTTAAAATAAGTTTTATAAGCATCGTGAGCAGAAGCGCTTGCGTAATAATGGAAACTATACATTATATTTTTCCCGTCTATAGGACCGGCAAAAGTGGGGTGAAGAACATGATCAAGACCTGAAGACCAGTTAGGAGTTCCTACTAATATTACTCCATCGGGATCATTGCTGCGAATGGTGCTTATTATGCCTTCGGCAAAAGCTTTTATTTGATTCCAAGTTGTCATAGGGCATCCATCAACATAGTTCATATTGTCCAAATCGCAACGCGGCTCGTTGTAAACTTCATAAATAACGTGGGTATAGCTTTTTTCTTGCACATAAGCAGAAACATCTCTAAAAAAATTATTTGTAGATTCTGCACGACCGGGCCTGTGAGCTCTATAAGAGTGGTTGTCTATAATTACATAAATACCAGCTTCTTTGGTCCAGTCCATCATGTTTTTGGCTATGCCAAGGGCATCTGCGGCATCTTCATGAACATTGCCTATGGCAGCGCGCACAAGATTTGCTCCCCAAGTATCCCTAAGCTCCATAACAGTTTCTCTAGTATAGAATCTATAACCATTCTGAGTACCGCCCCAAGGACCTTTATACCAATACAAGCTCATGCCACGCAGAACAAACGGCTGTCCGTTTTTCATAAGATAACGGCCCTCAACAGACAACTTGCCGTCGCCTTTATTATCTCCCTCGCCGCCATCACCAGGTTCAGTTTGATTACAATCATCTCCCTCACAGGAAGGGGGATTGCTTGTTGACGTGGAGCAGGCAAATAGCCCGGCGAGAACGAGAAGGAGTAATTTTTTCATGAGAGCCTCTTGGTGCTGGTTCTATTTCAGAACAACATTAACTGTCTGTGTGTAGGAGCCGGATTGTACCACTGCGTAGTAAACACCGGGATTCTGACCCATAAGGCTGAACACGCTGTTTCCTGCCTGAACACTGCCGCTAAGAACCTGTTGACCTGCAAGGGTATAAAGGTTTACTGTAGCTTTTTTGTCAGAGGAAATATGCAATGCACGACCATGAGTAGCTACAATCAAGCCAGCAGCATGATTAACTTTCAGGACTGGAGAACCACCAGGGCAATTACCGGAACCTTGATTAGGACAAGCTGAATCCCAGTACTGATTCTCACCGCCTTTGCAATCAGTAACTTGTGCTTCCCCATCAGGATCGTCGCTCCATATGTCCCAGCATGTTCCTGGTTTGTCCGTATCTGCCCATTTGCAGCATCCCAAAGAAGTTCTGCTCTCCGAATTGCCCGCTCTCCAAGTACCACCAGCGGTTTTGCATTGTACATTTTGCCCATATTTATTACTTGGATTTATTGAACTCAGATCGGGATTATTAATGTCGGTAGGAGTAGTCTTCTCACTAACACCGGTATATACCATTCCATCTCTTATGCAGTCGGCAACTAATGTAGCACAATCTGAACTTAAGTTCTCATAGATATTATTGATTGTATAACAGCCTGTTCCATGTTGGCAAAATGCCTTTACTCCTTGATACCCACAATTGCAACCGCTAGGATTAGGTGCATTGGGATCTGTGGTATTACCGGCACACTCCTGTGCCCCAACCTGTGAAACAAACATCGCAATAGCGATCATCGGCATTAAAAATACCTTTTTCATAGAAAATCTCCTGTTTAAACCATTCCTATTACATAATATACATTCAAAAATGACAAAGCGGTCAATTTTTTTGCATTTTTTGCATTTTTTTTGTTTTTTTTACCAATATTTCACTTTTTTTTGTCACTTTTTTGAAAAAAATCCTTAAAGTTGCGTCTAAATTCCAACTTGAAATAAAAATACAGAGGTGTGTGAACCTCTGCATTTTGTAAATCTTTGTTCAGATTATTTCATAATTGTAACTTTGACGGTTTGTTTTTGAGTTCCGGCTTGTACCACAGCGTAGTAAACGCCTGGGTTCTGGCTCATAAGGCTAAACACTTTGTTCCCTGCGCTAACAGTGCTGCTTAGAACTCTCTGACCGCTTAATGTATAAAGGGAGATTTTGGCATCCCTGTCGGAAGAGATATGCAACGCACGGTTGTGAGTTGTGACTGTTAAGCCTATTGCGGGTATGATAGCACCGTGTATTGAGCTTGTACCTATATCACCGGTGTTTATTGTTATGCTTTCAGCCGGTTTACTGTCTGCAACAGGATCACCGCTTGCGGTATAGCAAATAACATCTGCGATCATAAGATCCTTCTTTGCGCCTGAGACATTATCGTCAAAGGTCCATGTAATTTGCGTAACTTTACTCAAATCAACTGGTATAGCATCCACATTGCCGTTTCCACATCCTGCTCCGGTCCAAGTTCTTGCTAATTTTAGACTAGCAACGTCTATGAATACCTTTGTCCAAGTTGTAGCAGCCGGAGTTACCGCTCTGCCCCATTTGTTATCATCAGCTTTAGTTGGGTCAGAGCACTCAGATTTCGGGAATTCCAGCAAGAACCAGTGTGGGTCTCCTTTATAGTAATAGGAGATTCCTTCTGTGCAATCTGCTACCTTTTTGGTGGTACCATTTTCAATGCCCAGCATTGCGCCTGAGTATTTAGCTGGAGCAGCAAGAGTAACGTTTTTTAGTTTAGCCACACCTTCATCAAACACTATCATGCCTTCTGCATTTGTTGGGTTGGCAGAAGTTGCCTCATTATATGCATTGCCCCAAATATAGTCACCAAAAGCAGTCAGGCCATCTTCAGAATCTGCGCTATAAGCAAAAATAGGATAACCATTGCCGCTGCTCGGAATAGGAGGCTCACCACCGCCGCCTGTTAAGCAGGTTATATCATCAATATCCAAAGTCCCTGATGTTGCAACGCTAGTTACCTTATTGCTAATAACCCATTTTAATATTGTTATGTCGTTCAAACTAAATGTCTTTGCTGTTCCCCAACCTTCTTCCTGTGCCAAGTTTGCAGGAGTTACCGTGGTTAATGTCCAATTAGCTTGTGCAGGTTTAGTCGCCGTTTTAAAAACGTTATAGTCTGTAACTGTTGATAGTTCTGTAACAAAAATATGCGCAGCACCTTTATATCTGTATGAAAAGCCGCCAGTGCAATCAGTAATGGGGAAATCAGGAGTAGGTTTTAGTGCATCACTTCCATCGTTAACGGAAATCTGATAAAGAGCTTGATTATCATCAGTAGTTCCTTCCAGAGCATAATTAAAAGAGAAAAAACCTCCTGCACCTTCATTTCCGGCGTATCCGTCTCCATATCCAAACGAATAACTACTAAAGGCTGTTGCCGTGCCGTCCGCAAAATCAGCTATCACTTTATCAGCAAAAGCGCTATTTGCCATGAACCCGAGTGTGGCTAAACCACACAATAATTTTTTCTGCATAAAACACTCCTAGTGAAAGAAACTTTACACAATATAGATAATAAAATGAAGAAAATGTTTAAAAAGCATGACTTCTCTACTTTTGCCCTCTGAAAATCCCCAATAGACCCTCCACCTCAAGCTCGGCTGTGGAAAAACCAAGCTCAATAACCGCCTGCAATGGCTGGGTGGCTAAAAAACGCAACGGAAATTTGTCGCAATTCGCATATAAATCTGCGATAACCGGTGATTTTGCAGTTATTTTGTCTGAAAAGGTCAAAACCGCAACGCCCTGCTTGCGAGCTATGCCAACCACAGAGAACTTTCTAGACAAAATACCTATCTCTGCGCACATCAACAACATCTCAGCCGGTTTTGGAACCGGACCAAACCTGTCTCTAAGTTCCTCCAAAAGCGAAGAAATCTCCTCGCTCGCCTCAACACGGGCAATACGCTGATAAATGGAAATCCTCGCCAAACCGTCTTTAATCCATACCTCCGGCAAATACGCATCAACACGAAGCTCAAGGCGTGGCTTAACCAGAGAATCGTCCTTAACCCCTCGCAACTCCTCAACCGCCTCCTTAACCATTCTCACATAAGTCTCAAAACCAATCTCCTCAATAAACCCGTGCTGCTCCATGCCCAGCAAATTACCTGCGCCACGAATCTCCAAATCACGCACCGCAACCTGATAACCGCTGCCCAAATCCGTAAAACGCTCCATTGCCGCAAGCCTCTTTTGCGCAGACTTGGACACTCCATGCCCACCCTCCGGAGTCACCAGATACGCAAAAGCCTGCACCGCAGACCGGCCTACCCTGCCCCGCAACTGATACAACTGCCCCACTCCGAACATCTGGGCATTCATAATTATCATGGTATTGGCATTGGGAACATCAAGACCGGATTCAATCAAAACAGTGCAAACCAAAACATCGAATTCCTTGTTTATAAAAGCTGCCATGGTCTTTTCCAAATCGCTATCCGGCAACTGAGCATGAGCTACCGCAACACGTGCGCTGGGAACCCACCCCTCAACATCCGCAGCCAATTGCTCAATGCTCTGCACACGGTCGTTCACAACAAA
>Ga0181987_10774_pt1 | contig 12066 bp, 10 predicted proteins | sample TergutCo191P1_FD_120224 | JGI IMG/M metagenome (GOLD analysis project Ga0181987, IMG submission 120224)
ACTTTTATACCGCCTTTTATGCATAAAATATAGCAAATATCGTAGAATTTTTCAACCCCTTTTATGAAATAAATGTTGATTTATGCGGAGTTGTTATATTTTTAAGGAGCGACTATTTACAGTAAGAAATAATGATTCTCCAAATAATCAAGATGTTCCTTGCGTATTTTGATAGTTTCCTCAAATCCCGCCTTGAAATGCTCCGGCACGAATTTCCCATATAAATCGGCTGTCATAGAAATTTCGCTATGCCCTATTTGATAGCTAACCATTTGAAGCGGTGTTTGCGCAAGCAATTTATTCACGGCGAACGTGTGACGTAGCCTATGAGCGTGAATTCCTTTGTGGAATCGCCTAAGAACGATTTGGAAGGCATTGGCCGTTGTCTTGAATATATTTCCCCTATTGAACAATTCAATCAACGTGGGGCAAACGGGAAGGGTTCTTGAAGCACTGGCGGTCTTGCCGCCAATAGGCTTGTAATTGCCTATGCTTTCACCGTGAAGATAAAGCACGCTATTCTTGATAGAACTTGGCTTCATCGTATCAAGCTCTCCTATTCTTATTCCTGTTATTAGCAATAGCAAAGCCGTGTCATGATGTGGAGTGTTAGCAAGGTTTGTTAGCAATTCCATTTGAGCTTCAATAGTTAGCGGTTCAACTATTTTCTTATTCACTCCGGCAATGGTTTTGACTTTCACGTCATCCCAAATGCTTCCATTGGAGATATAGCCGCTTCTTGCCGCTATCTTTGCCATTTGCTTCAGTATCGTCAATTCATATCTCATAGTGCTTGCTGAGATAGGCTGCTTCATGTAATGATGAAGCGTTGTGTTTGAACGCCATTTGAGGAATTTGTGGGCAGTGTCGCAATCAAGGTCAGCGGTTGAAGCTATTCCTGTTTCATTGAAGAACCTGACAATAGCCTTCACGTCATATCGCATGGATTTCTCATAGCTCTCGGTAACGCCTTCGGCTATCTTTTGCTCAAACCATAATTCAGCAAGGGAGTTCATAGAAATTTCCTTTTGCTTTTGAGAGAATCCTTGCAGAGCAAGCCCTTTCACGATTTCTTGCTTGCCTATGTCGTCAAGAGCCACGTATCTCAATACGGTGGTTTTGAGGTCAAGGCTTGCGAGCCTTAGCCTGTTTTCATTGTCCATTATGGAAATAAGAAGCTCATGCGCTTTGAGGCATTTCTCCATAAAGGCTTTTGATGTTTTTGGGACGCAATAGGAAATAGGCGGGTAGCCTTTGGTCCTATCCTTTATTTGACCTTTGACAAAATTGATGCTTGCCATAGCTAAACTCTCCTGGTTAATGGTAGCCAGTTTGTAGCCACTTATGGCAATTTTTTACTTAATTATGCATGAAAAACCTGCGAAATTTGCGAAATTTCAACGGTTGAAGCTGCCAGAAACGAATGGGGTTCAAGTGGTCGGTGGTTCGAATCCACTCATTCCGATTAAATCATATACTTTTCTTCCTCAGCATTTAGCAGGTCCATAAGCTCTTCCGGGGAATGAGCCTTGTTGAACTCCGTGGCTATATCGGCATTTTTGCCCACCAAAAGGCAAATGGCGGAAAGTATGGTTAAATGCGGGCCAACAGTGTAATCCGGGCTTATTATCAGGAAAAACAAACTGACCGGCTTGCCATCCAAAGCTTTGAATTCAATGCCCTTTTCAGTAGTTGCCACAACACAATGAAGTTGCTTGACTGCTGCTGTTCTGGCATGTGGAACGGCAACGTTGCGACCTATGCCTGTAGGCTTGACCTTTTCCCTATCCAATACCATGGCGGTGATATCTTCGCAAACCTCAGGTCCAAGCTCATCGGATAGGGTCTGTATCATTTCGCATATAATAGCCTCTGCATTTGAGCATTTTGAGTGAATTATTATATGCTTCTCAGAAAGTTGCTCTGACAAACGAATAATATTATACATACTGTCAAAAATAGATAATCAAAAAGTCATTTAAATGTATCAAGCACGGTTTGCGCTTTTTGGGCTTCCGAGCTTTGGGGAGAGGCTGATATAATCTTTTCAAGCTGTTCTTTGCCCTTGTCTTTGCCTACTTTATGCTTTAGGCGCAAGCTTCCGCACAAAAGCAAAGCCGAAAGGGGGAGCTTGGACTGGAGGCTCCCGTCAATGGCTTGCTCCAAATATGTTATGGCCTGCATATACTCTTTTTCGTCGCATTCCACGGCTTTGCGAAGCAAATCATTAACGTTTACGCCGGTGCTTGGTTTTGGGGCTGCAGCGGTAAATGTGGCCGTTTGCTCTGTTTTTGGCATTGCCCTTGCCGGTTCTGCCCAGTCTTCTTTTGTTGCTGCTGTTTTTATTGAAGCTGTTTTTGCGAACTCCGGTCTTCTTACAGGTTTGTCAATTTTCACTTCTATATTTTTTTTTTGATTTCCTAATAAATAAACTATTGAAAGCACTAACAGCATAAGCAATATGCCGGCCAGCCCAAGAGAAGCCAAGCCGCCGGTTTGCAAGTCGGGAACATACTCTTCATCAAGGTCTCTTAGAAATAAATAACATTGAAATTGCAACTTTCCTTCTTCATATTCTCTGAATTGCTCAAATTTCAATCGCTCGCTGCGGTATTGCTCGGAATCTTTATTTGGGTGCTCAATATCGGCTTTGGCCCATTGCGCTTTGCTATCGTCTAAAATTTTGCTGCGCTGCTCCGTGTGAAAAAACAGGGCCATAGCGGCAGCAACCAGGGTTGTGGCGAAAGCGGCAAGGAATATTCGAAAAAAGTTAATCATAGACTGGTAAAGTAGTAAAAATTGAGCAGCATTTCCGGCGACAGCTCCTCTGCTCTTGTGTTTTCGCCAAGATTCATGTTTTTCAATATAGACAAAATTTTATTCTCATTATAACGAGAGGATAGCGAGTTCGCAAGGATTTTTCTCTTTTGCGAAAACGCAGCCCGGACAAAAGCGAAAAAATTTTCTTCCGTGCATAAAGGTTTTGCCAAAGGTTCCAAAAGCACAGTTGCGCTGTTCACTTTTGGTTTTGGGCTAAAATGCTCCGGGCCTATGAGCCTGATTATGCGGCTTTTGGCATAGCAGGCGCAGAATACCGAAAAGCTTCCATAGTTTTTTGCGATTATTCTTTCTGCGACTTCCAATTGTGCCATGAACATGCAGCCCTTTGTTTTTGATATATGCGGCAATATATGGGATATTATCGCCGTTGCCATATTGTATGGCAGGTTGCCGGCGAGCCAGGAGTTTTGGTGTTCGTTTAGCCATGCTTCAATGTCAAAGCGCAGAAAATTCTCATGCACAAGGTTAAAGTTTTTGCTGTTTTTGAATTTTTCCCGCAATTTTGGAATGCAAAAATTATCTATTTCAACTGCGGTCAGGCGCTGGCATTTGGGCAGCAGCCATTCGGTTAAAGCTCCATGTCCGGGGCCTATTTCCAAAACTTCGTCTTGCAAAGAGCATGGCAGGTCATCAGCGATTTTCCCGGACATTTCCCTGTCCAGAAAATTTTGCCCGAACCTGCGCAGTTTTTGTAATTTTAATGGCATGTCTCTGAAATCACTCCTTAAACCTTGGCGGTTGCTAAAACGAAAATTCGCGTTGCAACGTAAAAGGAAATTAAAAAATATAATTGAGCAGAAAAGCTTTTCTGCGCTGCTTGGCAAAAAAAAACAGTCGCCTCTGTTTATAGTGACGCTCACAAGCTATGGAAAAAGAGTGGAAGATACCGCTCCTTACGCCATATGGAGCTTGTTTGAGCAAAGCATTGCGCCGGATAAAATTATCCTTTGGCTGGACAATGAAAACTGGAACTTGGATAACATTCCACAACTTTTGAAAATGGAAGCAGAAATGGGCTTGGAAATTAAATTCTGCGAAGACTTGAAGTCCTATAAAAAGCTGAATTTTGCGCTCAGGGAATACCCAAACGACGTTTTGATAACCGTTGACGACGATGCCTATTACCCCAAGGACTGGCTCGAAAAGCTTTTGCAGGCACACAAGGAAAATCCGGAAAAAATTTGCTGCCACAGAGCACATATAATCAAAAAAGGACAGCCGTATAACAAATGGAAATGGAAAGCCGACGAGAGCGACAACGCGGAAATGTTATTTCCAACCGGCATAGGCGGAGTACTTTACCCTCCAAGCTCCCTTGAAATTTCTCGCCTGGACGAATTTATGCGGCTTGCTCCGCAAGCAGACGACATCGCCTATTGGGCACTCGCAAAATTAAACGGCACAAAGCACATTCTTGCAAAAGATGGCTATTTTGAATTTGCCTTGGTAAACGGCATGGACGAAGAAGACAGCCTGATGTCCTCAAACAGGGAAAAGTGCAAAAACGACTTGCAGTTTAACGAAGTATCAAAGGAATTGCCAAGCAACCATGGAAAATGAAAGTTTAAAATCAGACAAAAAATTTTTGCTTAAAAGCACTTTATATAACGTGCTCAGCACCGCCCTTAAGGTTGCGGGTCCAGTGCTAGCCATTCTCACCGCGCGAATTTTTGGCAAAGAGGAATTTGGAATTTTTGTCAGCACGCAGCTTTGGGTACTGACCTTGAGCAGAATTTCCGTGCTTGGCCTTGACAAGGGGTTGAACTGGTTTTTGCCGCAAAACTCAGTACACAACAGGCCGCAGCATTTAGGGTACTATGAATCCATGAACCGCTCGGTGATTATAGCGGCCGGCATAACTTTGGTGTTTTTGTTCATAAAACCTGCGCTTTATCTTTACGCAATTTCCCTTGTTCCTTGGGTTATGCTGCATATTTTTGGCGGCTCGGCTGAGGGAATGCGAAAGCCTCAATATAAAATGTTCATAACGGATTGCATGGTGGCTGCGGTTTCCCCTTTGATTGCCATTGCCTTTTATTTTGCGGGAATTCCAAACGCGCTTCCACTTGGACTATTGTGCGCGAACATTTTAGGCTGCGTTATTTATTTGCCGCTAATGAGAAAGCTGCTGCCGGAAGCTAGGTTTACAAGAGAGGGCGTTCCAAAGCAGCTTTTGCTTTACTCTTTGCCAAGGGGTTTTTCCGAGGTTGTGACCTCTGTTTTGCTGAGGATGGATTTGTGGATGGTGATGTTGCTGCTGGGGCCTGCGAGCGCAGGTATTTATGCCGTTATGCTGACTATTTCCAATGCTCTGCGCACTATTCGCCAAAGTTTCAATCCAATTCTTTTGCCTGTTGTAGCGGGGATGAGCGCAGAGCGGCTGAAAACAGATTTAAAGCCTGTTTTTTCTTATTGCGTTGGAATGGTCACTTTTATCCAGCTTGTGATTGGGGTTTTTCTTGTGCTTTTTCCAAGCGAAATTATGATGATTGCCGGCAAAGATTTTATTGCCCAGCCGGAGACGCTTGGCATTTTGCTGTTTGCGAATTTGCTGGGAGGTTTTTTTGGAATGGCCGGAACAACGCTTAACGGCATGGGAAAGAGCTTTTTCACGCTGAAAATAGACATAGTTTCGCTTTTTGCCGCCTTAATTTTGAATTTTTTGCTGATTCCCGCCTTTGGACTGCCGGGAGCGGCTCTTTCCACGCTTCTTTTTACGCTTTTGCAGGCGGTTTGGAACAATGCCTATATGCTTAGGTCGGGTTTTTGGCCATATTCAAGAAAACTTTTTCTCAATGGCCTTGGGGTTATAGCTCTGATTTTTTTGTATATTTTCCGCACATAACTTTGGAGGTTTAACATGAAAACTCGTAATATTTCCGCTATTGCGGGAGTTGTTCTGCTATGTTCCGGCTTGGCCTTTGCCCAAGACATTTCTGCGTTTGTTGGAAAATGGAAGGCATTGGATAGAGCCAAAGACAAGCATGAGATGATAATTGAGTTCAAAGAAGACGGCAAGCTCGTTGTTCTTAAATACCAAACTTGGGGTGATGGCTTGGTGAACTGCGAAGGAACAGGGACTTATTCGGCCAATAGCGGCAAATTAGCGTTCCAGTTTGAGCTGTATAACGAAGACAGAAGAAGCAAATTCCGCTGCGGAACCAATGGAAGAGTGGGCAGCCAAACCTACGAATTCATTGGCAACGACCAGTTTGAGCTGACCGGAAACGAAAATGACGGGCAAGCCTTGCTACGTAGCTTCTTTAAAAAAGGAACAAAAGCCGATAAAGAGGACTATTATAGGGTTTTTAATAGGGTAAAAGACTAAATTTTTCGAAAACCCCTTGACACCTGTTGAAAAAAATTCTATATTTCCCAAGTAAACAAACAACGGAGGTTTATCATGAAGACTATTCTCGCTCTCGCAGGTTCTGTCCTGTTATGTTCAACAATGGCATTTGCCCAAGAAGCTAAAGACTTTGTAGGGAAATGGAAATCATTGGATAGAGCAAAGACAAAACACGAGATGATAATCGAATTCAAAGAAGACGGAAAGGTTGTGGTTGAAAAATACCAGACTTGGGGTGATGGCTTGATCAATTGCGAAGGAACCGGCACTTATTCTGCTGGCGGTGGCAAATTATCATTCCATTTTGACCTGTACAATGCCGATAGAACAAGTGGCAAGAAATGCGGAACCAATGTAAGAACCGGTAACCAAACCGTTATGTTTATTGGCGCAGATTCATTTGAATTAACCGGCAATGAAAGTGATGGACAAGCTTTAATGCGCAGCTTCTTCAAAAAAGATGATAAAGCAGCCAAAGAAGATTATTACACGGTATTCAACAGAGTAAAATAAACCCAAGACAAGCGCAAGAATTCTCTTGCGCTTGTTATTTCCCAAGGAGTTGTTGAAATGAAAACTTTCGCCATAAAATTAATTGTCGCAGTTTCTGCCTTCGCTATTTTGACCGCTTGCGGCAAAGACGAAAAGAAACCTGCCCCTGCACAAGAGCCTGTAGTTGAGGCTCCTCAACCTGAGCCTGTGATTGCAGAGCCGGAACCAGAGATCGAACCGATACCGGAACCAGCGCCTGTACCAGAAGCTAAGCCCGAACCGGCAAAACCCGCTCCAAAAGCCAAAGCAGAAGCCAAGCCGGAACCTGCCAAGCCTGAGCCGGTAGCTGCGCCAGAACCACCACCTCCTCCAGCGCCAAAAGCAGAAGAGCCTAAGCCACAAGCAGCAGAAAAACCAAAGAATCCCTTCTTAGGGAAATGGGTTTCTCGCGACGGCAAGGATCACAGATGCATTTTGGATTTCAAAGATGGCGGAGTTCTTGTAGTTGAACAATACCAAACTTACGGTGATGGCTTGGTAACCTGCACCGGCAAAGGAACGTATTCTTATAGCGACTCCAAGCTTGCGTTCTCCTTCAAGCTGGCAAACAGCGACAAATCCAGCAGCGAAAAATGCGGAACTGATTCCAGAGACGGAAACCAAAGCTATAAAATGGGTGCCGACAAATTCGACCTGACCGGTAACGAATCTGACGGAAAAGCTCTGCTTCGTAGCTGGTTTAACGGAAAAGGCAAAATTTCAAACACTGATTATTACAAGAGCTTTGTAAAAATCAAGTAAGAAAAAACAGGATGCTAGCATCCTGCCAAAGCTATGGCTTCACCAAATAATAACATAAGTTTTATTTTGTGGTATCCCATATCTTTGGCTTTTTCTTTATTAATCAAATTTTTATCTTCACTGTTCAAAAAGAAAAATGCTCCGTGGGTTATAGGCGGGCACAGAGGTTATTTATACGCAGACAATTCCGCAGCCCTGCATTCTTACATAGTTCAGCACACAAAGCAACAGATAATTTGGATTGCGGCAAATCCTCTTTACAAAAAGCTAAAGCGGGAAAAAATAAGAGTTTTGAAAAAAGACAGTTTGAGAGCCAAGCTTGCCGTCGCTCGCGCTCCGGTTTTGATATACTCGCACGGCAAGGATGATTTGGACACCTTTTTAAAAAAATTTGAAATGAAGACAGGCACTTTGATATATCTGAATCACTCGATGAATTTTTTGAAAACATCTAAAAATAAAGTATGCGCAGATTTTTTGCTGGCTGTTAGCGAAGAGGAAAAAAACAACTTTAGCAAAGACTTTACAGGCATTGGCAATATTTTTCCTGAGGGCGGCGGCGCGCATTTGGATGGTATTTTAAAAATCAGAAATAAAACACCTGAAAATTTAATTTTGTGGTTTCCAACCTGGAGAGACACAAAAGAAGAAGCTGAGCGAGCGGTTGAATTTCAGAGCAAGGTTCTGAGTTCAGCAAAACTTTGCCATGCGCTTGAGAAGAATAATTTGTGTTTGGCGCTTGTAACTCACATAAATTCCGCAGGTCTTTCAAATTCGCCGCATAAATTAATTTCTTTGCATAATCAAAGCGATTTAACATGGCTGCTTGAAAAAGCCTGTGTTTTTGTAAGCGATTACAGCGGCTCTATTTTTGACTGGCTTGCGTTAGACCGTCCTGCCGTGTTTTTTCCTTTTGATTTTGAGTCTTTCCAAAAAAGCCGCAAGTTTTATTATCCATTGGAAGATATTTATTATGGTCCCGTGGTTCGCACGGAAGAGGAGTTTTTGGAAATTTTCTCAAGCGGCGCATGGAAAGACATGGAGGCTTTTGCGGAGAAGAGGAAATTTTGGAGAGACAAAGTTTTTTCGCAAGGTTTGCAGCCTGTTTATTCAAAAAAATGCTATGAAGTTGTGAGGGGTTTAGGGCCTCAGTAAATTTTTCTCCAGAATGTAGTTCCATGCTTTCATTGCGGACTGCGCTTTTGCGTCTCTACTAATTTTCTATATTAAAATTATAGAATCATGGCCAAATAAGGAGGAACCATGAAATTTGTCGCTTTTATACTCGCTACGCTGTTAAGCTTGGCAAGCGCACAGTCCTCAATAGCTTGGTACGAAGACAATCCAAGTGCCACGGAATTTGAAATTTCCTCTGCGGAAGACCTTAGAGGGCTTGCCGAATTGGTCAATCACACTCCTGCGGTGAAATTTTCCGGGAAAACTATTAAATTGACGAATAATATCAACTTAGGAGGGGAAAATTGGACTCCTATAGGAAGCCACGCTTCTAACAATAACTTTTTGGGAATCTTTGATGGACAGGGCTACACAATTTCCGACCTATCGGTTACGGTTAACTCAAGCGACACATCTGCAGCCGGCGGTTTGTTTGGCTATGTAGGATCCGGCAATGCAGGCGAAACAGCACAAATAAAGAATGTTAATGTTGTTGCATCAAAAATTGAGGTTAATGCCTCTGCGAAAATCTATGCCGGCGGTTTAGTTGGATATTATAGAACTCCGCAACCTATATTGAATTGCAACGTAAAAGCGGATTCTATAATTGCTCGCAACAGTATTAGCAGCAACATTAGTAACTTTGCCGGTGGCATAGCGGGGCAGGTTAGAATTGCTTCTATTAAGAATAGCAGCGTGAATGCAAACATTGTGTCTACAGGCTATTATGCCGGCGGTTTAACCGGATATTTAGAAGACGATGGCGGAATTGAATTTAGCGGCAATTACACAAGCGGCAGCGTTGTGTCTGGCGGCGCTGGCCCTAATGTCGGAGGCTTGATTGGATATATATACACTACTACAGGTACAGGAAAAAAAATCCCAATCTTTGCCAATAACTATTCAAGCGCAAATATCTTGGCTTCCGGTGGCACCTCGCCTTATGCCGGAGGCCTGATTGGGCGCATATACACGGCAGCTACCATCTCCAATAGCTATTCAAGCGGAGATGTTACGGCAAAAGGTAGTTTGGGCTCTTCTCCTTATGCTTATTGCGGCGGTTTGGTAGGGCTGTGGGGAGCCACTTCGGATCAATCTACAATCAGCAACAGCTACTCAAGCGGCAATATTACAATTTTAAAAGAGTCCGGTGATGGCGATTTTTATGGCGGTGGTTTAATAGGTTCCATAGGCGGCACTAGCAACATGGTTATTGCCAATAGCTATGCAAGCGGAAAAATTACAATTGAAAAAGCGCAGACCGCTACAGGTTCTTACTATATGGGCGGTTTAATAGGTTATATGGCTATAAGCAGCGGAACTTTTGCTATTGCCAATAGTTATGCAGGCGGCAATGTTTTGGGCGTGAATGACGGCTCTGCAGCTAAGATTTATGTAGGCGGGATTTTTGGCCGCTATTTGTATTCTGAAGGCAAGCAAACTTTTACATCTCTTTATTATAATTCGGATTCAACAAGCAAGTTTGCAGGAACAATTTGCAACTCCAGCACTAATTGCGATTCTTCTTCTACTACGCTGCCGGGAATTTCCGGCAAAACAGAAGCAGCCTTGAAAAAGCAGGCTACATTTGCCAGTTGGGATTTTACGAGTACATGGAGCATAAAAGAAGATTATTTAATGCCGTTTTTAAAAGGAATCAACCACGTGGGCAATGTCGATATTAAGCTTCCCACAAGAATCTATATCTATACTGGTTCGCCAATTAACCCTAAACCGGAAATCTGGTCAAAAAATAACGGCACGCTTTTGCAAGAAAATTTTGATTATTATTTTGTCTATGGCGAAAATAAATATGTTGGCAGCGGAACAATGACAGTAATCGGAAAAAATGCCTACGATGGCTTATACAGAACAATACCGATAACCATATTGCGTAAAGAGTTAACTATTTCCGATGCGCAGGTGCAAACCAAAATTTACGATGGCACAACCAATGCGACAATAATAGGGGCAATTTTGCAAGGTGTTTGCTTGAGCGATGATGTTCATTTAATAAACCTTACCGGCACATTCGCTTCTGCCAATGCAGGCACCGGAATTTCCGTTACGCCGCATATAGCTTTGGATGGAATCACTAGCAGCAATTATTTTCTAACGTTTCCCGTGTTTACCGGAACCATAGAACCCAAGGATTTAGCTGAAGATGCCACTCAGCCGATATTTAATCAAATATATAAAGACGGTGCGGAGCTAACCCCCGAAGTTGTTGTTAAAGACGGTTCGCTTATTTTAATTAAAGATACCGATTACGAAGTTTCTTATAAAGACAATACAGAAGTTGGAACAGCGAAAGTAACAGTAACCGGAATCAACAATTACACCGGAGTTATAACCTCAGAATTTGAAATATTGGCTTCTCACATACCGCTTGTAGAAACTTTTGAATCCGCTCACGAATGGATTCTTGTTAATAGTTCTCAAATAAATAAGTGGGCAGTAGGCACGGCTACAAGCAATACCGGTTCCTATTCCGCTTACATATCCAACAACAACGGCGCGGCAAACGCATACTCTACAGGCAATACTTCCACAGTTCATCTTTACAGGGACATAGTGTTCCCCGCTTCGGAATCCGATTTTCTCATAACTTTTTACTTCAAGGGCAATGGGGAATCAAACAATGACTATATGACGCTCCGTTATAACAATGCAGGCACCACGCCTACAGCCGGTAATCTTTTAACCAACACAAACAGCACTCTTTTAGGAACATACCAAGGCATTGCCAACTGGACTTTGCAAACTGTTTCTTTGCCGGCTTCTGTTTTTAGCGGTAAAACAATGAGGCTGGTTTTCACATGGAGAAACAATGGTTCAGCAGGCACTCAGCCGCCAGCGGCTATTGACGATATCAACATCTATATCCATCTTGGTTCGGTATCTGCTCCAACTTTGGCAAGCAAAACGTATGCCAGCATTGCAATAAACGCAGTTGCTTCTCCGGCAACCGGCCAAGATGTTGAATACGCCAAAAGCACTACCAGCACACCTCCAACAGGTGCAAGTTATTGGCAAACAGGACTGGAATTCACCGGCCTTCTCCCGAACACGAATTATTACATCTTTGCGAGAGCAAAAGATAATGGCACTTATCCTTCTGGGCCAGCCTCATTTACAATGATAACTACAGAAAAAGCGCCTCCGGCTACAGTTCCGTTCAACGAGACGTTTGAAAACGAAACCAGCCGCAATAGCTGGATACGAGCCGATGAAGGTTTGGGTAATAGATGGGTTTTTGGTTCCGCAGCAAGGTATGGCGGCAGTTATGGAGCTTATATATCCAACGATGGCTCTACAAATTCATATACCGAAGGCTCAACGGCATATGCGCATCTTTATAGAGACATAACGTTCCCGGCATCTGCTTCTGATTTTACTCTGACTTT
>Ga0181987_12307_pt1 | contig 12046 bp, 10 predicted proteins | sample TergutCo191P1_FD_120224 | JGI IMG/M metagenome (GOLD analysis project Ga0181987, IMG submission 120224)
GAAGGCGGAAATTGCATTCAGCGAAAAGCCGATTTAAGAGCTTTTGTTCTAAGCGGAAAAACCACACGTGTGTGGGCAAGCGGGCTAACACGCTTTTCACGAGTTGCAGGTTCATTCATAGTTAATTCGTCGCAGGGTGGTGGTTTTAAGGATACGTGGGTGTTGTCTCGCTGAAACAATTTCTATCTTTCCCTTTATGCAAAACATAACACTTGAATTCGCAGACGGCACTCCGCTTCGCTATGGCGAAAACTCTCACCAGGAAGCGGTGTTTTACAAAGATCTAAATTGCACCGAAGCTAGCCTCGCTACCTCAGAGCAACTGCACGGCAAAGATCTCTCCTACAACAACATCGTGGATGCAGATGCCGCGCTTGAAATTATAAGAGAATTTTCCGAGTCAAATGCGGCGGCAATAATCAAACACTTAAATCCTTGTGGGCTTGCTACCGGGGCTACCTTGGATGAAGCGTTCTCTGCGGCTTGGGAAGGAGACCCGGTTAGCGCATTCGGATCGGTGATTGCTGTTAGCAGAAAGGTGGATTTGAAAACGGCGGAATTGCTGAAAGGAAGATTTGTTGAAATTTTGCTCGCTCCGGATTTTGATGCGGACGCATTGGAATTTCTGAAAAATAAATCCAAGGATATTCGATTGCTCAAAGTCGGTGAAATAAAGCCGCCAAAAGCTTGCAAAGTTTATAAACACATTATCGGCGGAATGTTGGTTCAAGACAGAGATGTTGAAATTTGGGGAAAATTTGAATGTGTGACAAAGGCGCAATTCCCAAGAGAAAAACAGGAACTCTCAAAATTTTCATGGCTGGTTTGCAAACACACAAAATCAAATGCAATAGTTATGTGCTACGAATACAAAGCCGGATATTTCATGATTCTTGGCCTGGGGCCCGGGCAACCCAACCGCATAGATTCAAACCTTCGCTTGTGCCAACCAAGAGTGGCAGACAACATCAAGCGCATGAATTTGAACGAAAGCGCATGGGGTGAACTGGTTCTTGCCTCCGATGCTTTCTTTCCATTCGCAGACAACGTAGATGCCTCTGCCTCTGTCGGAATCAAATACATAATTCAGCCCGGTGGCTCCAAAAAAGACAGCGAGGTGATAAAAGCATGCGATAAAAACGGCATTGCAATGGCGTTTACAGGAACGAGGCACTTTAGACATTAATTTATGAATTGAGAATGGAGAATAGTTTTATATATAACGGCTAAAATAGCTAAAAAACAAGATTTTTCTGGTTTTTTATTCTCAATTCTCAATTCAGCGAAGTTAATCAGCGTTTTCTATATTTATTCGCTATGAAATCTATCAAACTCTCATTGTTCTTTCTGCTGGTTTTCTTTGCCGTGTTTACTGCGTGCGGAAAACCTTCTGCTGATGCCAAAGCTTCAAGTGACTTTTATGAAGAAGTTGCGCGTTTGAATAAAGTTCTCTCGGAAATAAATCTGAAATATGTGGAAGAGGTGGACCCGAATGAAATAACGAAAGCTGCCATTAGCGGGATACGTTCCGTGCTGGATCCTAACACCGCAGTTCTTGATCCGAAAATGAACGATGACCTGAAACGAGCGACAGAAGGGGAATTTGGCGGCATTGGCATACAAATCGGCATAAGAGGCAACCTGAAAACCGTTATTTCTCCGATGTTAGGTACTCCTGCCTACAGGCTTGGCTTAAAAGCAGGTGATATAATAACCCATATAGACGGCAAGCCTACCAAAGACTTGACCCTGGACGAGGTGATTGACAAACTGCGCGGCAAACCCGGAACCGAAGTGACAGTGACAATAGCTCGGGAAGGGACAGCTGCGCCGTTTGATGTTACGATTACCAGAGCGAAAATCGTGATACATGCGGTTCCATTCGCCGGCATGCTGGACAAGGATATAGGCTACATACTGCTTGCGACCTTTAGCGTGAAAACCGCAAGCGAATTGGAAGAAGCTATAAACAAACTTAAAAAACAAGGCATGAAGAAATTGATATTGGATTTGCGCAGCAATCCTGGTGGGCTTCTAAATCAGGCGATAGAAGCCAGCGAATTATTTTTAGAAAAAGGAGACCTTATAGTTAGCGTTAAAGGGCGTGTTATAAATACGGAAAGCTATGCCTCAAAAAACGGCATAATCGGCAATGATATTCCAATTGCGGTGCTTGTAAATCAAGGAACGGCGAGCGCGGCGGAAATAGTTTCGGGAGCATTGCAAGATAATGACAAGGCTATAGTGATAGGCAAAACTTCATTTGGCAAAGGAAGCGTTCAAACGGTTTTTTCGCTAAGCGGAGGCGGCCCTTTGCAACAGTTTATGCAAGATGACGGCTATGCTTTAAAACTCACCACGGCCTTTTATTATTCTCCATCCGGACGGCGCATCAATAAGCCGGAAATGGAAATAAGAGGGCATGGGGTGCGCAATGCTGCAACAGGCACTTCGGAAGATTCGGAAGACGCAGCGGCAGACTCCGTCGCAAAAGACACTGCTGCGCGAGACTCTCAAGTTTACGTAACAAGGAAGCTCGGCAGAAAAATGTATGGCGGCGGCGGCATAACTCCTGATGTGGACGTGGAATTAAAAGCGATCCCGTGGATAGCCCAGATTAAGGAAAGAATGTCTTTGTATTTCCGCTTTGCCGTTAAATATCGCTCTCAGCTTGGAGATGCGGCTTCAAAAATAGATTCCACTTGGCAAGCTCCAGATACCCTGTTCAATGCGTTTAAGGCTTTTTGCGACGCAGACACGAATTTTGCTAAAATAAAGAGCAACGCTCAGATAAAAGCGGATGAGATAGAAGAAATTTTGATAAAAGAGCAAAATATCATTTACGGTGACACTTCCAAAGTTTTGAAAGATTCTTTAATCTTGGCAAAAATAGCGGAATTGCGCAATGCCCTTGCAAAGCAAAATGAAGCTCAAGCTATTGAGATAAAAAACTATAGCTTGAATGCGATTAAAAGAGAACTTATATCTGCCGCTCATGGAGAAGAAGCGTACATAGCTTGGCGGCTTAGAGATGATGTTCAGTTAAAAGAAGCTTTAAAGTATTTGCGTGATGATTCGCTTTACAAAAGCAAAATGAAAGCTCCTCCGAAAAAAGAGAAAGAGGTTAAGAAAACAGCGAAAAAATGACAAGCGATTCTATGATAGTGGAGCCGTTAGGCAGGTTTGTGCGCCGTGGATTTGGTGGCGCAATGCGCTATATTGTATTTATCCTGGAATCTCTCAAAAATGTTTTTGCGGCTGTGCAGTGCCATCATTTAACCATTGAACAGATGCACCGCATTGGGATAACCAGCATTCCGCTGGTGGCAACCACTTCTATTTTCACAGGCAGCATAATGAGTTGGCAGTTGGCTTACCAGTTTGCGGATATGATTCCCCTGACTTATGTTGGTATGGCTGTGGGAAAATCCGTTATGACTGAACTGGCTCCGATTTTAACCGCTATGGTTTTGGCTGGTCGTGTGGGAGCTTCCATGTGCTCTGAGTTGGGGACAATGGCGGTGACGGAGCAATTGGATGCCTATAATGTTTTGGGCATGAATCCGTATAAATTTTTGATAGTTCCTCGCATTACCGCCGCTGTTATAATGGTTCCTGTTTTGACTATTCTGAGCATTTTCGTGGGGCTTTTGGGTGGGTATGTGGTAGCGTATATATACAAAGATGTATCTTTTCACATGTTTTTTTCCGGTGTTCGGTTAAGTTATAGAGACTGGGATTTTGCGGTTGGCTTAATTAAAGCGGCGTTGTTCGGATATTTTATCTCCGGTTATGCCTGTTATTTTGGCTATTACACCATAAACGGCGCAGAAGGTGTAGGTAAAAGCACAAAAGCAACCGTTGTGTTCAGCATGACCTCAATTTTGATAGGTGGCTTTGCGCTGTCTAAGATATTGTTGATATAGGAGCATTCAGACGTTCACAAATCACATACCAGCATCGTCACATCGTCCACAAGTTCTTTTCCTGCGCAGAAAACTTCAACCTCTTTTAACAGCGATTCTATAAAATCTTTGCAGGTTTTATCCGTGGTGTTTTGCATAAATTCATAAATGCGTTTGTGGGTGAATTGGTCTTTTGCGGAATTCATCGCTTCGTTTATGCCATCTGTGTAAAGATTCAGGCGATATTCGTCATCTAATTTCATTGTGCTGTCTTTTACGGTGATGTCTGGCATAACGCCTATAAAAAGTCCGGATGATTTCAGCAGTTCTATCTCTTTGGTCTTTTTATTCATAATGGGCATAGGATTGTGCCCTGCATTTGTGTATATGAACTCCCTTGTGTTTTTTTTCCATATAGCGTAAAAAACCGTTATGAATTTTCCGCTGTCCACTTCGGAGACTAAAGTATTGTTTATGTTCCTCAATGTCTCTGCCGGGCTAACTACATTCAACGGCGAAGATTTCAGCATTATCTTGAACATGCTCATGAGCATGGCCGCTGCGGTTCCGTGCCCGGACACATCGGCTATTACAATGCCTATCGCATCATTGCCCAGCTCAAAGCAATCGTAATAATCTCCGCCAACTTCAAGGTTAGCTTTATACTCCGCAGATATGTCCACGAAGCCGTTGGGGAAGCTTGACGGCAAAAGTTGTTGCTGGATCACGCTCGCCTGTTGCAAATCCGATTTTAACATGTAATGCGCTTTTTGCAGTTCTTCATAAGCTCTGAAGGTTTCTATGAGCAAGCCTGCATGCGCAACGGCGGCGTAAATCATCGCTGTGTCTTCGCCGGTTATCTGTTCATGGTCGGTTAAGTCCAGCCAAAGCAGTCCTTCGCATTTGAATTGGCTGCATTTTACGCACGCACGCCTTTTTTCGTCTTCCGAGGCTGCGTTTGTTGCGAGCCCGGCATCCAGATTTGTCCAGCAGTAAAGGTTTTCCGATTCATAGCACGGGCAATTTGTCTTTTTGCATTTTTTTATTTTCCAGCATTCGTCTATTACTCTTTTGAGCAACGGAAATACAATGTAAGATTTGCTTCCGAGCATTAAGAAGGCATCGTGTTCCTGAACCGGGTCTGCCAGTATGTGTTTATTGCAAAAAATGGCATCGGCGTATTCACCTGCCATAAAGTCTATCCCTGCGCGAAAATCTTTGAGTATTTCTTCGTCAAATCCAATGCTCTGCAACGGTTTCAGGCAAAAATGCTCTGAATCTACGCCCAAAACAATAATTCTTTCATAACCGGCCAAATCTCTGAACCCAAGGCACAATCCGTTGAACACTTCTCCTATGTTCTGCGCCTGCGCGGTAATTTTCCCGATTTCGCTGGATGTTGAGTAAGCGAGCAATTGCTTGCGCAATGTTTCGGTAAGGCCAAATGGGTCTTCGCTTTCCATATAGGAGGAAAATTAGAAAAATTCTAAAAACTCCACCGCCATCCGATATATCCCGGAACAACAGCCGGTGAACCCTTATCGGAAGAATTTCTGTGCAGCATAGGCACCACCCATCCGGCAAAAGAACCTGCCAATGCGCCAACCAAAACATCACTCGGATAATGCTTGCCGCCGGCAACCCGCAAAATGCCTGTCAATGCCGCAACCGAAAGAGCCCCTGCCCAAACCCACGGCGAATAGCTTGACCCCGGATACGTATCGCTAAACCAAATGCCCGTAAAAACAGCGAGCGCAAAAGCTGCCGATGCATGGCCGGAATAAAAAGAACCGTGCGAAGAAGGATTGTCCCGTTCTTTGCCTCCCTCAGACCCCAGCATAAAAGGACGTGGCCAAACTTTCATGGAACGTGCCATAAGTTGCAAACCGCCCTGCAAAGCCAAAACCTCGTAAAGCATCAAGGTATGCACGGCAAAATCCTGTCTCATGCCAAAAACCAAGGGCATAGCTCCGGCAATCATAAGAATATTAGACGCGAAAATTGCCGGCTCATTCCAAGTGCCCGCAAAGGGCCTGTCCCAAGGCAGCAAATCGTTGCGATTATAAAGCGTATCGCCGGGAGCCATTGCGTGCAAACGATATAATCCAAACGCAAGCGCAGACGTTGCCCCAATAGCAAGCGGCACATCAAGCTTAACGGAAGCCTGATAAGGATATTCCGCTCGCGCAGCGATTAACAGCAGTAAAATAGCCATGAGAAAATGAGGCATGGATCCTTGTAATATATAAACATTGATTTTTTCTATATTATTTCCCCATGAACGAAACAAAATCAAGCTCAAACAGCAACGTTGCCCATAATTCCGGGGATGCGTTGATGGAATTTTTAAAAGAAGATTTTTTTCCAAAACACGGAACAAAAGTCGTAATAGCCTTGTGCATTGTCGCAATAGGCATTTTTGCCATAGTCCAAAACCTAAAATCTTCTTCAGGAAAAGAGATGGCTATGGCAGAAGAACTGGGCAAAGGGCTGAACTATATGTATGCTGCCAAAGGGGACTCGGCACTCATGGCCTTTGAAAGCGCAATCCAAAGCGGGAGCCTCAAAGGCTTGCCGCTTGCAAAAGCTGCGCTTTTGGCTGGCAATCTTCACTTGCAAAACCGCAACCTTGATAATGCGGAGACATTATACAGGCAGGCGTTTTCCAACGCTTCCGGCGTTGAAATAATAGCTTCCGCTGCTGAGCACGGGCTTGCGGTAGTGGCTATGGAAAAGCAAAACTATGCGGAAGCAATCTCTCTTTTAAATGCGTTTGTAAGCAAATACGGAAAACGCACCGGCGATTTGGCAAAAAGATACGCTAAAACAGAACCAGTGGACAAGATTCCAACCGTGCCGGACGCTCTTTGGAAATTAACGCTTTGCTATCTGGAAACCGGTGATAGGGAGAAAGCGGCGCAAACCGCTGAAAAGATTTTGAAAATTTACGGAGATTCACAAAAAGCCGCAGAAGTCTTGAAACTGCTCGCAACATTGGAGAAATAAAAATGCTGACTTGGATAAGTGAAAACGCAAAATGGGTAATCTACATTTTCATAATAGGAATTGTCGCAGGCTTGCTGTTTATGGATATGTCCGGATTGCAAACGGATAACAGGCCGCCGGTAGGAGTTGTGAATGGTGAAAAACTTTCGAACGAATTGTTCGATATTCGCCTGCGCCAAATACAAAGCCAGCAACAAGGGCTTTCAAATGAGCAAGCCGCGCAAATGCGAGAAGAATTGTTTCGCTCTTTTGTTCAGCAGCACATGATGCAAAAAATTCTTGCAGAAGCTAAAATAACAGCATCTGTCCATGAGATGTCCAGAGACTTGCGCTCGGATCCGCCGCAGGGCATAGACCGCGAGCCGCTTTTTCAAACAGACGGTGTTTTTGATTTCGCAAAATACGAAGCTTGGCTTGCTGATCCTTCCACTTACGATATTCCGTTTATGGTGGAATATGAGAATATGCTGAGAACTGCGAAAATCCCGGAAAAGCAACTGCGTATTTTTATAGGTGCCGGGCTTCAGCCTTCAAGCTTGGAGGCAAAATACAAAGCTTTAAAAAGGGAAACGCAGTTTGAGCTCTTGAATGCTCAGGGCAAAGCAAGCGAGTTTGAAGAGATTTCCTTTTCTCAAAGCTCAATAGATTCTGTTTTCAAAGTCCAGCTGGATAGTTTTTTTGTAGTGGACGATTTAGCGAAAGTTAATTATGTCGCGATTCCCGTTGAAGCCAGCAAAAAAGACGTGGAAGATATTTATGAATACGCAAATCAGTTGGTTGTTCAAATAAAAGATGGCGCAGACTTTGCGGAAATTGCCCGCAACAGCTCTGATGATCCGGGCTCGGCAGCGCAAGGCGGAGATCTTGGCGACTATGGTCCGCGCGGAAGATGGGTTCCTGCATTTGACAGTGCCGCTTTCGCATTGGATTCCGGCGCAATAAGCGACCCTGTTCGCACGCAGTTCGGTTACCATATAATACAAAACCTTGGAAAAAGAATTGAAGAAGATGTGGAACAGGTTAAGGCGAGGCATATACTTCTCTCTGTTGTTGCGACGGCAGAAACCATCGATAGCCTGGAAGCGATTTTGAACGATATAAAAACCGAGGTTGACAGGAAAAAAAGCTTTGAGGAAGCCGCAAAAGCGAAAGGTTTGGAAGCAAAGCTTTCCGGATGGTTCAAAAGAGGCGGAGAAATTCCGGAACTCGGCCATGTGCCAGGGCTTTCGTCTTACGCATTTTTCAACCCTTTGCGTCCAAAAGAGGATTCTAAAACTTCCGATGTTATGCAGAATCAAAAATGGGTTGCTATATTTGAAAAAGCGGCAAGCTTGTCGGCTGGTTCAAGAAGCATGGATTTTGCGAAGCCCAGAATTGAGCAGAATTTGAAAGCAAATGCAAAAGCAAATGCGATTGCGGATTACTTAAAAGCAAACCGCGGCAGAATTGGCGAAACCGAAAAGGTTACTATAGATTCCGCTACGGTTTCCTTTGAAGGATTTTTGCCCGGGCTTGGCTATGCAAACCCTGCTCTTTACAAAGCTTTATCAACGGCAAAAGAGGGTGAGTGGAGCGGGCCTTACACAAGCGCTCAAAATGCGGTTTTGATAAAAGTTCTGAAGAAGAGCGTTCCTGAAGGGGAAACTCTGAATGCTGCCATTAACAACGAGTTGTCAATGGCTTGGCAATACGGGGCGTTTAGCGCATTCGGCGATTATATGCGCAACCTTGAGGCCGGAGCTAAGGTCGTGAATAATTTGGATTTATATTACCGCGAATAACCCATAATATAATGCCGCATAAAACCATGGCGGCGCAAAAAGTCTGGCCTCTGGTCATTATGGAAAGCAGAGGCTCGTGGGTTTCTTCCCTGAAGAATTCTATAAAGTATCTCGCTGCGCCATAGCCAATCAGGTAAAGAGCCATAACATGGTCTCTGGTTTTGGGCAATAACTTCCACAAGGCGTAAAGAAGCCCGAACAGAATAAATCCTTCAAAACACATTTCATAAAGCTGGCTTGGGTGCCTTAAAACAGACTGCTTGCCAAAGTACATTCCAATAGCAGATTCCGTAATTCTTCCGTAAAGCTCGCCGTTTATAAAGTTCCCGAGCCTCCCGAAAGTATAGACCAGAGGCACGACCATGAAAATAGTGTTAACGGTTTTCCAGTAGTCCAGTTTTTGCTTTTTTATCGCATAAGAAGCCATCAAAAAAGAGCCTATGAGCCCACCGTGGTAGCTCATTCCGGAAATTCCCGTAAAGTGGAATCCGCTTTCAAAACTGAACGGCAAAAAAATCTTCAGGGGGTGGCTTATAAAATAATTCAGGTCGTAAAAAAGCACGTAGCCAAGCCGCGCTCCTATTAGAATTCCGGCAATTACCCAAGTTGCAATGCTATCCAGCTGCTCTCGTTTCATCGGTTGTATTTTATATTTATTTGTAAAATACCAAATCAAATGATAACCCAAAAAGAAGGCTATCAAGTACATAAGCCCATACCACCGTATCGGAAAGTTGAAAATGGTGATGGCAGTAGGGTCCAAATATTGCGGAATAGTGCTCCAAGACATAGAGGGAAAGTAGAAAATTAAAGATTTACAGGATTATCGTATGGATTTACCATGTAATTCGCTTTTTGAACATAGGATGGCGGGACAGAGTCTATCAGTTTTGCCAGTGGGGCTATGGATAGATGCTCATGTGTTTGCGGCGGAGTTTCAAATTTTTCCAAAGTTTCGCTTTCTGGGGTACCTACATAGTAAAGGTTTGCCCTTGCGTGCAAAATTATCTTTTCATTGTAACACAAGGCTAAGGCTTTGAGCGTGGAAATTCCATGCAAAGTTCTTTTCTTGCTAAAGCACAATCCTTCGCAAAAGGCTATGCCGGCACGAATTCCCGTAAAACTTCCCGGCCCAAGAGTGACCAAAACTCGCTTCACCTGTTCCAGGTCTATATTCATTTTATCGATAAGCGCACTCAATTCATCGCCTTTTGCATCCGGCTCTGAAAGCTCAACGCCATTGCACCAGAGCTTAACGCCTTTTCGCGAGCAATCAACGATCAGATCCATATAAATGCCTCAAATCAACGAATATCGCTATTGCATTATCAGATATCACATTCCCTGAGCGAGGGGAATAAGTTAGTCTCCATTTTTCAGGGAAATTTATTTGAACCAGTTTTAATATTTCTTTCGCCTGTCTGGTAGCTATGCTATCTGAGCGAACAAAAAGAAAAATCAAATATTCTTTTTGCTTATTAAGAGCTATGTTAAAAATTTCAGATACGGAGTCTATATTTTTAACAGTTAGTACTTCTTTTTTATCACCGTTAATTCCGGCAGGCATAGGCAAAGATTCATCTTCAAGAATATAATATTCTCTGGACTCCTTATTTCCATGCTGACGATATAAATAAGCCGCTTCGGCTCCTTTATTCATAAAAATAAGACTGTTTCCGTTATTAAATTTATTCATCTCTTTTACGATATGGCCCACTTCGTAACCCACAATGCCTTTATCAAATCTCCATTCATTGGAGTAGATTGCGAAAACTGCCATTATGCAAAAAGCAAATATGGCAACATAGCGTTGTTGCAATGATTTTTCCAGAAAAAAAGAGACCGGAATTAACGATATGGGGATAAAATAAAGGAATAATCTAATGCCAACTACATAAATGTCCATCTCATTTTTGCTCAAAGGATAGCCGATAGGGTAAAATCTTGTTATATGAAAAAACAGCAAAATGCAAATAGTTGTTATTATTGCAATAAAAATATGGTTCTTTTTGTGAAATAAGAAATAACATCCTCCGCAAAAACAACCTGTAAAGAGCAATGCGTTTACTCCCTCAATGGGGCTGATAACTGTAAAATATTGTCCGATCAAAGGTATTACGTAATGCTTAAAATACAATGGGATTTTCTCAAAGATACTCCATTCGTTGCCAATATAATATCTATCCCAAAAAGAATGCATAAAGCCGCTTTTAACTGCATTTATCTGACTTAAATAGAAATAATAATAAGCTATGCAACTTAAAGCGACAATCAAAATCTTTACGCAATTATTTTTTAAGAATAACAAAAGATTATTGTTTTTTCTTTGTTCATAAAGTATTGCCAAAAAGATTCCGCATAAAACAAAAATTGGCGTGTTGCCGAATAAAACTAAAATAAGGCTCATAGGCACAAGTTTGAACGGCATGTTTCCTGCCATTATCGTTTGTCTTTTAAGGCAATAAAAATTTAAATATATCAAAGAAATCAGTGCTTCTGTTTGATATTGCTTAAATTGAACTGTATAAAATAATAATGGATCGGATATGCTCAGAAAAAATAGAAATATGCCGGCAGTTTTTATGTTGAATTCTCTTTTAACGAATGAGTAGGCTAGAAATAAAAGTAAAATTCCTGAGACAAAAGGAATGAATCTTAAAACATATTCCGAAGGGCCGAAAAGCTGGCTCAATAATTTAACGCTTAAAATAAATCCAAGCGGCGCAGTTTGCCCGTAAGGTAAATTTCCGCTCAAGATGTCTTTGAAACTACTGTGATATATGCTTGCGGCCAAATAAGCCTCGTCCATAAGCAATTCGCCGTTTTGCAAGTAAAGCCAAATACGGGCAAAAATTCCTAAGACAATAAAAAAGAATCCGAAATAATGAGCTTTCATTTTATAAACACCATCTGTGTTGGCCTTGCCATCTCTATATTCTTCTCTGCGAATGCATCCATAAGCGCTAGATTTATTTTCTGCTGAACATCCATATAAGTCGGGATGTCAGGTTTTGTAACCCAGTAAATAAATTCATAGTCTATTGAGCTTGCGTCAAAGCTTTTTATATGCCCCCGCTCAAAACTTGCATCGCTTTGGCTTGCTATGATATTTTTCGTTAGTTCTGTTATCGCTTCCAGATGTTCCCTGGGAGTTTTATAAGAAACGCCAAAGGTAAAAACTATGCGGCGTTTTTCCATTCGCTTGAAGTTGTTTACACGGCTGTCTAAAATATCGCTGTTTGCAATCACAATTTGCTCTCCGGTTAAGGAGCGAAGGCGTGTGGTTTTTATGCCGGTGGATTCCACTGTGCCTCTGAGCTCTCCTATTGCTATGAAATCTCCGGCTTCAAAGGG
>Ga0181987_12308_pt1 | contig 11936 bp, 6 predicted proteins | sample TergutCo191P1_FD_120224 | JGI IMG/M metagenome (GOLD analysis project Ga0181987, IMG submission 120224)
CGGTGACACAAGAACCTGCACAAACTCCTCCTCCGCAAGAGCAATCACAGCAAGTTGCTCAAGCTCCTGAGCAGGAACAAGTGCCGCCAATGCCAAAACATACTATTACCATTGACTTTGGACCGACAATTATCGGCGTTGGTGCAGGAATAGCGGCAAATATAGCTGCCGATAGCGAAGACATTGAAGCATCCGGTTTTGGTATCGCTGCGCAATATGAACTACAGTCCATTAGATGGTTAAGCATAGCCGCAAGATTCTCTTATATGGGAATGAGCGTTGAATTAACCGAAACAACTGAGGATAACGACAAGGCTAAAGTTAAAATGGCGCTTTCCTCTTATGCTTTTGAAGCCCATCCGCGCGTATATCCATTCGGCGGCTCTTTCTTCCTGGATGGTACGGTTGGTTATGCAAGTATGTCAACGGAGTTTTCCGGTGATGTTATAACTACAAACGAGTATGGCAGAGAAGAAATAGAAAAAGCGTCAATTAATGTGTCAAGAAATTATTTGAAATTCGGCGGTAAACTCGGATGGCGAGTAGACTTTGGAAAGCCGGGCGGATTTATTTTTGAACATGCGCTGGGATTTTACGCTCAAAAGGGAATGGGCAAAAAACTCGGGGCAAGACTTGTAAACTATTTTGATAATGAATTTGAAAATGATGTTGAATCTGCCAGCGATCTTAACGATGCATTTGAAGTGCTTGAAGACTTTGTATTTATCGGTGGACCACGTTATACATTTGCTTTTGGTTGGAGGTTCTAATGAAAAAAATTATCCATTTAATTATCTGCGTTTTTCTTGCATCTTTGACTTACGCGAATAGTATTGTAGCAGTTTTGGAGATAGTTCCTGCAGACGAAACAAATCTTAATTCTATTATGGAATGCCGTCATTTGACCGGCGAGCTTAGGGCAAAAGCCCGCGAAACCCTGCCTGAAGGCTACACGGTTTTGACCAGAGATAATATCGTATCTCTGTTGCCCGAAGATGGGGACGAAGCCGAGTGCCTTGCCGATGGCTGTGTAGTTGATATTGGCAGAGCAATTGGAGCGGAGTATGTAACGCAGGGTTTTGTTGGCGATTTCGCAGACATGAAATCCTTAACCGTTGAACTTTACGAAGCGATGAGCGGAAATTTCATAGGCAGTTTTGTGACCGAAGCCAAGGACATGAAACATTTGCTCAAGATAATTCGCGAAGAGTCTCCAAGCTTGTTTAAAAAAATATTTAGCAAGCCTTCGCAGAATTCTGAGGCAGATGAAGCAGGGCCTAAACCAGAGTCTCAACCCGAACCCAAACCAGAATCTCGTTTTAGAAGACCCGGTGGTATAAGTTTTGCGCAGCAGCGACTCGCTTTATCTCAGAAATTTGACTTCCTTGACTGCGATTGCAATCCCAATCCGGAACATCCTGACGATCCGGAACTGTTGCAGTGCCTGTGCACGGAAGATATACAAGCATACGCTCTGCAGGCTATGCCATACGTTCAGGCATATGCACCGCCACCACCGCTACCGCCGCCACCACCGCCGGTTCAAGAGGTTGAGAAGCCTATTGAGAAGCGAGACTTGGCAGATTTCGGTTTTCAAGTTAGAGCAAACCTCATTGATTTCTATAGCGGCAGCAAGGATTTTGATGATTATCTGGATTTTGGCTTTGGCATTGGTTTTGGCGTATCTTTTAACCATCAATTTAACAAAGAGTTTGCCGTTAGCCCTGAAATAAATCTTTATTACAGGAGTCTATATACTGTTGATGACAGCGGTGATGTTGGACTTCAAAAAACTACCTTTGCAGAAATATCTTTAAGCGTTCCCGTAATGTTGCGGTATATGCTTTCCGAGAATTCAAATTTTTATGTAGAAGCCGGTCCCCAATTTGATATTCCCGTGTGGTCTTTTGTCCATGACGATGACGAAAATTTCCAAACCTTTGATGACAGAAGTGGTTTTGATTTTGGGTTTGCTATCGGAGCAGGTTACTACATAACAAAAAGCATGGCGGTTGATTTCAGAGCCGTGTTTGGAGTGTCCAGCAGTTTGTCCGGAAGGAGCATAGACAAGAGTACCTATAATCAGTATGTTATAGGCTTTAGGTTTTAACAAAAGGAGGTCGCAATGAACAAGTTCAAGTTAATTTTCGCAGTAGCAAGCCTTGCGCTTGCTATGATATTCACCGTTTCCTGCTCTTCGGATGACACCGGATACAGAATACCGGGCATGGATTCCTTCGCATCGAACAGGTCGGTTTTCTTAAATTCCGATATGGTTTTTGTGAAAACTCCAATTCCTGCCGGATCATCTAATTTAATTACCGGGGTACAGTTTATCACTAATAGCGGTGGGTCAACTTATGGTACGCTCATATTTACAAGTTATGGAGAACTTATGGAAATGTATTTGCAGATTGAGGGCTATAACGGTTACTATGTTAAGGAACTGTCAAAATCGGATATTGCTAATATAGCAGGCAGTAACTATGCTTATTCCGTTGATTTGGATTTTGCACCGGGCTTTGATGTAGATCAGACGATTAAAATTGGAGGTAAGTCAAAGCAGGGAGATGTATCCAGCATTAAGGAGTCGGAAAATTCTTCCATAGGAAGGTATAATTGCAGCAGTAATTATCTTTCCGGAGACTATGCAGGCTTTATAGGAAGTTTTGATATGAAGAGAAATTCCGGTTCATTCATGTTTGAGTACAATACGTATAGCGTTCCGGACGAAGTTACTGTCTATGACGGTCCCGAAGCAAGAGGAACTCCTCTCCATCATTATCCGTCTGGAGGTACCAGCGGATGGAAGACGGTAACAGTATATTTTACCAAGCCTACAATTACCGTTAAAGTTATAGGTTCAAGTTCCGGAACAGCTTGGGATTTTATTGTTAACTGCCCTTAATTATCTATATTTGCGATAATGGACTCATTTATCGTATCTCCTGCCGGGCCGCTTAGCGGCTCGGTAAAAATATCCGGCGCAAAAAACGCAGTACTACCCGTCATGGCGGCAGCAATGCTCTCAGACGGGGTTTCTAAAATCAGCAATGTTCCGCTTTTAAAAGATACAAGAACAATGGCAGACGTTCTCAGAGTAATCGGTTGCCGCATAAAGCAAGAAGAAAACGAGCTGAGCATTGATGCCGGTGATATAAATTACTTGGAAGCTCCATACGAGCTGGTGAAAACCATGAGAGCCAGTTTTTATGTGCTGGGGCCTCTGGTTGCCAAATTCGGGAAATGCAGAGTCTCTTTGCCTGGCGGCTGTGCATGGGGGCCACGTCCGGTTGATTTGCATTTGAAGGGGTTGGAAGCTCTGGGCGCAAAAATAAATATCACGCACGGATACGTTGAGGCTCTTTGCGAAGGAAAACTCAAGGGAAACACATTCTCCTTTCCCATAAGCTCCGTTGGGGCAACCGCAAATATCCTTATGGCAGCAACGCTTGCGGAAGGAACTTCCGTATTGCAAAATTCGTCCATAGAACCGGAAATCACCGCCCTCGCAGACTACTTGATCGGAATGGGTGCGGATATAAGCGGAGTTGGCACCAGAACCCTTATTGTAAAAGGCGTTGAAAAATTAAACCCGGGCAATGCACCCACAATAGCAGACAGAATAGAAGCCGGAACCTTTTTAGCCGCCGCAGCGATAACAAGAGGAAAAATAAAAGTAACGGACATGGTTCCCGAGCATCAAAGCCCGCTCCTGGATGTTTTCAAAAGCATGGGTTGCGAAATAACCGCAGGCGATGACTGGGTTGAACTCTCCGCGAAGGATTTGCAACCCGCGCATATCACAACGCTCCCATATCCGGGATTTCCAACCGATATGCAGGCTCAACTCATGGCGGTGCTGGCAACAGTAAAAGGCGCATCTTCCGTGCGCGACACAATTTACAACGACAGATTCAAGCACGTTTCCGAACTGGAAAGGCTTGGCGCAGATATTTCCCTAAAAGAAGATACCGCTTTGATAAACGGAGGCGGCGAGCTAACCGGAGCGCCTGTTATGGCAAGTGATTTGCGAGCAAGCGCAGCTCTTGTTTTGGCCGGGCTTGTAGCAAGAGGGCAAACCGAAATAAACCGAATTTATCACTTAGACAGAGGCTACGAAAATTTTGAAGGCAAACTAACAGCTTTAGGAGCAAATATTGAAAGAAAGAACGATTAAAATTCTTCTTATAATAATGGTTCAGATATTTTTGCAAGGCTGTACCTGCTGCGCATATTTTAACCATGCCTGGAATATGGAAAACGCTTATGAACAGGCTACCGATATGAGAGATGCCAGGCTTGATTCGCTTCCGAGCGATTCGGTTTTAGGCACAGGAGATGAAAGAAAACTTTACGACAGAGTTATAGAAAAAGGTTCGCGCATTGTGGAGAGATTTCCAAAAAATGAAAATCAGGTTCCCAAAGCCGTGTTTATGATGGCAGAAGCGTTTCGCCATAAAAACGAATGGATAAAAGCTGTTGAAAAATACGATGAACTCGAAAGATATTTTCCGCAATACGATTCCATGCCCAAAGCCGAATATCAACGCGCTTTTTGCCTTTACAAGAGCAACGAATTCGCTCTGGCAAGGTTTTCTGCGGAACGCATAGTAGAGAGCAGAGAAAAACATCCGTATTATTTGCCTGCTTTGGAACTTCTGTCCATTCTGCAAGAAAAAGAAGGCTTGCCCGCCGATGCAATAGCTTCTTTGGAAGCGGTGCTTGCCACGAACTTCGGAACTCCCTGGACAAGAGCAAAAGCGAGAATGAGGCTTGCCGGCTTGCATTACGAACAAAAGAATTTTGAAAAAGCCCGAGAACATTATTTGCACAAGGAACTTCTTATATTATCTGTTGCCGAGAGATACAAAGCGCAAAGCACGGCAGCGGAATGCTTGCTGGAAATTGGCAGTGGAAATGAATTGACGGCAGCAAATGAATATAAAGCTCTCGCGGATTCTGCCGTATTTAAAGACAGAAAAAATTTAAGTCTAATAAGACAAGGCGAAATTTTGCTTAGCGTAAATGATACGCGCGGAATTAAAATTTTGAGAGATGTGGCTTATGACCACCCAAGAAGCGAAAATGCGGCGAGAGCATTTTTTGGCATTGGCGACTTCAGGCAAAAAGGCCGCGAATATCCGGCTGCAATATTGCTCTACGATTCAAGCTATCAAAGCCGGCAAAATAGTTCATGGGGCAAGGAGAGCTATAACCGCAGGGTAGCGCTTTTAAGATTGCTGGCTCTAAAAGACACTGTGGAGTCGCGGCAAAAAGAAAACAAGCCTTTCTTTCCGCAGGAATTTCAGATTGCCGAACTTTTTTTGTTCAAACTGTCCGAAACGGATAGTGCGCTTGCCCTGCTTGCCGGAATGGATTCAACCGTTCAGGATTCCGTTTTAAAGGTAAGAGTTATGTATACAAGAGCTTTTATCTACGATGAATTCAAGCAGGATACTTCAAACTCATACCCTATTTACAGAAAGCTTGTCGAGAACTTCCCTCAAACAAATTATGCAAAGCAGGCTCAAGCAAATATGGGTTTGCAGGTTGATTTAAAAACAAAAGAAGATTTGGCTGTCGATGCTTTTTTGAAAGCGGAAGAAACATGGCTGAGTGCGCAAAAAATTCCGGTGGAGAATATGGAAGGAGTTGAAACCGCATATCGAAATACCATTGCTCTTTATGATAGCGTAATCACAGAGTTTCCTGGAACTCAAGCCGCTTTGCAAGCCCAGTATGTAAAGGCCGTAATTTTTGCAGAAGAGATTGGCAATCTGGACAGTGCGCGGATTTTATGGAAAAATATCGTTGACAAACATCCGAAAACAGCCTGGGGCAGGGCAGCGCAGGAAAAATTGCGCGGAAGGCTTTCTCTGGACATCAACGAATTGATCCGTTTGCGCAACAGATTTGAGCAGACTGAAATTTCTACAAAGCAGAACAGCGAAAGATTTTGGCAAGAGATGGAGCAAAAGAAAAATGAACCTCCTCCACCTCCGCAGGTAGTTGACGACGAAGTTTTGCGAAACGATTACAATACACTTTATGATTTCAAGTAAATTCTCCAACATAGGGCATGGCGGTTTGTTTTTTGCTGCGTTAATCGTGATTGTCATGTGCTTCACGGCAATTCTTGCCCGTCCCAAAAATCAGGATTATGATTTTGCATTGCTGGAAATTTCGGATTTGGAAACCTTGACTATACCGGCATATATTCCTACATATATTCAAGACAGCGTTTTGATGAAATCGGTGAACATATATTTAAACCGCTACAGACCGCCCCATGCTTTTATTCTGCTTATGGATGCGGAAAGCGGAGATATTCTGGCATGGGGGCAGCGCAATGATGATCAACATTCGGAAGAACCGACTTTTTTGCAACGGGATTCCTTTCCCGCAGCCAGCCTTGCTAAGATAGTTACAGCAACAGCAGCTCTTGAAAACGACAGCAATTCAAAGAGCGAAGTTCCTAAAATCGGCAGAAACTCAACGCTTTACAAAAGGCAAATTTTCCCTAAGGAAGAAGACTACAAAGGGAGCACCATAACTCTGGAAGATGCCTTTGCAAAAAGCAACAATCCGGCAATGGGAATAATCGGCATAAATCTTGGCAAAAACGAGTTGCAAAGAGCAGCCGAGAAGCTCGGATTTACAAACTTCAATTACCCGGACTCTGCTTATTACCTGGCGGAGAGCGCCAGCGGCTTTACGCAGAGAAACACGCTTTCGCCGCTGCAAATAGCAAATGCGATAAGAAGCCTGGTATTCGTTCAAGCTCCTGTACATTTCAAAAAACAAACATATGATGAAATGCGAACCTTGTTTCTGAGAACCGTATCGGATGGAACCGCAAAAACTTATATGCGCAAAAGCGTACATAACCGCAACAGAGATGCCTTTGACATAGGCGGCAAAACAGGATCCTTGGATGGAAACTCGCCAACCGGACGCTACGACTGGTTTGCAGGCTTTGCCCAATCAAAAAACGATCCGAAAAAAGGAGTGATAATAGTAGTTATGCAAGTTCACGGCACAATGAGAAACCAACACTCCAGCACCATAGCGGGGTTGCTTATCAATGAATGGGCAAAACGATAATTTCATTCTGGTAGTAGCGGGTGAAGATTCCGGCGATGCTATTGGCGAAGATATTGTGGAAACAATTGTGGAGCGGGGCTTTGATGCAATTGGAACCGGAGGGGCAAGTATGCAGCGTGCCGGCCTGAAAACCGTGGCTAACTTTGAAGATATGGCGGTGAGCGGTTTTTTAGATGTTTTGAAAAAGTTGCCCAAGCTTTTTTTTATAAAGAGAACTCTGCAAAAAAAACTTAAAGATTGCGCTGCTCTGATTTGCATAGATTATCCCGGAATGAATTTGCCTTTGATGAGGTTTGCAAAAAAAATAAATAAACCTATTTTTTATATTGCTCCGCCTCAAATCTGGGCATGGAAAAAAAACAGGGGCAAATATTTTGAGGGTGTGCATGTGGGGGTATTTTTTAAATTTGAAAAAGAAATTTATGAGAGTTTTGGGGCAAAGGTCTCTTTTGTTAAGCATCCGTATTTGAACAACACAAAGGATTGCGATGAGTTTAAAGACAAGGTGTTGTTTTTGCCAGGGAGCAGACTTCCTCAGCTTAGGCGCAATTTAAAGAAATACATAAGTATTGCAGAGGGTGTTGAGAATGCGGTTTTTGTAGCTTCCAGAAAGGAGCTATTTGATTTTTTGAGCGAAAAGCTCGGAGGGCGGTTTCCGGTTGTTTTGAGAGAGCGCGGAGTTTCCTTTAAAGGTGCGAGGGAAGCCTTTTGTATGCCAGGTACCGCTGTTTTTGAAACTTTTATGGCCGGTGTGCCAACTACGGCAGTTGCGGTTGTGGACCCTTTGACTTATATAATGGGGAAATTATTCTTAAAAACAAGGTTTTTGACCTTACCGAACATTATTTTGGGCCAAAAAGTCGTAAATGAACATATATTCGTAAGATGTTAAGTAACGGTTAAATTTTCTATATTGTAATTATGCAGTATATTCTGCATAGGAGTATTATGAACATAGGTTTTCTTAAAAAACTCGTTTTCACCGTTTTGGTGGTGGCTTTGTTTACAGCAAATGCGCAGTCTCCTACCTACAACTTCTATTTTTTGCCTCCGAGCGACCCTGAATGGACTCTTGGCAGACCTTACATAGTTTATCCTGATGCGGGGGAGTTAAAAAAAATAAGGCTCAGCATTGATACTCGTTGCGGTTGGTATAGATATACTTGGTCTGGAGGCTCTACGCCTCCTGATAACTCTTATGCAGTAATTTGGCTTAATGAAACCAAAGATGATCAAATAGGCCGTTTAGGTTTGGACGAAGATCCTATGGACTGGGTAGAAAATATGCCAACGCCATTCAATCTTTTTGAGTTATTTACTTTGTATAGCCCCACTGGGAATACCAGGAATCTGTTCTTTTTGCCTTCAAGAGGCGAAAATAGAAATCGTCAAATTTGGTATACAACAGATCAAAACGAAACCGGAGTTTGTTCTTACAATTTCGCTGCTGTAATATACGATACGGATAAAAAAGTAAATTGCGCTTTCAACACAGGCGCTCCTGGTGCTTGGTCTCCTGGCATTGTACGGCCTACATTAGACGAGAACAGAAAACTGGTGTTCAACAGTGCAGCCACAACTCAGCAATGCTATAACAATGGAACAACCTGCGCAACTAGTTCAACAGGTTGCATAGCCGGTTGGACAGAGGCTAATTTCAGAAGAGCCTTTGATGCGGACTCTTCCCAGAACGTTGTTCGTTGCTATGATATGCCATTCCAGCGCAACACCGCAGGCTTGTGGGAATTCAACAGCAATAAGCTTTGCGCTAATAACTCTATAGATTTAAATGGCACTTGTTCTGGTAGCCGCGGTGGTTATTTAGGCGGTTTTTTCCCAGAAGAGTTGCAAACGCAGGGTGATGGAAATTACAGTCTGTGCCCAACGTGTGCCGATAGGTACCCTGCAAATGGATGGAGACCGCTTAACAATACCATCAGCCAGTGGTGCTATGATAGAGCATGGAGTGGTACTGGCACTGGTGCCAACGCCGATTTTAGCAATGCTACATCCGATAACATCAATTCTCTTATGCAGGCTGCAGGTTGCACTGCGCGACTTAACCTTAACAATATAGATGCTGTTTACGTTCCATGGAATGTAAATTCATTAAACCCTCCTAATGCCGGGAACAAAAATTTTTCATTTTGTTTTGAAAGCCACGGCGAATTTACTTATGAAAAAGGCCAAGAATTTTTCTTCAGCGGCGATGACGATGTTTGGGTATTTATAAACAATCAGCTGGCTCTTGATTTAGGCGGTATTCATAATGCGCTTCCTGGATATGTCAATCTGGATACCATCAGCACTCCCGAGTCGTTGGTCGAAGGTCAAAAATACAACTTTGATATGTTCTTCTGCGAAAGAAAGGAAACTCAGAGCAATGTTCGCATGACTACCAATATGTATTTTGCGCAGAAGAATCTTTTGGGTCTCGGAGACAGAGACGTAGGCGGTTTAGGTGCGCAGATTTGTATTGAAAGCAGCGGCTCAGACGGCTCATGCACTGCACTGCTCGGCGGCGAAAGCGGCCTTGGCGGAGAAAAGTGCGGCACGGCAATGGGCGATATTCTGGATTACTATATGCTGAATCACAGAGGCCAAAAACTTGAACTCAACACGGGCAATGACAAATGCGAATTGATACCAAACATAGCAGGCGGACAAGACCTGCTTTGCTACGGCGGCATAACCCTGACCAACTATCCTATTGTCGACAGAGTCAAGGTTGATAGAGACATAATAAGAGGATTGCTTGGTACGCACAAAATTTACGCAAAGATAAAAGATTCAGAATCCGCAGAATATCCGAATGCCACTCCGGTTTTAATAACCTCGTTCTATGGACAAGCAAGCTTCAAAGTTGTCTGGGGCCCGATCTACGGAAGTGATGGCAGCTTCATTTACGATCTTGGCGCAAAGAAAAAAGAAACCGTTTCCGGCAAACTTGTTCCAATCGGCTTTGCCTATGGTCAGTGGAGATGCTTAGACGAAGCCTTGTACGGCTCGCCGGGCTGCGAATTCGAGGTATTCCTAGCTCCAGGCAACGAAGGCGGCAGCTATCGCGCACCTGTAACAGTCAAAACTCCTCAGGCTATTCCTGGAGACGCTTTCTCAGGGTTAGTAGCCTATAAGGATTCCGTACTGTCACCAGCCAGCCTTGTTCAGCTAAGCGATCAATTTATGACTCCAAACATAGGCGAACCTCATTTCCCAGGCTTGCTGGTGCTTTGGGTAACAGGCGAATACAATGCGATGTCGGATGAAACTTATATTATAAACGATGCATTGGAGATCAAAGTATTCTTGCCTCGCTTGGCATTTATAGACCCCGAGTCTGAAGTAGAGTTAATTTCGCCTACGCAAACAAAGGGTAGCGATCCTTCTTTGGCACCTGGCGGCAGCGCAAGAGACATGGGTGTAATGCTTATGACTCGTATGCCCAGAGCAATTGTGGCTTATGATGTTTCCAATGAACAGAAGGTAATTTGCACAACTTGCAATGACGTTCCGCTGATGATGAACGCTTGGGTTACTCTTGGCAACGATACTTTGAATATTCCAAGTCTTCAGGCTATGCAGGTTGCATCTGATGCTGCAACTATGAGGCTTAAAAATGGTATTGCGAAGTTCGAGGTTAGAGGTACTACACCGGTACATCCTGATTCATTTGCTCACTTCACCATTCGCGGCCCATCCTTAAATCGCGAAAGATATGCACAGTGGGATTCGTTGCTGTTCGCAAAACCTAATGCTCCATTTCCTATAAACGCTGAAATTTACGATAGGAACGGAGATGGCATAGGCGATTCTCTGTTTATAGAATACGACAGATCTTTCGCAGCGGATTCTCTGCCTACCGCTATACAAGTTTTCTGGGATTTCAAGGATACTTTGGTATTTGGATTGGGGACAAGGGTTGGGAACGAATATCATAACCTTGGTATTGATGCTGCCACAAATGCTGCGTATTGGAGCAGTATAGATAGAGGCTTCCAATTGAGCATAAAGGATTCCATCGTTCAAATCTATGGAGGCAATTTCAGCAAAGACATTAAAACTTCTGTTGGCAATGCCATGAGCTTAATAACCAGCTGGGCTACCTTCAGGTCTGCGACTCACGCAGATGCCGTGATGCATTCGCCTCTGTCGCTGGATTTGTTAGATAAAATACCGGCCATAGTTATCAAGGCCCGTTATGATGCAGATAGAAACAGCAGATGCGGAAGCTATACGTCAAAGTGCCGCGACGAAGTTACAATAACGCTTTCCGAACCGGTCAAGCTAGTGCCGGAAGTATCGCCTATTGCGGCCAAAGCGCCATTTGCATATCAGCTTAGGGGTCGTGACTGGAATTACTACCACGACGATAAGGATTTGCCGACAATAATACGCTGGGCAAAAGGCGGCACGGTTTTGGATTCTGCCAAAAGAGACAGCATTGTATCTTTGACCTATATGAACTACAAAGAACTAGGTGATACCACTTTAACTCCTGAAGCCAATGATTCCGTAAAGTTTGTGTCTATGCTGTTTGGGTATTATTCGTTAACGGATTTGCCCGGAAACCCGCCAAATCCAAGAGAAATAGGCAGGCGCTTTGAAGGTGTCAACCGCTTTAAAGTGGATGATATTCGCATGGCAGAAGTGGATCCGGAACTGGATGTTATTGGAGACGCTTTGAGAAACCTTCATGACAACATCTATGGACTTGGTTTGCTGGGCGGAGTGTATATTGATACTCTATTCAGAGAAGACAAGCCGATTACGTTCCTTCCGGTTCCGGAAGGGTGGGCTGCATCAAAATCGCCGCCGGACAGCATAAAGAA
>Ga0181987_12310_pt1 | contig 11805 bp, 1 predicted proteins | sample TergutCo191P1_FD_120224 | JGI IMG/M metagenome (GOLD analysis project Ga0181987, IMG submission 120224)
TAGTAAGAGGAATGTATATTTCCGGTACAAATAATACTCATCAGGGTTTGTTCGGTTATTCTCATGGGATTATAATGAAGTTAGGGGTGGAAGCTTTTTATGTTAAGGGTAAGCATGATATTGGCGGTTTAGCTGGAAGGAATGATGGCACTATTTCCAGTTGCTATGCTATTGGAAAAGTTGTTGGAATAGACCAGAATATTGGCGGTTTGGTTGGATATAGCAGTAACGAGAATTGCCTGATATCTAATAGCTATGCTTTGGTGGATGTATTTGTGGATGGATCGACTAAAAATATAGGCGGTTTATTGGGAGGTGATTATTGCAAAATAGTTAATAGCTACGCAGCAGGAACAGTGTCTGGAAGTACAGTGAATATTGGAGGTTTGATTGGAGATAAACATTCTTCTACAGTTATTTCTTATAGCTATTATGATAGTGATAAGAATGGAACCGATGATGTTGATAAAGGAATCCCAAAAACAACTTTGGAAATGCAAACTCAAACCACTTATTCTGGTTGGGATATTAATGGTATAAATTGGGGAATGGGTGGTTTAACTAACGATGGAATGCCTTATTTGCTGTGGCAAAATACCGCAGAGTTATGGGATGATATATATGTTGCGCCTATAGCACCACCCACAGAATATACGGGTAGTGAAATAACGCCTAAACCGGTTGTAACGGAAATCAGCACGAATGATATATTAGAAGAAGGCATTCATTTTTACTATGAATATAAAAATAATATAAATGCTTCAAGCAAGGCTTCAGTTTCTATTGTTGGCATGGGTAGCTATGATGGTTATAAGTCCGCTAAAATATTTTTTACAATTTCTAAAAATAGTGGTGCGCCAACATTTTCTACTCCTGGTGCTATAGACGTAGTTTACTCTGAAGGATTAACTCTTAACTCTGTTAAACTGCCTTCCGGTTATACTTGGGAAAACCAGGAAGAAGAGATTGAAGATGAACAACCGCAGCAGTCCTTTTTTGCATATTATACATCTTCAAACTATATTAATAATGCAATAGGTGAAGTTACTTTAAATGTGACTTATGGTGTAGATACATCGTGGTATAAGGGTATAAGCAGTAGTAGTATTTCCAACAAAGCGCAATTAGCTGGCTTGGCTTGGCTTGTGAATAACGGTACTAGTTTTTCTAATAAAGAAGTGATGCTGAGTGCTGATATTGAGCTTGACGATATGGATTGGACTCCCATAGGTACACCTGCCCATCCTTTTCAAGGCAAATTTGACGGTGATGGGCATACAATTAGCGGAATGAATATAAATAATACTGAAAATTATCAGGGTTTGTTTGGAGTTGTTGCTGCTGGTGGTCAGATAATAAATTTGGATTTGAGTGATTTTTCTGTTAGCGGAGGAAAAAATGTAGGTGGACTTGCAGGAGCTATAATGTTAGGCGAAATTAATAACGCATACATAAAAAATGTTAGGATAAATGGTATAGTATCCGGAACTAAGAATATAGGTGGGCTTGTTGGCAGTCTCAATTCTATCAACAAAAAACTAACTATAGAAAATGTCTGGATGTATGGCGAGGTGGAAGGAATAGATAGTGTAGGCGGGTTTATTGGAGGTATTGAGGGATCAACACTTCTTATAAGCAATGCTAGAGGAGAAAACAAAGTAACCGGACAAAATAATGTTGGTGGGTTTATTGGCTATGCATGGGAATCGCCAATTACCATAGAAAATAGCTATGTAAATAATACAATAACTGGCTCTTCATGTGTTGGCGGATTAGCAGGTTCAGCCCTTCAACAATCTTCTGATAGCAACGGTAAATTGCATATCAGAAATAGTTATTCGTTAGCAACATTGACATTGAATAGTACTGGACCTAAAGGTAATTTGTTGGGGTGTAGCGAATGTATTATTTCTCTTACTTCTAGTGCTTACACAGAGTTTGATTTATCGTATTTTTATTTCAACAAAAATTCAACTGAAAGTTGTGTTGGCGATTATGATTTCAATTATTTGTGCACAAATAGTCTTACTGAAGCTGAAATGAAGTCCAAAGACTTTGAGAAGATATTGAACGATGCTGCTAGAGCTGATTATACGGATTTTGACGCTATTCCAAAAAAATGGGTACATAATAGCGGACATATTCAGTTGAGCACGGAAGATTTAGCACCGCTTCCAATGGACTACTATTTTGCAAGAGGCGTTGGTATTGACGATGATCCATACATAATAACAACTAAGCAGCATTTGAAAAACTTTGCTAAACTTGCTAATCATACTGACTTGCATGATAAATACGTGGCTCTTGGCGCAGATATAAAGTTAAATGAAACCTCTGATTGGGCTACTTGGAGCGATGCAACGACAATTAGCCAATGGACTCCGATAGAAGGATTCGAAGGTTCTTTTGATGGCGCAGGGCATACAATTAGCGGAATGTATATATCTAACAAGAATAATAACCAAGGCTTGTTCGGCTATGATTTTACAGGTACAGTAAAGAACTTGGGCTTAGACTTATTCTATATAAAAGGCGATAATAATGTAGGCGCAATAGCGGGCAGTATTAAAAGCAATGCAAATATAATCAATGTTTGGGCGTATGGTAAAATTATCGGAACAAATAATATAGGCGGACTTGTTGGTTATATAAGCCATGATTCGCAAGCTCAAATCATAGTGAATAGCTATGCAGCAGTTCAATTAACCGTTGGCAATACAAATATAAGCGAAGGCTTAATTGTTAATGACTTTCCTAGTAGCGTAATTGTAAATAGCTACTATGATAAAGATTTTAGTTCTTTGGATTCAGATGATGAGTTTGGCTTACCCACAAGTAAAATGAAATCCAATGATTTTGTAGAGGAGTTGAATTTTTATGCCAGCTTTTTAGGAAACGGCACTAAAAAATGGGTATATAATAAAGGCGGTTACCCAAAATTGAGCATAGAAGATTTTGGTGACGTTGATATTGGTAAATATTTTGCAGGAGGCACTGGCACTTGCCAAGACCCATACAAAATAAAAGACAAATATCAACTAATAAATTTCGCTAAGCTTATGAATATGGCTAGCAGCAGTCAACAGCCGCTTGATGCTTTACAGAATTTTGAGAAAAGTTGTGTAGTTCTTGGCGCAGATATAAAGTTAAACGAAACCTCTGATTGGGCTAATTGGGACGACACAAAGTCACTTAGCCAATGGACTCCTATAGATGGATTTAAAGGTACTTTTGATGGCGCAGGACACACAATTAGCGGAATGTATATATCAAACGACAAAAATAACCAAGGCTTGTTCGGCGATAATTTTGCAGGTACAGTAATGAACTTGGGCCTAGACTTATTCTATGTAAAAGGCAGAGATAATGTAGGTGCGGTAGCTGGATACAGTATGGATAAAAACACAACGAATTGGGAGAATGGTATTGTGCTAAATGTTTGGGCGTACGGCAAAGTTTCTGGAAATCAAAATGTAGGTGGACTAGTCGGCTTGGATGAAAATAATGGTCATTTAAGTATAAATAACAGTTATGCGGCAGTTCATTTAACTGGAAATAGCGAAATAGGAGGTGTGCTTGGAAAATACAGTTCGGCTTATATCAAAAATAGCTACTATGATAAATTTTTGAACAATTATTATGTAAATGATTCTAGCGATGTAATAGGCTTATCCACAACTGATATAAAATCCGAAAAGTTTGTATATGAGTTTAATTTTTTCGCAGTAATGGATCAAGATTGTGTTCCTATGGAATGGAAACACAATCAAGGTAGTTACCCTAAATTTAGCGGGAATGAATTAAATATCGATAATAAATGGGAATACTTTTGCGAAAGCGGAACAGGATCCCAAGAATCTCCTTGCATATTGGCAAGCAAATCGCAATTGATAAATATTGCTCTGCTTGCAAATAAGGAAATATCAATATCATATAGAGTTATAAGTAATGGTATTAATATAGCATTATCAGGAGATTACATAACTCTTGGCTCAGACATTGATCTGGAAAATTATAGTTGGACTCCTATTGGCAACGCAAAATTCCCCTTCACCGGAATATTTAACGGCGCAGGACACACAATCAGCAATATGAACATCTCCGGAGAATCTTATCAAGGATTGTTCGGCTATTTTGAAGGAACAATCAAGAATTTGGGATTGGAAAACTTTGAGATTAATGGTAACAATAACTTAGGCGGACTTGTTGGCTACGTGCCCACAGGTGCCAATGCAAGCATAATCAATAGCTATGCGATTGGCGAAATAAAAGGAAACAGCAACGTAGGCGGATTGGTTGGTGCCAAACACTTCATTAGCGAATTGAATATAGCCAACAGCTATTCGGCTGCAACATTTACCGGCACACCCGCTAACAAAGGCGGCTTGCTGGGCGGCGGCAATCAAAACGCAAATATAAGCCACAGCTATTTTGACAACGGTACAAATACAACTTTAATGAAAAGCAAAGACTTTGTAGATAGCTTAATACTTGGAGCGCAAACTTTAAAACTTGCTGGCGCAAAAACGTGGATTTCTAGAGAAGATGATTATCCAACATTTGATCCTTCAGACAGCGTGCCTGCATTTGATATTGCCGAATATTTAAGCGGAAAGGGCTCAGTTACAGACCCTTATATAATACTTGATAAAAAGAATCTTGAAGATTTTGCCTGGCTTGTGAATACAGGCTTAGAAAACTTTGATGGCAAACACGTGGTTCTTGGCGCAGATATACCATTAAATAACAATGTAACTGATAGATGCAATACTAACTGGACTCCTATAGGCTCATATAGTGCGCCATTTAAAGGTTATTTTGACGGCAAGCGGCAAAAAATTTCCGGAATTTGCATAAATGATTTTAACTCTCGTCAAGGATTCTTTGGCTTTATAGAAGACGCTACAATAAAAGATTTGGGACTGGAAGATTTTTATATAAAAGGCAATGATTATATTGGCGCAATTGTTGGTCAATCAGAAGGTTCCGTAATAAGCGCATGTTACGCAGAGACTGGAGCTGTTAGCGGCAATAATTATGTAGGCGGACTAGCGGGCAGTATCAGCAACCTCGGCTTAAGCTATGTTAAGAATATTACAGTAACAGGGACAAAAGAAAATGATTGTGCTATTGGCGGTTTAATTGGTTCCGGCAATATTTCAAACAGCTATGCAATAGTAGATGTAATAAATGCAAATGGTTGTGGCGGTGCTCTTATAGGCAGCGAAGGATCGCTTACAAATAGTTACGCATCAGGAAATGAAATACCTAGCCATAGTTCGGGTTTTGCCGCTGGAACTTCTGTGTCTCGTCAAAATTCATTCTGTAGCATCAGCACTAGCTCATCCTGCAATGACGATTTAACAGAACAAACTGCATTTACAGATTGGGATTTCGATAATATTTGGGATATTGGCAGCGCAAACGGTGGAATGCCTTATTTGAGATGGAATGAGTTTCCGAAAATTGCTATTATTGTGTACGATTACGAACATGATTTAACTCTTGCGCAAATAGCTCTCGCGCAAACTAAAGGTATTCCATTTTATGATAATAATTGCTCTTGGATTTATCCGGAAACAAAAATCCCAAAAGCAGACATCACATACACATATTATGCATCTTGCAAACCTTTAGGATATGCGCTGTCAACCAGTGGAACAATTGATGTAAAAATCAATAAAAATCCTGGACAACCAACTAATTTGCCAATAGTCTCGCAGATTGATATAGTTTATTTCCCCGGATTAACTCTTGAGCATATAAAAGATAAAATTCCAGATGGATGCTCATGGACAGACTATTTAAATACACCACTCTATGCTGGCGAACGTACGTTTGACTTGAAGTATAAAGACGCAATAAACTATGTGAATTCGGCAACCTTGCCAATAACTGTAAATGTCGCAAATGCTACAGGAAAACCTATATTTGATACTACTCTTGCTTATGATACTATTTATTCTCAGAACTTGACTCTTTCTAGCTTTAACCTTCCAAAAGGCTATGAGTGGATTGATGATTTATCGACTAAAGTTAATGCCGGTACCAATTCGTTTGCCGCAACTCTCACAGATGCCAACTATACCATCCAAACAGCCGAGGGAACAATAACCCTAAAAGTATCCCAAGGCAGTGGAGAAGAACCGGAATTCCAACAGAAAACAATTGAAATCGCTTATAGGGATGGCCTAAAACTCAAAGATGTTAAACCAATGCCAGAAGGCTATTCATGGGTGACCCCGGATACTCTGATTTATCCAAATTCCGAACCACAAGCATTTGATGCTGAATACCAGAAAAACTTTCTAGTGCCTATAAAAGGGGTTATAATTTTGAATGTGCTCAAAGATACGATCTCTACGCCTAGTTTCCCTTCAATATCCCTGCATGTTTCGTATAGCGCAAATTTAACTTTGGAATCTATAAAAGATCTTTTGCCTGCAAGCTATTCTTGGAAAGACCCTCTCAGTACACCTGTTTTGCAAACAGCGCAATTCGCTGCAACCTATGAACATCCATATTACAAAAAACACGTAGATAGTTATATAGCCGTTAACGTTTACTCCGGCCAAGGCACCCTAACCATTGCCGATTGGGTCTATGGAGAAACTCCAAGCCTGCCGGTATATAATACTACCACAAACGACAAAGAACATGCTTCTTTGCATTATTCCGGCAAAACAAATGGCGGCGTTCTTTACGGCAGCGAAAATCAGCCTACAGAAGCCGGCGAATATACGCTTACCGTAGAATTTGCCGCAAAACTCCCATATCCACGGCTCGTTTTATCAACGCCATTCGTAATAAAAAGAGCACAAGGAGAAGGAACCGTCAGCATTGAAGGCTGGCGATCAGGTTCAACGCCTAGCAAGCCGATTGTGGCTTCAGAAACCAACGGAACAACAAATGTTGAATATTCCTACAAATCCTACAAAGGAACCTCTTATGGACCAACTAATTCAAGACCTTCCGGCGTGGGCAATTACACTCTCATTGCCACTTTTAAGCAAAGCAATAATTACAATGCAGTCAAAGACTCCACTCGCTTCACTATAAGCTCTTCCAACGCAAAAGAGTTAACAGTTGTATGGCGAGCCGGAGATGTCTTTGAATTCAACAAAATGGTTCACAACATGGATCCTTATGTAGAAGACGAAGACGGCAAACCAATAGCACTCACGCTTTTGAACGCCCGTTCCGAAGCTGGTAAATATGACGGCGTACTGAGCGCAAGAGCAATGATAGAAAACGAAGCAGTTGCGCAAAATTATATTCTCAAAAACAATACCAAAAGCTTTGAAATCACCAAAAAGCCGCTAAAAGCTGGCTTCAAAGTAAATGCTATAGACAAAAAAGATACCCTTGACTCAGACAATGACACCGTATGGGTTTCGCACTTCGTATTCGCAGACACCGCTGCTTTGCGCAAACTCCTATTATCAATCCTCAATTACGACGGCTTTGCCACAGACACAACCAAAAAAGAAACCGACGATGAATCTGTCCTAAGCGGCAAACCAAAAATAGACTTGAACTACGATACCGGCAAGGGCGCAGCACGCTCCATGCTAGCTAAACGTGTAGAAACCACCCAAAAAGCAACGGCTACCATAATCACCGATGATGTCTCCGCCAAAAACTACACCCTCTCCAGAAGCACCGTAGTTGTGAAAGAAGCCATAACAGAAGAAGAAGGCGCAGAGCAAATATTCTGCGAAAGAGGTCCGTCATGCGCACAGATGAGCAAAACATCATGCGATTTGATAAAAGGCGAAGTTGTTCCGAGTTGCACAAAATTCTGCATAGTTGACGATGGCATTGGCGGTAAAGTATGCGCCCCAATGGCAACTGCTTCATGCACAGCTTTTGGCGGACAAACAGTTTCTGACTGTGGCTCCACGCCACTAGTCAAAAACTTCAGCTTCGCAGGCAAATTCCGCATATGGCAAACCGCAAGCGGCGTCTTGAACATAGACATAGGCTACATGCCGCCCGCCCCGGTAACCTTGCAGATATACAACCTGAAAGGCAGCCTGATTGCGACCGAGCAAATAAAAACCCGCTACGCAAACATAAAATTCCACGCCCCAACCGGCAAGTACGTGTTCAAAGCTGGGAAGATTGTTACGGTGCACACAGTTTATTAGAAATTTCTATATTCCCCCCATGCCACAAGCATCCAACAGCCTTGACACGGTTCAGCCGGAAGACTTTGTCTTTCGCTCCGAGTTTGCTTTGGAAAGCGGAGAGGTTTTGCCTGAGCTTGCGATTCGCTACGAAACCTACGGAGATTTCAAAAACGGAGACGCTCCGGCAATATGGATTTGCTGCCCGTTTACCACAGATGCGCACGCAGCCGGCCCTCATGGCTGGTGGGATGCCATAATTGGCCCCGGAAAGCCTATAAACACAGACATATTTTTTGTGATTTGCAGCAATAATTTAGGCGGATGCAAAGGAACAACCGGCCCATCTTCCATAGATCCTCGCACAGGCGAGCCTTATGGCTCAAAATTCCCGCACATCACAATAGGCGACATGGTGAACGCCCAAAAAAAACTTGCAGACCATTTGGGAATAAAAAAACTCTTTGCCGTGATAGGCGGCTCAATGGGCGGGTTCCAAGCCATCACCTGGGCTTTGGAATACCCTGATTTTGTTGAACGCTGCGCTCTTATAGCCAGCGGAACAAGACTTTCTGCACAAGCCTTGGGCTTTGAAATTGTAGGAAGAAAAATAATTTTGGACGATGGCAAAAACGGCCTTGCCAATGCGAGAATGATGGCACACATCACATACCTTTCAGCGGAATCCATGCGAAACCGCTTTGATTACGCAGAAGGCTTGCCCGAAGACCCAAAAAAATTTTACACCGGGTATGCCCTTGAAAACTACCTGAACCATCAGGGTATAAAGTTTGTGAATCGCTTTGACGCAAACAGCTACCTGCACCTAACATGGGCAATGGACAATTTTAATCTGGAAAAAAAATACGGCTCTCTGGAAAACGCCATCTCCCGCGCAAAGGCGGAATTTCTGTGCGTGCACATGAGCAGCGACTGGCTGTTTACACCGGAAGAATCTTATAAATTGACCTTTGCGCTTTTGAACCAAAAAAAGATTGTAAGCAGCGTTGAGCTAAACTCAAATTTAGGCCACGATGGCTTTTTGCTGGAAACAAAAGATTTGGGAAATTTGCTGCTGCGCTTTTTAGATGTTCGCATGGTTGAGCACCGTGATGAAAATTACAAGCATACCCGCCACGCCTTTGAAAGCACAGAAGACATAAAACGAGTTTCCGCTCTAATACCGCAAAACGCAAGCGTTTTGGACATAGGCTGCGGAGATGGCCGCTTGCTTCACGCTTTGTGGAGAGAGAAGAAAACTACCGGCGTTGGTTTTGACCGCTCATTTAGCGGGGTTTTGCATTGCCTTAATTTTAACGTGCCTATTATTCAAAAAGACTTGGACAAAGAAGGGCTTGCGCAAATAGCAGACAACAGTTTTGATTTTGTGGTATTCAACAGAACTTTGCAGGAAACGCAAAATCCAAGAGAAGTGCTGCTGGAAATTCTGCGCATAGGCAAGCAAGCCGTTGTAACTTTCCCGAATTTCGGAAACTGGAGAGTTCGAAGCTCTTTTTCCCTTAAAGGGCACATGCCAAAAAACAAATTTTTGCCTTATGAATGGCACAACACGCCAAACATTCATCTTTTTACTTTGAATGATTTCACAACGCTGTGCAAAAAAGAGAATATCCGCATTAAACATTTGGAATTTTCAAATAGCAGCGCGATGAGCAAACTTTTAACAAACATAGGATTTAAAAATCTGGGAGCAGAACAAGTGGTAGCGGTTATTGAAAAATTGAACCCCGAAGTTCGGGACTGCATTGCTGTTTTGGATTTTGGCGGCCAATATGCGCATTTAATAGCGAACAGGGTCAGAAAGCACGGCGTGTTTACACGTATTTTTTCGCCTAATACCCCTGTGGAGCATTTAAAAGAAGTAAAAGGCATTATTTTCAGCGGCGGCCCCATGAGCGTTTATGAACAAAAAGCTCCTGCGTTCAACAAGGCCATACTGAACATAAATGTTCCAAAGCTTGGAATTTGCTACGGTCACCAGCTTATAGCGGAGAGCTTTGGCGGAAAAGTTGTTCCCGGAAAAGTAAAAGAATATGGCATAGCTAATTTGGAAATAACAGACAAGGAGAGTTTGCTTTTAAAGGGCATTCCTGAAAAAAGCCGTGCGTGGATGAGCCACGGAGACCAAATTTCAAAGCTTCCCGGCGGTTTCAAGGCCATAGCCAGCACAAGCGATTGCGAATTTGCCGCTGTGGAAAATTCTGCGCAAAAAATTTACGGCATACAATTCCATCCGGAGGTTACGCACAGCGAATTTGGCGAGACGGTTTTGGAAAATTTCGCGCTCAATATATGCGGTTGCAAAAAATCTTGGGATATTAAAAGCTATTTGCCGAAAATAAGCGAAAAAATAAAGAAAACAGTCGGTGGCAAAAAGGTGTTTTTGTTGGTGAGCGGCGGCGTGGATTCCACTGTTGCGTTTGTGCTTTTGAACAGGATTTTGGGCAGCGAAAGGGTTTTGGGCCTGCATATAGACAGCGGCTTGATGAGGCTAAACGAAAGCAGCAATGTGATGGATTTTTTGAAAAAAGAAGGCATGGACAATTTGCAAATTTGCGATGCGAGCGAAGTTTTTTTAAATGCGTTGAAAGGCGTTGCCCTGCCGGAGATGAAGCGTAAAATAATTGGCGAAACGTTCCTCAAGGTAAAAGACTCCGAAATGCAGCGCCTTTCGCTCAGCGAAGATGAATGGGTCATAGCTCAAGGCACAATTTATCCAGACACCATTGAGAGCGGCGGAACGGAAAATTCGGATGTGATTAAGACTCACCACAACCGTGTGCAGGGTGTTTTGGAGCTGGAGAAAAAAGGCATGTTGCTTGAGCCGCTCGCAGATTTGTACAAAGACGAGGTTCGTGCTTTGGGCACGAGCATAGGCATTCCGCATGAGCTTGTATGGCGGCATCCTTTTCCCGGCCCGGGTTTGGGAGTTCGCCTGTTGTGCAGCGATGGGAAATCCCCCTTAAAAAGCGTAGGCGTTCAAGGCGATGCAAGAACTTATGCGCAGCCATTATTCATAGAAAGCGAGGAATCGTGGGAAGAATTGGAAAAACGCAGCACAGACACAACAAACCGTTCTTCTGAAATAAACCGAGTTGTTCTAACAATAGGCCGCATATCTGACTTGCCTGCCGAGCCTGCCGAGCTTTATTGCGAAAAGCCTGCTCTTGGCCTGCTGAGAATTTTTGACGATATTTGCGATAAATTTTTGCGTGAAAATAATTTATACGACAAAATATGGCAAATGCCGGTAGTGTTGCTTCCGCTAAAAATCGCAGGCAAATTCTGTGTTCTTATTCGCCCTGTGAACAGCGCAGAGGCAATGACGGCAAACTTTGCCAAAATAGACCGAAACCTGCTGAAAAACAATTTGTGGCCAAGGCTAAAGGAAGCCGGAGCCGGAGCGTTATTTTACGATATTACGCACAAACCGCCAGCAACTATTGAATGGGAGTAATAATCCGTGGTTACAAACTTCATTTGTCTTGAAGGCATAGATGGGTGCGGAAAAAGCACGCAGATTGCTGCGCTCAAAGATCTTTTCAAAAACAAAGGCCATGAAGTGTTATGCGTAAGGGAACCCGGCGGAACCGAGATTTCGGAGCAAGTGCGGAAAATTCTGCTTGACAGCGCGCACAAAGGCAAAATGAGCGAC
>Ga0181987_10784_pt1 | contig 11752 bp, 7 predicted proteins | sample TergutCo191P1_FD_120224 | JGI IMG/M metagenome (GOLD analysis project Ga0181987, IMG submission 120224)
AGGAAAATGATGGAAAAGCTCAAGAAGAAATTCTTGCTCTTTATTTACAAGCTCATTTTCCCGCAAAATTTTGTCAGAATCGCTGCCTAAAGCAGGGTTTATAAGGATCGACTAAATAGAAAAAAAGACTTTCATTACTACAGGAAGCGGTGGATTTGGACGATGAACAGGCTAAAGAAATATGGGAGAAGAGGGCAGTGCTACAAATTTATCAGCAAAATTTGCAAATAAATTGAAAAAATGCTACTTTTTTTGGAGAAATGTTTTATATTGCTTAATAATTATAGCTATTTTTGGGTTGATGGAACTACCCGATTTTGGTTTTTTAAATGGTTCCTTAGGAGAAGCTTTGAATTTGGTACAATACAAACGAGGTAAAATAGATGATTGAATTAGTCGGCAAAATCGGCTCAATGGCACTTATTGATGAAAAAAAGAAAAATATAGACTACAATGTATTTGCTCAGATTTCCATGTGCTTAAAGCCCGGTTATGTTTGGGTTACAAGCGGAGCTGCAGAGATTGGCAGACTCGACTATATAAAGCGGAGCAATATGGAGCTTGACGGGGACGAGGAGGAAAGCAAGATTGAAAATAAGATTGACTATGCGTCCCAGGGGCAGGCACTTTTAATGGAAAATTACCGCAAACACGTGAACAGCAGCTACAATTTAAGGCAATTTTTAGTTGAGCACCAGCACTTTAACGATCCAAAAAAATGCGAGTATCTTAGAAAAGCTCTTGAGCGTGCATCCTCTCAAAATGCAATTCCTATTATCAATTACAACGATGCAGTGAGCGATGAAGAAAGTAGAAAATTAGAAATACAATCTTTAAAAGATAGTGGAAAACAAGTTGTTGAATGTGTTGACAATGATGAAACTGCGAGTGAAATTGCCTGTATCTTAAAATGCAAGCGCTTATTAATTTTAACAAGTGTTAATGGTATTTATGAAGACTCTGACGATCCTAAAACTATAATTCCAAAAATTACGGGAGAAACAGTAGATGATCTCTTGCGAAATGTTGATGATATCAATTTTCGTTGTAGCAAGGGCAAGAAACCTTCACGGCCCGGCGCAAGCGGGGCATCTGGAAAGTTACAATACATAAAGGAACCTTTAAAAAATGGTACAACAGTAATAATTGCCTCTTCACATTATTCGATTGACGATATTCTTAGAGGCATAACGCCACAAACCCGAATTGGATTGAATTTGGAGGTGGCTTGATGCCTTATTGCAATAATAAAAATATAACATTTTTGTTAACCACTAGATGCAATTTGAATTGTTCTTATTGTTATGGCAATAGAAAAATGGACTATAAAACGCTTGATTTTAGATTTGCCAAGCGAGCGTTGCACGATTTTGCCGAAAAGGAAAAGTTGAATAATATATGTTTTTCTGCAGATGGGGAGCCTACTACGGAGATGGAGCTTCTCAAAAAGATTTTTAATGAGGCAAAACAGCTTAATCCTGATGTTGCTACAGAGGTTGTGACTAACGGAACATTTAATGAAGAAATTGCCAAATGGCTTGCTGAAAATTTGGATTATATTTATATTTCTGCAGACTTGTTGCCGGAGGCCCACGATAAATGCCGATTAACAATTACTGGCAAACCATCTTCGCCGCCCATTTTGAAAAATCTTGAATTTTTTAACAAAATACCTAATAAACGTGCGAAAATAGGGTTATTTGCTACAATCACGAAGCATAATATTACTCAACAGAAAGAAGGTATAGATTTTTATTTCGACAATTTTGGAGTAGATATTTTTTGGATTAAGCCTCTTATTACGCCAATATACGACGCTGATGAAAAGTATTGCGAATCGGTGGATATGCTACAATTTGCTCAAACTTTCCTTGATGCGCATGCGTATGCATGGCAGCGCAAAGTTTTTTACGAAAGTAATTTGACTGCAAATTTTGATGGCGAGACTAGCAAGGCGTGTTCTGCATGTATTCCTATGCCTTATTTAACTGTGGATGGGTATTTTTCAGCATGCAAGTTGGTATCATATGGGAAAAATGCTGAGAAAATGGATTCTTTGATTTATGCTCAATATGATGCAGTAGAGGATAAAATCACCTATGATGTGGAAAAGATAAAGATGTTGCGTAATCGTACGCTGAACAATATGCCGTCTGAATGCGGAGTTTGTGTAGCGAGCAAGCATTGCGCAGGTTATTGCATGGCGGAAGCTCAGCAGGAAATGGGTAAATTATTGTCCGTAAAGTCAAATGTCTGCAAAGCGATGAGGTATTTGCAAAGCGAAATTGGGCATTTATATGCCGAGAAGAATAAACAAAACCAAAGGAAAGGAGCAAAAAATGGCGGAGAATAAAGGAAAAGTTGCAATCAGCAATCCGTTTGAAATGCCAAAAACGCGCAAGGCAGCACATTATAAAGATGTCATTTTACAGGGTGATGTTGAAAAAATTACGCATGAAATTCTTGAAGATAAAGAAGTTGTGTTCAAGAGGTATAGGCCTTTAGCTGGAATTTCCAATAGCATCGCAACAGAATTAAATGGGATCCGTGCCTATAACGACTATAAGGAGTATGAGGAGTACAAGGACAAAAAACTGAGTGAAATACCTTATAAGGATATAATGAATAAAGGATTATTATTTTTTATGTCCACAGATGCTGGTCTCAAGCGTACTGGATTACTGTCGCTTTGTCCAGCGCTTTTAACAGGAATAAAGCTTTATTCAAAAATGTCAGAAAAGTCAGAATCTACATCATACACATCCAAAACCATGCTTTTGGATAACATAAAAAATGGGGTCGAGGCTGTTTTCAAGTTTATTTATAGGGATAAGCCTTGGCGAGGAAAATCAGATATAGAGCCAGTTTTTGATGCTTCTCCTTATGAATCAGAAGCGTTTAATTCTAAGACTGAGGATTCGGATGGAAGATCTTATATGGATTCTATTTCTTGGGCGGTTCCGCTATTTCTTCAAATCATGAACTTGGTTGAGGACAAAAATGATAAGGATGAAAAATTTGTTTTTGATGAGGATTATAGAAAAAAGGCAAAAGATCTAATTAAATGGTGCTTGGATTATGTCAATAATGCTGTTTTGACTACTGAAAAAAAAGAGAAAAAAGATGATAAAGAAGTACCTTATCAGCGTCCCATTGGCTGGAATTTTTCTAAAATAGAAGCATCTGAAAATGCGAAAGCGCAAAGTTCATTATATTTTACTTATGCAGCGGCTTCAACGTACTTGTCGCTTTATGAGGCATATGAAGTTATTATTGATAATTTGCAGACACTGAACAGAGCAGTTGATAATAAAGAAATACTGTTGGAAGAAAACGACAAAAATGCGATATTGCTGAGATCCCAAGACCATTTCACAAAAGTGCAGAAAGCGATTGACGCTTATGAAAATACCATACATGAGGAAGTCGATGACAAGGCGGAGAAGGTTGAAAATTTAAATAAGGCACTAAATGAAATTAGAAATTGTGACAATCGTAAGTTAGAAGAATATTACTTTTTTAATAACGGGAAATCAGCAGAATTCAACGGAAAAATTTATGATGTTGATGTGATAAACGAAAAAGACTCGCTTGGTCCGATAACGCGGCTTAAATGGAATCTTGAAAAAATATCCAGCGATATTTGGGAAGTAGTCAAAGATAAGCTTGAAGATAAATTTGTTTATGATGATTTTAATTTTAAGGAAGCTACTGATGATGCAATTAAGAGCGGTGGGCAAACTAATGCGCTGTTTGCGGGATTATTGCTTATAAATATTTGCCTTTATTCGAAATATGATTTTGTAGTCTATTACACTCAAAGTTCTGAAAGGTTTTCCGATGGTTCTGAAAAATTTGGAAAAAAAGCCTTCAACAATATGCAGAACACAATGCTTTTGCATATTCAAAGAACGCAGCGTTTTTTTGATAAGCTAGAAAAGGGCAAGGAGTTTGGCGTTGATTCCTTAATTTTGAGGTTTTCCGAGGATTTTGAGGATGAGAACGATCACGAAACAGCGAAAAGACTTAGGAAACAATTGATTAGGATTACATCGCTTACACCCATGCTATTGAAAACGAATAATCTTGTTTCGCAATTTGTTGTTAAATATCCGCAAAAGCAAATGGGTGAATCCCTTGACAGGATAGGAGAAAAGCGTTTTAAAGATAAAGATAGCAAGCCTCGTTGGTCTTGGGAGGCAGATGGTTATCATGCTATGTCAAATTATTATTATGTTGGGGCAATTTTCGATTTTTATGACTATCACGAAAAGTATGAGAAAAAATATATTTCTTATACAGACAATGTAAAAGAATTGAGAGAGCAGTTGATCGAAAAAGAAGAGTATTCGGAATCGGTTCAGAAATATTATCAGCGAAATAAAGAACGACTTCGGGATAAGGAAGAGGAGCTTATAAAAGAGCATAGCAAAGAGTTAGAGAAGTATAACAAAGGGTTGGAAGAATATTACAAAAAATTAGAAGCTAAAGATGCTGAATTACAAACAGTGCGTAATAATAGCGGTATTGGTGAAAAATTTGTTGAAGAAATAACTAAAGTAGTGGTAAATACGATTAATAATAAACCAGAATTTCTAAAAGAGATTATAAATGGATTTAGAAAGCAATTAGCAAAGGAGGTTTTTGAGAGATATTCAAAATATCCTCATCCTAAAGAAAATAAGGAAGATTTGGAAAAACTAAAAGAACCAATTGAATCAAAGGATGACTCGCTATTCTCATTACTGCAAGCACTTGTAACTGACATTGTTTTGCAGTCCGCAATTAAGGGAACAAACGAGGGAGGAATGATCCGAGAATTAGGTAATTCTTTTGGTGACCATACGATTGCAAAAGTTGCTTTAAATGGCAGCGAACAGATGATTAGAGATGGAAAACTTGATAAGTTATTCGCTAAAACTTTTGATACAGTTAACTGGAAAGATATTTCAACAACCAAGTGGGAGAAATAGAATATGTTGCAAGTGTCATTTTATTCGTACAAAGGCGGAGCCGGTCGCTCTACGACTTCGTGGAATACAATTCAAAGGCTCGTTAATTTGATGAAGCCATCCGTAAAAAATCCATTCGTTATCGTGGATACCGATACCGAATCGGCTGGTTCCACTTTCTTATATAAAGCGAGAGATATCTTTTTTAATAATACTGGGAAGAAAAAAATTTCCATTCAAAGACGAATAAAAAATGGTGAAAATGATTATATGGATGCTTCCCCGGATGTTAAAAAAGAATTCTTCAATGGTATGCATCCTATAGGAACATATTTTGGTTTGCCAGAAGAAGAAGAAAAAGCAGTACTTCTTATTGGAGCAGATTTAGATAAAAATTCAAGAATGGATATGCGCGATTTAGCTAAAGACAAAGATGGGCGGATGCTGGAAAATTTCCCAAAGATTAGAGAATCTTGTAAAGATTGCGATGCAATGGCATTATTTTTTGATACGCCTTCTGGTACGCAAGATTTGGCGCGATTATCTATTCAGGAGTCGGATATCATTGTTTGTTGTATGCGGCCGACTTATCAATTTCGCGAGGGAACAAAAGGGCAGCTGATTAACTTTGTTAAAGATGATCTAAATCTGAAAATTAAGCGTAAATATATTTTGACGCCAACAACAATTTGCGTTGATAAGGAACAGCTGGTTAAATATCGTGGGGAGCAGCGCGATTATCCACAACAAGCAAATGATGACATCAAAATGGCATTTGATACGGAGAGATTGGAAGAGGGTGACAATTTGAAACAGGCTTTTAGAGAGAATGTGCTTTTAGATATGCTTGAGCCAACTCCAGTCAATATTAAAAAATTTTCTGTATCAGAGGATGACGATTCTGTTTTTGGAATTCCTGAAATAAAACGTTTTAAGTGGTTTGAAGAGTGCTTAGGTAGGCTTTCAGAAGGCGATCTTAACAATAACGACAAGATGGGCTTAAATCGCTATGAATATTTAGCGCAAACAATTTGTAAATACGGGAAAGTGTAAACTGAAAGGAAATTAAATATGAGTGATGAGGATTATGATTTAAAGAGACTACATGAATTGGTTTTGGATTCATTGTCGGGTGATGCTATAAAGGCACGTTGTGTTTTGGGAGGGGATAAACGTGTTTTGAGAGATTACGAAGATTTTGAACGTCGCTGTGGGAGGCGAATTCCATTGATTAGATGGATGGGCAATTTGATGACTCTAGCTGGTGCTTTCTTATATGTAAAATTCAATCAATGGAGAACTGAGACTGGAGCGCATCCTACTGATAAAGAACGTCCTAACGCCTTGTACCTAAAACGTTTGCTAGCTGGCGTTCAAAGCACAAGTAAATATTTTAATCAGGCTTCTTCAGGGCTTAGAATATTGCGTGTTTTAGATGGATTATACAATAATTTCGATATGAATTTTTTGGTTATCAAGCATCTTGTCATTAATCTACAGATTGAGGCCGGATTTAATTTTCAAGGTAAGGGTGGATTATCGAAACTTGTAGGATTCCCACATGAAAAATCTTTGCGTATTAGGTGCAGTTCAGATGAATTTGAAAAAGATGGTCAAAATTTAGCAGCTGCCTTTAATTTTGTTTCTGTTTGCCGTAGCGATCCAAATCTTGAAAAAACTTATGATACTGATAAGTATAAAATTGATGAAGTAAAACATGCTTTTAAAGAAGTATTTAAAACTATGGAGTTTATGAAACGAGTTAAACTCAAGATAAATTCCAATGGGGATGTTGATTTTATAGAAACTACTTCAAGTGGTGAAAAAATAATTCCTTCGCACGGAGTAGTGAGAGCGTTTGAAACAGACAATAATGCAAAAATCACGGGAAGTTATAATTCAGAAAGTTCTAGTACTGGTTTCTGTCTTTTAGAGAGAATAGAATATTTATCAGATAACACTAAAATTAATGCGGCAGTCAAACTACTATATCAATCGTTTGACGAAAGCGACTCAGTATCGGTTTATTTTTCAGAAAGAGAAGATTTTGTACCAGAAGATTGTGCTTTTCCTATTTCTCTTGAGGAATCCGTAGCCAAGTCAGCCGCCGGTTATTTTAAAAACGTAAGCGGTTATTTACCAAGCAAACGATCAACAACAAGAGGGATAATTGCTGTTCATTTTCGTTATTTTAATATTCTAGCCCCTTCAATAGTTGATGCAATAGACACAGATCTTGATGCAAAGAAGCGAGTGCTTCAAAAATTTGTAAAAGAAGAAAAAGTTCTTTTTGAGGAAGCTTTGGAACCAGCTTTTAAAATCTTAGAGTCTGCGCTAGAGTCTAAGCTCGGCAAGGATTTTTCAAAAGAAAAAGGCTGGAGTGATAAGATTGATAAATTATGCGAGTATATTTCTAGCGAGATGCATCGCGATGCTAATAATGAATATAATTTTCGTACAGTAGTTGACTGGGATATGCTTATGCTACGCATTTTGATATACGAAGGGCCGTCTGAAATACTCAAAACAGTATTGTTAAGCGATAAGAAAGATTGGGTATATAGGGATTTTGGAGATATAGAAGATACTTGTAAAAAAATTATCGCTGGGTTAGAAATGCGCTATATCGACAATGTTTTCGAAGCAAGTGAAGTTGCAGATAAGCAAAAAAAATATTATGAAAAAATTATTAAGCCAAAGGTGGAAAAACTAAAAAAGTATGATTGTCCCCAAAATTATTTTTATAAAATGGAATGTAAGATGCTGGTACAATCCTACATTGATGTTATTATTAGCGAGCTTACGCGAATTTGTGAGGATGGTATGGAAAAATGCCAAAACGAGTTAGCTGAAAATAGCATACAGGATAAGTTAGAAATACTTGAGGCGTACAAGGAAGATGAATATTCTAAAGCCTATAAAACTTTTTTAGAAACTGTAAAAGTATTCCTTTCGTTCTATGCAGGTATTCTAGAAAGCTGTGGTCCACGTATGAGTTACGTGGTTGAAAGAAGCGCATCAATACTAAAACCTGTCGATATTGAAAATTATCGAATCGACATTGAGAAGAAATTTTTCGTGGGCGTAAGCGAAGAAATTTCAAGAATTTCTAAGCTTTTGCATGACGTATTAAATGAGGATAATGCGGTTGAACAGGCACTTAAAGAGTTATGGAAATTCGCTAAGGCATCAGACAAAACAAGATATTATGAGGCTGTTTTAGGGCGTGCGCCTATAAATGCTAGAAATCTTGCTAAAATTTTTAATGTAAACGATGGAAAGATAATATTTATATATAATAGAGAAGAAATTCCTTTTGAGAAAGCGAAAAAGTATCGCATAATTATTAAATGTTTGGGAAATATCATGCGATTTTTAGCTGGTTTTGAGATGGAGATGGATGAAGACTCGTTAAGCAAAAGTGGTGAAAAGAATTGCGATAAAGGCAATTATAATGAATATGTAAAAATGGTAATCTATCCGCAGGTAGTTACTTACGCAAAGAAGCGTGAAGATAGTGATTCCAATCATTGCCTAATTATGAAACATTCTGGGGTACTTGCAGACTGGCATAAAGGTGGAGTTCAAATTTTAACAGAATTTAAATATGATCTCAACCATTCTTATTATGCTTTGCCAAATTTAAACAGCATAGAACCTGAGTGGTGGGTGGATCCAATTTTGGTTTCTTGTAATGAATTTGACGAGGCAATTCGTAAAGGTTCAGCAAAGAAGGAGAGTGAGCGATGAATATAACAAGTGAAGAAGGTTCCTTGGAGTACTATGCTATTATAAGTTATTCTCACGCAGATTCAGATGCTGTAGCTGAATTGAGAGAATTTGATAAGCACAATATTTGTTATTGGAATGACAAGCAAATGGAGGTTGGCAGAGCTGGTTATGACACTCAATTTCGTAAAATGTTAGATAATAAAAATTGCCAAGGTATTATATTTTTTATCAGCGATCCTTTTTTATTGTCTAAGCCTTGTGCGGCAGAAATGAGATACTATAAAGAAAAATATGGATCGGAGAACCCTGATAAATTTTGTCTTTTTATTCTGCCGAAAGGTTATCCATATAAAATTGATGATGAAGTGTGGGAAAGGGTTAATAAATATGTTGAGGAGAATAAGAATGATACGAAAATACAAGAAGGAGCAAAGAGTCTAAAAGAACATATCGGGTTATTTTTGGAACTTAATAGGAACGGCAAAATTCTTGGTGCGAAAATAGGTGATAATTACATAGATGAATATTGTAAAAGCGGTGGATTATTTCATAAATTTGAAATTATATTCGGGTACAGGCAAGTTTCCAATGTGAAATTCGGTTATTTCCCACAGATGCAAGAAATAGATAAAGAAGATGGAAAAGAAGAAAGAGAATTCGATAAAAAGAAAGCATATTATGCACAAATAGAATGGCTAGTGCTTAAAGAAAATGAACAAACGCAAACATTGCTTAGTAAGGATTTGTTATTTGCTGTAGATTATCTTAGCTTAAAACATCCGTTTATAAAAATTGATAAAACACTTGAAGAGATAATAAAAGAGAATTTTATGAAATACTTTAAGCTAGAAAATGAAAAAAGTAAAATTAACAATATACGTTTTTTATCTGAAGGAGAATTACAAGCTCTACTCAGGCGTAATAAAGAAAACTTGGAAAAGAAACGTGAAATACTTCTACCAAAAGCAACATTTTTCGCTCAGACATCTAATGTGAAAAATGCACCAGCGTTTTGGCTTGCCGGTGATATAAACGATGCTCGGTGGGTAGATGCGGCAACGGAAAGTCTCTCCGAACAAAAAGCCGGAACCGAGATTTATTATGTCAGAGTTGTCATAGAAGTTGAAAAAATGGTTAACTGAGGTAAATAAATATGATAGAGAATATGTTTAGCACTTTTACGAATATGCTTAGTAGTATTACGAAAGAATTTAATATTTTTGCGATTTGTATAATCGCTGTATTATTCATTTATTATATATGCCCAAAGATATTTAAAATATTTAATAAAATATTTAAAAAGCGAAAAGACAAAGAATCTGCTTTGTTCTCTTATATATTTCAAGACAAATTAAAAAAACAAGAAGGTAAAGAATCTGCTTATGCGATAGGTTGGTGGATTTGCATTTTTGGATTTGGATTTGGACTTTATTTTCTTTCATTTATGCAGGCTCCAAGAGCAGAAGCACAAGAACTTTGGAGTCATATTTTATCTGCTGTTATTACAAGCATAAGAGCGTCTATAAAAATGTTTAGTTTTGATTTTGATTATGCGGATGTCAGAAGAATAGCCGATAACAGTATATCTTATTTAGTGGTTATAAGCATTTGTTTTTTATCCGCAAGTCTTTGGACAATTTTTGTAGTAATGAATCTATTTTTCAAAGGGATTATGAATGAGATTAAGCTAACTTTTATTGCAAAAAATATTTTTCAATTATTTCGAAGCATTAAGATGACTTTTATTGCAAAATACATCTTTCGATTATTTCGATGGAAAAATAATAATTATCATTACATAATTGTTGGCTGCGAAAAATCTATGAGAACATTTCTAGATGATTTGCAGAAAGAAAAAATAAGCAAGTTTGATATTACAATTATTACCGGTATACCTATTGAAAAAGGAGATACATCTACCTACTCCAAAGAGTTTATAAAAGAAGGATATACGGTAATCAATGGCAAAGTAGATGAAGCTGCTTTAGAAAGAGCTGGGATTAACAATGTAAAATATAGAACGAGAGTGATTGCAATTACCGAATGTGATAAACAAAATTTAAATGTAGCTGGCATTATCACTCAAAAAATATTTACAAATATTTTTTCCGAAGAATTGAAAGAATTAAAAAATAAATACAAAAAAAATGAGGATAAGCGAAAACAGGAAGAAATAAAATTTTTAGATGAAATGGTTAAATCTTTGTCAATCTCAACAAAATCCGATGAAGAATACAATAAACTTTCATCAGAGAAAAAAACAGAATATGATGAAACTCAAAAAAATAAACAAAAAATAATAGACAGCTTAAAAAATATTAATTTAGAAGCTCATATAATGTATTCTTTCATTGAAAGAACAGAACACTTTGCCTTTGCCGAAAATGCCTATGGGAAAGTGGACTTTTTCAACCCGTATGAACTTAGAGCCAGAAGATTTTTTGGGGAACATCCAATTACCAGTCTAATACCCCATAGTTTCATTGATACGAACAAGGCAAGATTGAAGGAAAAGTATAATGTAAAACATATTTTTGTTGGCTTTGGCAACGCAAATTATCAAATGTTAAAAGGAAGCATTCAAACCTGCCAATTGCTTAACTGCGATTATAATGCAACCATATATGATGAAAATATTAATAATGCACCTGTACCTTCTGTTAACCAAGCGATGTTTATGAACCACTCAAGCGGTTTATTTGATGGAGATCAAACATCAAGCGAAACGGAATATTTTCGCAGTCCAGAAGAAAAATACGATATAAATTTCAAAAATGGGAATGTTTTGACAAAAAACTTTTATACTGGAGCCGAAAATTGCCTGATAAAAGAAATGGAAAATGATTTTACCATAATATATGTTGCGCTAGGCGATGATAAACTTAATATTGAAACGGCTTGCGAAATACGTCAATGTTTATATAAAAATGATATTACAAAAGATAACGTTCGTATTTTTGTGAAAATTTCTGAAAAATCTGTTTTTAATGAAGAGTTGTTTCTTATATATGAGAGAGAGAGAGAGAGAGAGAGAGAGAGAGAGAGAGAGAGAGAGAGAGTTTTTAAAT
>Ga0181987_12320_pt1 | contig 11321 bp, 7 predicted proteins | sample TergutCo191P1_FD_120224 | JGI IMG/M metagenome (GOLD analysis project Ga0181987, IMG submission 120224)
CATCATCGCTTTTATAAACGGCCACAACCACTGCGATTTGCTTTACAACGGTAAATTCCCCATAATTTCCATAAATTGCACAAAATGCGAATATTTTCTGGAACACAAACCAGAAAACGCCCAAACACCATTTCGTAAATTGGGCGAACCTATCCAGGAATCTTTCGATATCCTGCTATATCCGTCATTAAATTTTACTAGATTTGGAGCAGGGCAAAATCGGCAAATTGAAAACGGCGTAGCCTATTGGAGATAGAGGAGATAAAATGCAAATTTGGGGACATAGAGGCGCATACAGCGAAAGACCGGAAAACACCTTGCACGCATTTGCAAGGGCTGTTGAATTGGGCGCAAATGGAGTTGAATTAGATGTTCACCTTTCAAAAGACGGTGAAATTGTTGTTATCCATGATGAACGAATAGACAGGGTTTCAAATGGAACCGGCATGGTTAAAGAGCATACCTTGCAGGAGTTGAAAAAATTTAATTTTAATAAAAGACAAATTGCCGAGCCTAAGTTTATGGAAATTCCAACACTTAGGGAGGTTTTGGAGTTATTGAAGCCGCATAAAGATATAACTATAAATATTGAAATTAAAAATAATATAGTTGGTTATTATCTTATTGAGGAAAAATGTCTAATGCTGGTGAAAGAATTTGACATGCTGGAAAGGATTTTATTCAGCTCATTTAACCATTTTACAATGAAAATTATAAAGAATATTGAGCCTAATGCAAAAACAGCACTTTTATGCGGTGGCAGCATAACAATCACTGCGGGTCAATGTTTGGCTCTTGGCGCAAGCGCTTTGAATTTGGATGCCCAAGCGATGAGGCGGTTTGGGATTCTTAAAGAAGCTATGGCACTTAAAATTGAGGTAAATGTTTGGGGAATTTCAAGTGAAGCAGACCTATTGTATGCCAATGATATGCGAGTGAATTCTGTTATAGTTAATAATATAGCATACACAAAGAGTGTGTTGGCAAATACAGTTTCAGAAAGCGACAGTACGCTTTATAATGGTATTTTGTGCTGGTATCCTTTTATTCAAAATTCTTCTGTTTTGGATTTGAGCAATGGCTTGTTAACAGATATGCTGAAAGTGAAATGCGATAAAGTTATGGATGAAAATTCAAATGAGACTTTTGATTATGCCGTTGTTTCTGAACCAAAGGAAATTTCCGTTTCTTATTTGCAAAATTTGCGTTCTCGTTTAAATTCCAATGGTCGTTTGCTTTTAGCTTTTGAAAATCCTTGCGGAGTAAAAAAAATGTGCAGGGAAATATCTAATATTAAGCATTTAAACAGAAAGCAGATTGAGGAAATGCTTCACGCCACAGGATTTAAAAAGCAAAAATGGTATTATCCGCTTGGGCACCATCGCGCAGCTTTTGAAATTTTTTCGGAAAATGCGATGCCAAATGAATTTTTTGGGAATAAGCCATTTTATGGTTTTTCTGTAAGTGAAATGCATCTGTTGCAAAACTCCGTTAAAATAGGTATTTTCGAGGATATTTGCAATAGCTATTTAGTGGAGGCTCTGGTTTCGGAAAAGGATGAAAGCTGTGAAGCTGATTATGCTAAGATTACGCTTTATCGTAAGCCAGACAAGAGGTTTACAACTGTAGTGAATTCAAATAATACTGTTAGAAAAATCGCTTTGCACCAAGATACAAAACCTCGCTTGAAAGATATTTGCGAAAACCATAGAATTTTAAATGAGCTTGGCATAGCAGCCATTCCTATAAGTTTAGAAGAAAGTGGAAATTCGGCTTTAATGCCAAAAAGCGATGAGCCGGTTCTTTGGGATTATTGGCTGGAAAAGATAAAAGCGGGAACATTTGATGAGAAAGAGATGCTTTCGCAGTATGACTATATAAGAGATTCTATTTTTAAGGTATATGAGAAAACAAAGAAATGTTTTTGGGAGCTTGTACCGGCAAATGCTTTTTATAATGAGGAAAAAAAACAAATTACATTTTTTGACCAGGAATTTTCAACTGAAAATTTGGACCCAAACGTAGCGGTCGTTAGAGCTATACACGCATTTAAATACCAGCTACTTTTGAACGAGTGGGATAAAACAGGCCGTATATATGAAACCCTTAAGGAACGATATCTTGTGAAAGAAAAGTTTGATGAATTGTTGAAAATTGCACGTGAGAGAACAAGTTATGTATTTGGGTAAAATTTATTTTCTACATTTAATCCTTGATAGCCAAAGGAGATCTTTTTATGTATAAGCTACTTGAAAAAGCCGAAAAATATGACGATATTGTTGTATGGGGCTTCGGAGGAAGAGGAAAATATTTATTCAACCTTTTGCAAAATAATTTTCCCAATAAATCTCTGCACTTATGCGATCGAGCTAAACATACTAATCATAATTATACAATTCTATTACCGGAAAATGCGTATGAACAATACCAAAACGCATTATTTGTTGTAGGTATCGAAATACAAAAACGTTCCATAATTGATGATATGCGAAAGTTAGGAATCCCGGCAGGCAATATCTTTCTCCTAAGAGGTGTTACTCATAATTTAGATTATCACTTAACCGAACATTGCAACTTAAATTGCATAGGATGTTGCCATTTTTCAAATTTAGCTAAAGAAGAATTTGCAGATTTAGAAACTTTTGAAAAAGATACCAGGCAAATTGCAAAAATTTTCAACCAAAATCTATACTCTTATAATCTACTTGGAGGCGAACCTTTATTGCACCCAGATATTGAGAAATTTGCTATTGCCGCAAGAACCATATTGCCTAAGAGCATTATACGTATTCTCACTAATGGAATTCTTCTACCCAATATGCCGGATAGCTTTTGGGTTACTTGCAACTCTAATAATATTGACATCAACGTTACTCACCTCCCAATAAAAATAAATCTTCCGCTCATTGAAAAAAAACGAAAAGAATTTGGTGTAGTAGTAATATATACAAATGAAGAAAGAGCGTGGAGTAAAAAAATATTGAATATTGAAGGAACATGCGATCCGGAAGAAAGCTTTCGCAACTGCGGACAAGATACGAATTGTTCCAGATTATATAAGGGACGTTTATATCCATGCACTATTGTTGGCAATGCCGAGCACTTTAACAGAAAATTTGGGAGCAATCTTGCGCATGCCAGCGAAGACAGCTTGGACATATATGCGGTTAATAATGCGCAAGAAATATTTGACTGGATATCAAAGCCAAAACATTTCTGTCGCTATTGTGATGTGAAAAAATGGCACGGCATAGAGTGGCGTACTTCAACAAAAACAATAGAAGAGTATTTACTAAATTCTCCATAATGGAACTTCTCAAAAAACTACAATGCGCTGAACTCGCCGTTTTAAGCGAATTTGCAAGAGTATGCAAAGAGCATAACCTAAAATGGTTTGCAATGTTTGGCACACTTTTAGGCGCAGTTCGCCACAAGGGTTTTATCCCCCACGATGACGACATAGATATAGCAATGCCAAGGCATGATTATGATTTTTTAAGAAACAATACTCACCTGTTCAAAGAACCGTTTTTTCTGCAAACCCCGCAAAACGATCCTGCGGCAAGTGTAAAGTTTCTTAAATTGAGAAATTCCAACACCACCGCCATCCCGGAAAATTTTCCGCAAATTCTTACTAAGGGCGGAAATATGGGCGTTTGCATAGATATCATTCCCCTTGACAATATGCCACCTGCAAAGGATGCATGGCAGTTGCAAAGAGTTATAACCAAAACCTATTATCAAATGAAATTCAGTGCGGCATTAATGGAAAATGAAGGCGAAGAAGTTCCTGAATTTAAACTTTTCATATGCATAGCAAATGGAGGAATAGCAAATGCGTACGCACAGTTGGCAAAGCAATACGAATATCTATGTTCCAAATGCAAAGAATCTGATTTTTATTTTATGCCAACTTTACAGGGGCGCATTGTAAAATTCAGAAAACAGTGGTTTGAAAAAACTTTGGATTTGGATTTTGAAAACATAAAAATTCCGGTGCCAAGCGAATATGAGCGAATTTTAAATATATGCTACCCTTATGGCGCAGACATCGAAGATTTGGAAGAAGACGAAAAAGAAAAAAAACATTTTGCAATAACAGACACTGAAAAGCCTTATGCTGATTATATTAAGCCATACACAGATATGCTGAAAAACTCCGGCGATAAGGATTTTTTTGTGTTTGGTGCCGGAGATAGCTTGCGTATATGGCTTGAAAGATATGGACTAAAAAGTCAAACTAAATTTATTTTTGATAATGATCCTTTAAAATGGGGAATGAATATTTATGATTTACCCATTAAAAAACCAGCAGAATTGCCAAAGCTCATAAAAGAAAATACCCGTGTTTTAATAGCCAGTATTTATCACGAGAAAATTTCTGAGCAGTTACGCAAAATGGGGATTGAAGATTTTTATATATTCATAGACGGTTGGAAATATGCTTGCGAGTGAAACGGATAAACATTGGAAGATAGGCTATGTGAGTGGGTCTTTTGACCTGTTTCACATTGGACATTTGAAGCTATTGCAAAGAGCAAAAGCACGTTGCGATTTTTTGATTGCCGGAGTTTTAACAGATGAGCTTATTTTTAAACACAAAAGAAAAATGCCAGTTATTCCTTTAAGTGAAAGGATGGAGATTATAAGCTCCATAAAATATGTTGATAAGGTTGACATTACAACTCCTGATATTATCCCTAAGATAGAAGCTTGGAAAAAACTAAAATTTGATGTTATGTTCACGGGCGATGATCACCTTGCAGAAACAAGAGAAGAAAAAGCATTAAATGAAGTTGGCGCAGATTTGGTATTTTTCCCTTACACAAAAGAACGCTCAACCACAGGCATTAGAAAGGATATCGGCGGTGAGGCAAGCAAGGAAAACCAAGCTAAAGCCAGCATAGTTGTAACATGTTACAACAAAGAACAATACATAGCCGGCATGTTTAATTCCATATTGGCACAAAAATGGAATAACATTGAAGTTGTTTTGGTAAATGACGGCTCAACAGACAAAACCGGGGAGATAATTGCAGAATACGAAACAAAATTCAAAAACCGAGGATACTCCATAGTAACGATAAATCAAAAGAATAGCGGAGTTATAACGGCAGCAAAAAATGGTTTATTAGCCTGTACAGGGGATTATTTTTGCATAGTTGATGCAGATGATAAACTTGCTCCCGAATACGTAAGCTTGCCGGTGAGTTTTTTAGAAAAACACAAAAAGTTTGATTATACAATGTGTAATTATTATACAGATGATTTCAATAACCCCAAGCAAGAACCTTCACGATATAAAATAAACATAAAAGATAGCGAAAAAAATATGCTTTCCTGTTATTTAATGTCAAGAATTCCAAATATGCCTTGGCTTTATATGGTTCGTAGTTCTTATTTAAAAAAAGATTTTTTTAAGAAATCTTATGAAACCAGCTCAAAAGGAACCCACGAACCTGGGTTTAACATTCCGTTAATGATTTTAGGCGGGAATGTGAAAATTATAGACGAACCGCTTTACCATTGGAATAAAACCGTAGACTTAGGCAGGCACAGTTATTTTTCCAAATACAAAGAGCAAGAAAAACATGTGGCAAAATATCGTAAATTAATTGAACTGGCTATAAATTCCATCCCAAATAAAATAGCAAACAGGAAACAAAAGGACTTTTTTATAATGCAAGCTCAATTAAAAAAGGTAACATCTTTGGTTTTTCATAGCACGGACGATAGATGCATTTTAGACGGCAATATACATAAAAAAGAAGCTGTAAAAAATTTATTGAAATTTATAAGCAATTTAAAAATTAAAATTGAAGCCAATTATGTAGAAGGTAGAGAAATGTTGCTTATACGCATATTAAGAGCTTTATTCTTGACAAATGAAAATATATTTGCAAAAAAAATAATCTGTTATGGAGTAAAAGGGAAAATTGCAGAAAATTGGTTGCCTCTGCTTTTGCCTTTAATAAAAATTAAATATCAAATTGAGTTATGGGATAAAAACGGAGATGGCAAAAACATAAAAATTCCCAACTTTAAATATTTGAAAAAAGACGATGTAATATTTGTATTCCCCAAAAAAGAGGAAGTCGTAGAAGAAGTTAAAGCCGAATTGAGAAAAATTGATTTTAAAAATGCTATATTTAATGTAAGTGAAATGGTAGAATATTTAGGAGTTCCCAGATGAGAACAATTATCACATACGGAACCTTTGATTTATTCCACGAGGGACATTTTAACCTACTAAAAAGGGCAAAAGACCTTGGAGATAAATTGATTGTCGGAGTTACAACCGAGCAATACGACGTTCAGCGTGGCAAAATGAACGTGGTAGACAGCCTGATGAGGCGCATAGACAATGTGCGCAATTCTGGGATTGCAGACGAAATTATAATAGAAGAACGCGAAGGGCAAAAACTGGAAGATATTCAAAAATACAAGGTTGATATTTTTGCAATAGGCTCTGATTGGGATGGTAAATTCGATTATTTAAAGGAGTTTTGTGAAGTTATTTACCTTCCAAGAACAGAAAATGTTTCAAGCTCCGGAATAAGAACGCTTCGCAGGGAAATAATAAAATTGGGTATTGTTGGCACCGGGCGCATAGCCGGACGCACTATGGAAGAACTGCACTTTGTAAGCGGAATTACTGCTGCCGCAGTTTACAATCCACATCCCAACAGCGTAAAAAAGTTTGCAAAAAAATACGGAATAGTAATTGCAAGTTCTGACTACGAACAATTCCTGAACGAAATAGACGCCGTTTACATAGCCAGCCCCCATGAAACTCATTACGACTACTCTCGCAGAGCCTTGCTCGCTGGCAAGCACGTATTGTGCGAAAAGCCTTTTGTCCTAAAACAAACAGAAGCAAAAGAACTTTTTGACATCGCCTCAGAATTCAATCTAGTTGTAATGGAAGCGATTAAAACAGCTTATTCGCCCGGTTTTTTGAATCTTTTGGCCATTGCCCGCAGCGGAAGAATCGGAAAGATATGCGATATAGAAGCGACATTCACAAAGCTGGTGCCGGAAGCTCCCAAAACCAGAGAATACGACCCTATTTGCGGCGGTTCTTTTACCGAACTCGCAAGCTACTCATTGCTGCCAATAGCAAAGCTGCTCGGAACAAATTACAAAGAATTGCGCTTTGATTTTTCCTCAAACCAAACCGGAGTTGATATATATGCAAAAGCATATTTTAAATATGAAAACGCAATGGCAACAGCAAAAACAGGAATTGGCGTTAAAAGCGAAGGGCAACTGCTGATCTCCGGCACAAATGGATATATTTTAGCAAAAAGCCCCTGGTGGTTGATGAAAGGCTTTGAAGTGTGCTATGAAAATCCTACTAAGAATGAATTTTTCACTACCCCATTCCTCGGCTTTGGAATGCGCTACGAATTTGCGGATTTTTTGCAAAACATAAACGAGGCTTCTTTTAAAAACTTTAAGCTCTCAAAAACAGATTCCATTTTTATGGCCGAAGTTATGGAGAAATTTTTAGAGCAGCGCAAATAGCCTTGCCAGCCGTTCCATCCGAATTCTCCGCAAGGGCGCTAAATGCCTCTCTTTGCCCCTTAACCTCTTTTGGAAAGTTTGTTATAAATTCATGGAAAGCATTTATCAAAGCCCCTTCTCTCGCATAATATTGCTGCGGCTTTATTTCCGGCTCTAAATGCCAAAAATTGCCCTTGAAATATTTTTCATAATCCTCTTTGCTACACTCAAATATATGCTCAGTCACATTATCTGTTTCCAAGTTCAACTCATATAAAACCCTGTTAAAATGCGCATATGCAAAAACCTTTTTTCCGTACCTAAATACGCTTCCGTATTTTAGCCTGTTCGCTGTCCAATCTACAGCAATAGGCATCCCTTTAAACTCTTCAAAAATCTCGGTTTCTTTGTCAAAGCGAAGAATCATATTTGCAAAAGCAGGGAAAAGCATTATATAGCTATCACAATTCACTAAATAAAGGGCATCACCTTTCACAAGATTCTGCGCTGCCGGACTGAAATTTTCAGGGAAATTTTTAAATTCTACAACATTTTTTTTATCCAAATCAATTTTCAAAAGCGCTAACGGTTCCCTTACGGTAATCCATATATTTTTCCCATCGTATATACCCTGCACGGCATCTGCAAATCTTTTATTGCTGAATATTTTTGATATCCGCTGCGTTTCCAGATTGTATTTCATTATTGTATCCGTTTCCTGGAATAAACAAAATATATCCCCACTCCACTTAAAATCTTTCGGAGGAACAGTCGGATAGTTATCAAAAAATATCGGTTTGCCGCTTTCATCTAATCCTAATGCAAAAATAAAACGTTTAGTTGTAATATTATTTTTGGCTTTTAACCCAACCTGTTTGTAAATTTGAGAGTGATAAGTTATTGAGCCGTCTTTTTTTAGAACAATTATGGAATCACTATGGCTGCAAAAGCAGTAGTAATTATCATTGTGTTTAATTGGGCTCATACCCACCCACCCTATCCGAAGAGTCTTATGTTTTATATCTGGTTTAATATAGTGCTTTTCATTTGTTTGCGGATCAAACTCCATAATAAAATCACCGCAATTGGCAAAATTTAACAATTTGCCATCAGCTTCAATTATTGAGCTATAAGGCATTTGAGAAACAAGCCCTTTCTTTTCGCACGTTGTAACAAGCGAGGCTTTATTTTCTATAACATCAAGTTTAAAAAGCCCGTTGGAAAGAGCGTGCCAAGCCCAAGCGTTGCCATTGGAATCAATTCTAAAACTGACGAATTGCAATCTGTTGTGAATATCAGCTACCCACCAACTTTGAATCATAAGCGGCTTGCCCGTAAAACCCCAAAGCACCATTACAGAAGAATCATCACCATAGTAAGCATCGCTTAAAACAAGAGCTCTGTTCAAATCCGGAGAATCATCGTAAATGCCATAGTTTTCGCTCTTGTATTTTTTAACAATATCCAAATACCTACTCAAAAGCATTGGACGCATAGTTTCAAAGGTGCTTATGCTCAACGGATGCGGGCGCCAAAGCAAAATTACATCTTTTTGTTTTTTAAATTCAGCAAGAACATACTCCAGTTTGTCCAAATACTCTTCATTTCTGCTCAATATGGCTGCAATACTGGTATTGTAAAAAACGACTCTCTTGTTTTCCATAAGTTTTTTCCACTCAGCCGGAACTTCAAACTCTTCAATTTTTGTATTCACAATTTTATCTATTTTTGGGTTGCCTAACCCTAGGAATTTTCTCGCCGGGTCTCCATACTGCATGCCAAAATATCTTTTAAACCCTTCTATAAAATATTTTTCTTCCAGTTTTGTTTGGCAGATTATTTTATGAGCGTTGAAATATACCGGAGCCCAAGCATAATTATCGGGAAATCTTGCATTTGGTTCTTTGACACCTCTTTCCGTATAATACGGAACAAAAACAAGGCAATCCGTAAAATTTTTCAGCTTATCCGAGTAATAATCAGGATGTACGCTTGTTATTGTATTACAGCCATCATAAGGATTATGTATAAAAATAACATCCGGTCGCCGCTCCGCAATATTGTATTTGCGATAATCAATCAAAGGTATATTCTTAGGGTAATCCGTTTCCCAATGCATTTCCGTAAATTTTCCGCCTTTTATGTCATAGTATGGAATTGGCATAACCAAAGCATCACAGTGATCTTTTGCTGCAAGATAAATGCTCTCCAAGCTATCCCACATAGAAGCTTTATACGGCAAAAAAAGGACTTCCTTTCTAGTTTTTATTTCTGCAAAAGCAGATTCAAGTTTTTTTATTTGAGCAAACAAAGACTCATTATCATTCATCTTTATGGTCGCATCAATAGATTGCAACAATTCCTCGCATTCTCTGGCATCTTCGCCTTCCAGGTTTTCCCTTAGGCATTCGCAAGCTGCCATAAGGTCCTGAATTTGCTCAGCCGGGTCTGCCAGCTTGGGCAGCAAATCTGCCATTTTGCCCATTGTTGCAAGCAAGGCAAGCATTTCTTGTTTATGAGATTTCTGCATTTAACGATAATGTAGAAATTTCTACTTTCCAAATATGCTCTACACCCTGATGCACAAAAAAATCCCTGTTGCCGATATTGAAATAGATTCGGAAACCGCCAGTGTGTCCGGCATACATAAAATTCATAATTTAGAACATATACCAATAGGAATTGAAATTAAAAATGGCATAGTATCAAGAAAATCCATCAACGACTGGTGGCAGGGGCGTTGCATTCCCGCAAGCAGAAGCGGAATAAGAGATGCGCTGGAAACTATGAACATATCCTCCGCAAACCTGCTCCTTGAAAAATGCTTCGGGCTTGGGCTTAGCGACCAATACTGGATAAACAACCCGGAAAAACCACTGGAATGGGAACGCGTAAACTTTTTTGAAAACCCATTCTCAGAAGATGTTGGCAATGCGCTATTCGGAAAAATTCCAGATGGTGAAATGGACCTGATGTCCCCAGACAATACCTCTGACGGCTGGCTCAAAAAAAAATGGATTATCGCTGACGGCAAAAGAGTTTTGCTAAAAGGAGGTAGCCCCCCTGCGCATCAAGAGCCTCTGAATGAAGCTCTAGCAAGCGTTTTAATGCGAAGATTGAATATTCCTCATATTGACTATGCATTAACTGTTATAAATGATGAACCAATGAGCCTGTGCGAGGATTTTATCACGACCGATACTGAATTGGTAACTGCATGGCATGTCTTGCTTGCAGGCAAAAAACGGCAAAATCACATTTCCATTTATGAGCATTTTTTAGAAACCTGTGAAACTTTTGGCATTGTGAATATGCGCAATTCCATAGAGAAAATGTTGGCACTTGACTTTTTAATTGTAAATACCGACAGGCATTTCAACAATTTTGGCGTAATTCGCAATGCAAACACTCTTGAATGGCTTGGAGCCGCACCGGTCTTTGACTGCGGAACCTCTATGTGGCATAACGAATATACACATAACATTCAGCATCATTTAGATGTCAAAAGCAAGCCGTTCAAATCTTATCACTCGGAGCAAATTAAACTTGTGAGTTCCTTTGACTGGATCAATTTTGATGCGTTAAAAGACATTGAAGATGAATTCAGAGACATTTACAAGCCTTCCCGGTATATGGACAAGGCTAGAGCAGACAAATTGCTGTTTTCGCTGAAAAAACGGATTGAAATGCTGAAAACGCAAAAAAACTAAGGAAGAAGAGGGATTCGAACCCTCGGTTCTTGCGAACAGCGGTTTTCGAGACCGCCCCGATCGACCACTCCGGCATTCTTCCGAGAAAGGAAATTTAGTAAAAAA
>Ga0181987_10801_pt1 | contig 11218 bp, 9 predicted proteins | sample TergutCo191P1_FD_120224 | JGI IMG/M metagenome (GOLD analysis project Ga0181987, IMG submission 120224)
GCTCTTAGCGGGCAAGCAGAAACAAGGGTTTTATACACTCTGGCTGGGCGCAGGTTGCAATAGAGCTTGAAATATTTTCGAAGCGGCAAAAGCGCGCCTCTTTCGGGCTGGAGTTCGGGTGGCAGGGTTTCCCATTTTGGTCCGCCAACGGAGCCAAACAGTATGGCTTGCGCAGCTTCCGCAGTTTTGATTGTGCTTTCTGGCAGCGGATGTTTGTGCAGGTCATATGCGGCGCCGCCCACCGGCGCCCATTCCAGGCTCAAAGAAAAGCCGAATTTTTTGCCGGCAGCTTCCAAAACCCTAACGCCCTCTTTCATTATTTCCGGGCCAATGCCATCTCCGGGCAATACTGCTATGTTTAATTGTTTCATGGGCAGAGAATTTAGAAAAATTCACTACGGTAAGTGCTGATTAACTCCGCAAGGTGTCATTTGTTTACTATATTTCCCTCAAGGTAATTTTTATGGCAATAGGATTTTTTTTGGCGATTTACAGCTTGCAAGGGAGGCTGAAATGAATTTTTTTGAAGGTGAGCTAAAAGCATTAAAAGAAGCGAAAAAGGAATTTGACAGTCACTACCCAAGTACGGAATTTGATTTTAACACAGAGCAGGTTTTATTTGGACTTGCTTCTTTAACCGCAAGAATACGGGAAGAAACAACGGAAACAGAAAATGAAATCGCCAGAGATTTTGTAAAAAGCATTGCGCCGGAATTGCTTTTGCCTTTGCCATCCCGTAGCTTGGCAGAAATTGTTCCAATTCCATCGGATAATCTTGAGAGAAAAATTCCAAGCGGTTCCTTGTTTTTTTCCAAAGGCAAAATCGCAAATGAAAAGCCGTTTTTTTGGAGAACCATAGGCGATCATAAATTTAACCCTGCGCAAAAAATAATCTCAGTCAAAGCCATAGAAGATTCTGATGGTTTTGACTGTCTGGAATTTGAAAGCAAAGGCGATGGCCCTTGGGTTATCTATATAAACGGAGAAAGCGAATTTGCCTGGAGCTTATGGTATTTTATTTTTGAATACGCAAAGCATCCCGTAAAACCTTATGTAATTTCAAAGCCGCAAAATCCTTGGGAATTGTGCAGAGATTTCTTTTGCTTTGAAGAAAAATTCAGATATGTTTATATGGAAAATCTGCCTAAGAAATTTCGTTTTGCCAAAAAAATCCCAAGAGAGATATTTTCTAAAATATGCACGGAAAATTTTAAATTAAATGTTTTTCCAATAGAAAATGCCTTTGAGCAAAATATAAAACCGGCTCTTTTAGACAAAGATTCTTTTGAATCTAAAATATTTCCAAATGAAAAAAGACAGATAATACTGTATCTGAAAGAAGTTTTGGCAGGAAATGTGAAAAAAGCAATTTTTGAAGAAGTTAAATATCGCTATAATTCTGAAAAAATAAATTTTGCGAATTTGCCGCCAAATTCGGATACGCTTTCTATTTGTGCTTTTGTTTGCGATGGAGCCGCAGCCGCAAGCTCTTTGGAGCAAGGCTCTGCGCTTACTTCAAAAGACTCCGCAATGCAAGTGGGTGAAATTCGCTCTGCCATAAATGCCTTGCCTTTTTTGCAACCTTTTGCAGGCAGAGAACCTGAATGGGGAATTTTAGGATTGCTGCAACAAAACTATTTGCAGTTTTTTGAGGGGGACACTTTAAAAAATGCGCTTGAAATGCAGCTTTGGAACACACAAGGAAAGTATAATTTTTTGGCACAAAGCATAAGAAGCGTCTCTCTGGAAAATAAAAGCGCAGTGCATAAAGGTTGTCTGGTTCCAATGGCAAATATAAAAATAATTTTATCTTTGGATTTTTTTAACATAAACAATTACGGATTCTTAGGCATTTTGCTAGTTTATGGAGAAATGCTTTTTTATCTATTCAAGAAAATTTTTATTTGCAATATGCTTGTCAAATTGGTTTTGCGAGTTGAGCCTTTTGGAAAAGAATTGGTATGGGAATAAAGAGTTCTTTTTTCGAGTGGATGCTTTTATGGCTTTTGAACAAGGAGGAAAGCAGAGAACTTCGCATATTAGGAAGTAACTCTTTAAAACATCCGAGCGGTGATATAGATTCTGTGAAAATTGCTAAAAGCAAAGTTGAGCTTGTTTTGAACGAAATGAGCTTATGCGGCGCAGATTCTCCTTTGCCTGATTCTCTAGTAAGGGACATAAGGACGGAAAATGACGACTCCTTGATTTTAGCGGGTTTTTTGAATGTGCTTCAACATTATATTGCAATGTTCAGGTTTAACGCAATTTTGGAAAGAAGCAATTTTTTTATGCAGATGCTGGGAAATTTTAAGTGGCAAAACCGTTTTGCCTTATATAGTGAAAAATTCAGCCCGGAGATGCTGAGGTGTTTTTTCGTAAAGATGTTTCCAGATGCTGAAATATCGGTTTATTGTTTTGAGCCAATGATGGTAGAAAACCCTGCTCCGGCTATTTTAGGCAATACGGATTTGAACGGGGCAAAGCTTTTGGGGAAAACTTGCACAAGTTTAACAAATGCGATGCGTGTTGATGTTTGCGGAATTTCTTTGGAGCAAAGCATTGAATTAAAGAGAAATGGAGGTTTTTTGAATGTAAAATTTCCCTTTAAAATAAAGGTGAGTTTTATTGTAAAATCTTGCGGTGAAATTTGTAAATTAGGCAGTAATAAGCTATCTGAAAATTTTTGGCTTGGATGCAGAAATTTCGAAGAGCTTAAATGGGAGAAATGGGTATGAGAAAAGCGGCAAGCGGCAAGTTGTTGGTGGCTAGCGGCAAGTGGTTAGTGGCTAGTGGTTTAATCTTTTTGGCAGCTTGCATGCAGTTGGATGAAATAGAAGCTCCCACAGGTGGAGGTACTGCACAAGAAGAAAGTTCTTCTAGTTCAGAATTTGATAATAAAAATTCTTCTAGTTCGGTTCTTGAAGAGAAAAGTTCTTCTAGTTTGATTTCCCAAGAGAAAAGTTCTTCCAGTTCTGTTCCAAAAGAAGAAAGTTCTTCCAGCTTGGGAGGTTTTAAAGCGAAAATAAGCGAGAAGAAGCTGGATAGCACGAGAATAAGCTATTATGAAGCAATTCTCATATGCAATAAAACGTCCCTAGCAGAAGGCTTGGACAGCCTTTATCAACACGATGCTCCTGTATTTATAGACGATTCTCTTTTTTGGTTGCCGAATATAAAGGTTTTGGAAAATCGCTCTGGCTATAGGCTTCCGACGAAAGAAGAATTTATTTTAGCGGAAGAGAATAAAGAACTAAAAGACGTTGACATAAGCATAGGAGAGTGGCTTTATGGTGCGTCTAGCTCGCAGTATAGCGTTTTTGAGCTTGCTCCGGAATTTTTGAAAGCCGTTGGTTTGTACAGAGAGCGCGAAGGATATCCTGCTTATGGAATGAGGGTTGTTAAAGTTTCAGCCTCAAACTAAATCGGGCCTCGCCCACCGCCACATGGGGAGGCTGTCTCTTGTCAATTGGCTATCTTCAAATGGATTTTTCCACTGCCAGTCCTGATTTGCACTATCTGCAAGCCGCCATACCTGAGCTTCACAAAAGCCGAGCCTTGCGCGCTAACTTTTTCCCGCTGAATTTCCATGCCTTTGAGGTTGTAAGCCCTAAGCTCAAAATCTCCGTTCACGCCGCTAATCAGCAAGCCACCGTTGATGTGCGAAGCCACGAAGTTCGGCATTTGCGAGCCAACGACAAAGGATGGATCAGGATCAGGATCAGGGTCTGGATCAGGTTCAGGATCTGGCTTTGGCCCGGGCATCAAAGTTATTTTGCGGTACTTTATTTCTCCAAGTTTGGTATAGGCAATGGATATAATCGCATCTTGAGCTTTCAATATATGCAAGTAATCGCCTAAAACTTCCGCATTTGTTTTAAGGCTGTCTTGGATTATGTCATAGGTGTAAATGTTGCCGCTAGAATCCGCAAGCGGCAAGGCTATGTAGCTTTTCGTATCAATGTTCCAAACGGTGTCGCTGCCGGGGGTAGCTGGAATTGCGCCGCTCAGAATCTTGGAAGTGTCCGCAATGTGAAGGCGGATAGGTAAGTTGTATGGTGTTAAACCCATGGACAGGTTAAATACAAGTGTGTCTATGCCTTCGCCATTGGAGTACGGAATTATTGACATGCTTTCTAAACTGCTGCCGTTGTCCAAATTGCTTCGCTTCATTCTGCTTGTGTTCCAGCTTATATCTGTTTCCAGTATGTCAGGATTTCTGAAATAGGAAAGAGGTTTTATGTTCCCAAGATTTATCTTGCTGAAATACGGGACAACTATGTTTTTAGGTATTCTGAGCGCAAAATCCTTGCTGTCGCTTGTGTTGCGGACATAGACGAAAATAGTGTCTTTCTTCTTGCAAACCCTATATTGGTCGCAATTTCCGCTTGAGCTTAGCTCCACCATGCTCCACGAACCACGTGCTTTTGCATCAGCCTCGCACTCAAGCTTGTGTCCGATTACAGAGCATATCGCAGAGCCGTACAATGCCTTGGCAGTGTAGCCTGAGGTGCCGCTTCTGTAGAAAAGGCTGTCTATGTTTGCTATAGAGTCCTTCACGCCTGAGCCTATGGAAAAATTTTTGAAAGCGTCTGCATCTATGACATTGTAAACATGAATCGACCTAGAGCTACACAAACCTGTGCATCCTCCGTTTGCTGGCGAGGCTACCGCAAAATCGTTGTTTTTATGATTTTTTATTGGGACAGGATTTGAATATAGATCTTCGTTATTCGATGCAAAAATATTTACGCTGGCTATTTCTCCGCTGGGACTTAAAATAATGTCTTTTATAAATGATCCTATAAGAGAGTAAGTTCCCATATAGAAACTGCACGAAAGTAGCAAATGCGGTTTGTCTTCCAATGAAAAATAAGACATACCTTGGCAACGTTGAGAATAGTCTGTGTTGCCGTCTTCTTTCCAAGGCATTGACGGTCCTGCGATTGTAACCATTTTCGCAAGATCGGGAACTTGGTAGTCATCCATGAAAAATATATAAAGCGCGCTGTTAGGAAAGTATTCCGAATAAGAAAGCAGCACTGCGAGATCATTGTAACCGTTACCGTCCAAATCGCCTACGGAAACCAAATCTATGCCCATAGCTGTGCTTTGATTGAATATGCCATTTTCGCCGGAAACAATTCCTGTGGAATTTGGTTGAGAGATGGTCCATTGATTTCCTCTTATGGAAAAGAAATCTATACGTCCTGTTCCTGAATATGCTCCGTTTTTATAATAGGGATTGCTGGTTGCTATATGATAAACATTATCGCTTCCTGTTTTGCTTGTCCCCAAAAGCGCAAGCCTTCTGTAATATCCAGGCGTAGAACTTGTTGTTGCTGTTGCTTGGCTTATCTGTTCAGGCATCTCAATGCTTTTCAGAATTGAGCATTCCACAAAACCGGAACTGTTTATTTTAAGCTCAGCCACTATCAATCTTCTTAGCGTTGCGAACAACACAAATGCTTCCTTTTTGTCATTTGAAAAAGAATCCAAAACTACAACAGCTCCTGCGGTGTTGTCGTAAATTGTGTCTCCTGCGGAGTTTTTAAAATAATATAGCGCAGAACCAAGCGGTGTTGGCCATATATCTCCAAATTCATTTGTATGGCTGTCTATTACTTTGTAAGAGGACCTTTTGGTTTTGTCAGTTGATTTTGCCAAGGAATCTCTTCCATAAACAAGCATCCAGTTTGCGTAATCCGAATTTTTTTCGCCCAAAACGGCAACTTGAGAAGTTGGAAAGTACCCTTCATCTATCCCGCCGCTAGCCTTAATGCCGACTGCAAAAATATCAGGCTCCAAAGCGAAATATTTTTGTGCAAAGGCTTGCGACGCTAAAACCAAGAACACGCATAATGCACCTGCTGCTTTCATAGAACCTCCTAAAATGAACCTAATATAAAAATAGAAAAAACAAACTGCCTCAAGAAGCTTGTGACAGAAGGTCGGAGGCTTCTATGCGAAAATCTGGCTAAAGTTTCAGCCTTTTAGCGTACAAATACTTGGCTAGCCAAGCCGGCTCGTCCAAGCCCGAGTATTTTATTCCATGCGATGTAGTGGCATTTGCAAACTTATTTTTTCCCATATATATACCAACATGTGTTACGGAATCTTTTTCCGTGTCGCCAAAAAACACCAAATCGCCGGGTAAAAGAGCATGGCGCGGAATTCTCATTCCATGCTTGCTCTGCAAAATGGAAGTTCTTGGCAAGTCAACTCCATAGAGTTCATACGCTTGCTTGGCAAAAGCCGAGCAATCCATGCCATCTCTATCATTGCCACCCCAAAGGTACGGAATGCCTAAAAATTCTTCAATGCGTTTTTCAAGCTCTATAGGGTATCTGAAGTCGCTTGCCATGTTAGCCCATTCATTCTTTCCTTCAAAATAATACACATTATCTTTGTGTCTATCCACAGGCGCAGTTGCGCATGAAAGCAGCAGCATGCAGAGAAACGATAAAATGCAATTCAAAAAGAAAGAATTTGACATAGATTTAGAGAATATAGAAAAATTTATTTTTAATCTTGAACCTGCCTGGGTTCAAGATTCCATAACCATAGGCGCAAGGAGGGCATTTTCTATGTCCGCTTCGCCCATGCCTTGGGGAACGGCTATAATCTCCAGCTTCCCTGCGCTGTCGTCATTGTCCTTGCATTCAAACGCCTCAAGTTGAAATACGCCTCATCCTTATGCTTCTGGCAAGCCTCCACAAAGAGGTCTCCGTTTTGTTCCAAAACAGCTTTGGCAATCTTGGACAGGAAGCTGTTGCCACGCAAAAACATTTTCTCGCCACGCTCTTCAGACACGCGCAAGTGCGTAGTCGCAATGGCCTTGCAGAATGCCAGATCGCTGTCAACGCAACGCTGGGTTTCAATTCTTGCGTAGCGGAAGATAGGCTTCTTCTCTTTGGGCTTGATGGCCGCTGCCTTGGCTTCCTCCGCAGGCTTGTCATCTCCGGGTACCAAGTCCCAGTTGAAATCGGGCGGGAGGTTGATGAAAAAGTCAGGAGTGACGAGGCTCGCCCATCGCCACATGGGAAGGTCGTCTCTTGTCAACATACTATTTGAACCTGCCACGCTTAATAATCTCTTACCAATCTAATGCCTATAAAATCGCTGCCGCCTGGAGAAGATATATCTGTAAGCCTCGCTTTGCCTTTGCAAGATTCCGGCGAATCTTTGTACGAACTGCCGGCAAAAACAGCAATGCTTGAATTTTCATTTTCCGGCAAAAGCCAAATAGCGACATTGCCTGCGAAATGCCGAACTCCATTTATAATCCTGCCTTCATGGACTTTTTCCAGCTTAGAAACAACTCCGCAAAAATCGTCAAAATTTGAATAAGATGCCGCAAGAGCTCTCCATTCCTCTGCCTTGGGCAAGCGCTTTTTTGCCCAATTGGAATATGCTACAGCATCGCTTAAGCTTACAGATAAAACAGGATAGTCATCGTATTCTTCTATTTTTGCCATGGCGGGAACTTCACAGCCTGTTTCTTCGCAGAATTTTCTGTATTCCTTATTGCTCACTTCGTTCACATCCCAAATAACTGTTGGCTTGCGCTCTTCTCTTTGCTTCTTTTTGTGAAAAGAAAAATCCGAATGAACTCCAAAATAAAATCCGAATCCTCTATTTGCGTTCTTCCCTATGAGAGCTAGCGGAATTGCAAGTTCCAAAGAAAAGTTATTGCTTATCTGCAATAATGCACCCGGTTCCGCTAAAAACAAATGGCTTTTTAACGGCAAATGAATTTTTTCCCTAGCTGCCAAATATGGCAAAAATATATGCTTAATAGGCATGCCCAATCGCAAATAAGCTTCCGCTTTGTCTTGTTTTGAATATTCATAAACTAAATTTCCCAATAAATTCAATGACATAAAATTTTGCTCCGTCAAAATTGCGGCACGAATCGCAGAAAAACCGGAACCCCGTGGGCTTATCCAATCCAAGGCAATAGCGGTCTGCAACGGGAAATAATTATATTGCATGCCAAGCAAAAAATACTTTATCTTTTGCTCTTCCACCGGAAATGCAAGCCTGGTACCAAAGCCCCAAGGCAAGCCGAGACGGAAATCAAATGGTATCTTATAAACAGAACTGGAATCAAATTCCGTAAAATACGAAAATCCGGCATTAATTTCGATATGATATTCCGATGGAGATAGCGAATATGCCTCATGCGCTTGATTCCTTCGCAAAAAATCATGGTTTATTTCAAAAGGCTTGTCGCTTCGCAAAGTCAAATCATAAGAGGCAGGAACAAAACTCTCGCTAAGCGGAACAAGAAATATTGAATGCTCCCCTACCAGCATGGCAGAATTTTCAAAAGGCGTTCCGGAAATTTCCTTTTCGGGATTGCCGTCCAAAAACACGCTTGCATTTTCCGGCGTTGTAAATATGTTCAATGCAGCTCGCTCGCCGGCGGCGAAAAGCATGGAATAAAAAATGAATATAAGAAATATGGCAAGCCAAAAAATACGTGTTGTCATGTGGATAATATAGCAAATGCCGAATTCGCCTCAAAGCCATTTTCAAACAAACCCTGCGCCGCAAGCTCAAACACCTCTAGGCGGTGGCAGAATTTTTCTATCTTATCCTCCGCAAATGAAACTCGAAGACATAAGCTCCCCAAAAGACATAAAGGGAGCTAGCGTAAAGGAATTGGAAGCCTTAGCTGAGGAAATTCGAACTGCTATTTTGCAGCAGGTTTCCAAGCATGGCGGGCATTTGTCTTCCAGTCTTGGGACTGTGGAGCTTGCCATTGCTTTGCACTATGTTTACGATGCGCCGGAAGATATTCTGATTTGGGATGTGGGGCACCAAGCCTATGCGCACAAGCTGCTGACCGGGCGTTACAAAGATTTTTCCACTTTAAGGCAGTACGGCGGAATTTCAGGATTTCCAAAAAGAGGCGAAAGCCCTTACGATGCCTTTGGAGTTGGCCACGCAAGCACTTCCATTTCCGCCGGTCTGGGTTTTGCGGTAGCACGTGACCTTGCGCAGGGGAACAACCAAGTTGTGGCAATTATAGGCGATGGCTCAATGACCGGAGGAATGGTTTTTGAAGCGCTCAACAACTCAAGGCAAACAAAGCAGAATTTCACAATAATTTTAAACGACAACAAAATGAGCATAAGCCCAAGCGTTGGAGCGTTCTCAAAATATCTGAGCAAGCTATCAGTTAAGCACAACCATTCACTGAAAAAATTCATCAGCCTTTTGCGCTCAATTCCCGAACATATGAGCATCAAGCTCAAAGAATTTATGGAAGGCAGCAAACTGGCTTTTGAAAACATGATGACTCAGGGCCAGTTTTTCAGAGACTTGAGCATACGCTATTTAGGCCCCTACGATGGGCATAATATTCAAGAATTGATAAAAACTTTCAGAGAAATAAAAGAATTGCCGGAAGTTTGCTTAATTCACATTTTAACCCAAAAAGGCAAAGGCTATGAACTTGCTGCCACAAACCCCACAAAATGGCATGGCTCAGACCCATTCCACATAGAAGACGGCTCGGTAGTCGTGGAAAAATCCCGCCCAACCCTCACATCTGTTTTCGGAAAAACCCTGCTAACCCTTGCAAAGCAAGATAAAAAAATAATAGGCATTTCAGCCGCCATGCTTGATGGCTGCGGGCTTGGCATTTTAAAAGAAGACCCTGAAACAGCAGATAGAATTTTTGATGTTGGCATAGCGGAAGAACACGCTGTAACTTTTGCCGCAGGGCTTGCATGCGAAGGCTTTACCCCTGTTGTCGCAGTTTTTTCCACGTTCCTGCAACGCGCATACGACCAAATTATACACGATGTAGCTCTGCAAAACCTGCCTGTTGTTTTTGTTTTGGATAGGGCCGGCTTGGTAGGCTCAGACGGGCCAACGCACCACGGCGCGCTGGATTTGTCTTATTTGCGGACAATACCAAATATGGTGATTATGGCACCCTCGGATGAAAACGAAATGCACAATATGATATACACGGCAACCCAATACAAAAACGGCCCAATAGCTATGCGCTATCCAAGAGCGGTTACCTACGCAAACGATATTCGCACGGAGTTTTCGGAACTTTCAATAGGCAAGTTCCGCATAGTTAGCAAAGGATCTAAAGTTTTGCTGATTGGCGTAGGCTTTATGCTGGCAAAATGCCTTGACGCAGCAGGGGTTTTGAAGAAAAACGACATAAAACCCACAATAATAGACGCACGGTTTGTGAAACCATTGGATATTAAGGCTTATAAAGCGCTCTTCAAAGAACACAGCATTGTGGCAACCGTGGAAGACAATTCTATAGTAGGCGGCTTTGGCTCCGCCATTGCCGAGATTTTAGCGGAAATGAAGGATCCGCCCCGTTTGATTCGAATTGGGCTTCCGGATGCTTTTGCTGGACAGGGTGAAATCGAGGAGCTAAGAGAGGAGCTTGGGCTTTCAGGAAACGCAATCGCAGAAAAAATCATGTTCATTTAAATCGATAATATTCTCATTCTTATCGAGAAATGCACGTAGTCTAATCGAGAATTTTAACAAAACTAACAAAAAAACAAATTAATTCTACCGATTTTTGATAAAAAGAGGTATTTTAAGGGGGGACTTTATGAAAAAAGCGGGCAAAAAAGGTATTTCTAAAATTGACATAGCTCAGTTTTTGAAAAGAAAAAGAATTACCCAGCAAGAGTTAGCGGATAAAATGGATTGTTCGCTTGGACTTGTGGGTGGCTGGGCAAGTTACAGGAACGTTCCCAGTTATGAAAAATGCGTTGAGCTTTTGAAGGCTGGAATGACCGTATCGGAGCTATTTGGGGAAGACGTGGCAAGAGTTACCGTGCTTTTTCCGATAACAGAAGAGGATTTAACTTCGGGGAAATCAATTGATTTTGAGGCTAAAGTTGGCGAGGCGGCCATTCGCTGGATTACAAAGAAGCTAAAAATAGGAGGATAATTTCACCGCAAGGAGCTTGCATTGCCCCTACAGTGTCATTGCGCTGCACAATGTTTATCATGCAACCCGACGTTGCAAAAATGCAGAAAATGTAAACATATGTTTGCAAAATGAGAAAAAAATACATTATTTTCATTTTTTTTGTACTCTTTTGCGGAAAAGAATGTATATTTATGCACGTTGCTCGAATTTTTGGATTCGGGCATTTTTTTTTGTATCTTTTATAGGAGAAGAATATTATGATCACAAATAGTGATTACGGGACGAAGATGGATG
>Ga0181987_12323_pt1 | contig 11178 bp, 6 predicted proteins | sample TergutCo191P1_FD_120224 | JGI IMG/M metagenome (GOLD analysis project Ga0181987, IMG submission 120224)
AGTAGCTAGTGGGGAGTGGCTAGTGGAAAAAACACTGAAATTTGTTCAAATTCGCCGTTTTGATTTTGCTAACCACTAGCCACTAGCCACTGACCACTAGCCTAGAGGAGTTAATCAGCGTTTTCTATATTCATATTGTTAATCAACTACGAGGTAAAAATGTCTCAATTTCTCCCCAAGCTTGCCACGCTGGCTCTTGCCGTTCTTTTTTCTGCGGCAACCGTCACTGCACAAACCACTAACCCAAGCCTTGGAGATGGAAAAGCCAAGCTAAAAGCCAAAGTCGCAGAACTAAAGAAAGTCGCTGCTGAAAACTCTGCGCCGCCGCCAGATAACTCGGAGATAACTTTTCCTTTTGAAGAAGAACTGGTTTTTATTGAAGCAATAGAATTTGCGTATATATATGAATTCAAATTAGACAAAACCTTTGTTTTAAATTTCAGTGCCGATGATGGAGATATCGGTTTTTGGGTGACGAGCGATCCGGACTTTGAGGATGACAGTAAAGAATTTTGCTTTGAGATTGGTGGCGGTTGCCCAGATCTTGAATTAGAGGCTGGAACATATTATGTAATGATATTTGATGTTATAGAAAGGGAAGGCTTTACAGCCAATATCTCAATTGACGCAATTGAACCATTCAAAATCACAGATATTGCCCTGCCTTTCTCCGAAAATCTTTACTTTCACCCTGACTACAATTCTAAAAATATAGGTGATGAAATTGTTAAAGTGTTTAAACTTGATTTGGCTGAAAATACTGTGCTGCGTTATACTTGCAATGGAACTGACTGTGGGGTGTTGCGTATTTATACCGACTCAGCATTAACTGAACTTATAGCCGTTTTGTATATATCTGGAAGCATAAGTGCTTTGCCACAGGGCGAATACTACCTTGCTTTTTCCGATGGCCAGTATAATTATTATTCCAAACAATACCTCACGGCTTCTGTAAAACTTGAAAAGTTTGCCGGCTACGATTTTGCGGAAATAAGCAAATTCCCTTTCATGGAAAAAGTCGATTTTAACAGCGAAACAGCTATTTTGTATGGCGTCCGCACCATCTTATATAAATTTGAGCTTACGGAGACTGCTAATTTGACTTTTGAAAATAACAGCAATCGTCGCATTTATTTTGAATTATTAAGCGATTCTCTGCTCAAAGACTGGGTCGCTGGCGGTGATGAATTTTCGTCAATTTTACCCTCAGGAGTGTATTATTTAAAGGTGTTTGACTCAAAAGATACGACTGATGTGTTCTCAACTAATATCAAGATCACCGCAAAAGCCCTAGAGCAAAAATTGTTTGAGATTGAGGAGATTACGCTGCCATTCTCTTCAGAACTTTATTTCCACCCGGATTTTAATTCTCGCATAGACCCAGATTCAGGCTATATTGAAAAAGTCTTCAAACTCGTTCTGAAAGACAGTACAAAGATAAAATACGCCGAAGGTTGCAATGTAATATGCTCTAGCATGCGTATTTACAATGACAAAGATTTAACCGATACTGTTTCTGTGAGCTTCCCATGGGATGATTCTTTCACTTTACCGCAAGGTACATATTACCTTGCATTCAATGACGATTATTCTTATAAAAATGATACAAATTACATCAGCATCTTTGTTAAGATTAACACTCCGGCAAAGATTGCATTCGAAAACATTGCCATTCCTTACTTGAAAGAGCAAATAGACCTTGCGCCTTCAAAAGGAGCTGCTCGGGCTGTGAACGAATATGTGAAAGGATTTAGCTTTACATTAGACAAAGACACCACGGTTTATTTCTATGGGTATAATAAAAATTTGGAGTATGAACCAAGTCTTCTTGTAAGCCACAGTGAATTTGACAGTTGGTTGGAAAAAGTGGAGGACTACTACATTATCGATAGCAATGGACTGGCCCTTTCTCTTGGTTCCGGTACATATTATGTTGTGCTGAGCGATAATGGCTATAATTACAATAAAGGCAATTATTACTCCACATATTTCTCAGTTAGCTTCACAGATGAAAAACCCGATGTAACAATGCCTCAGGAAGCAACAGAAACCTTCACAGTTGCCTTCAACAGCGATGGCGGTTCAACCGTGGCAGAGCAAACGATAGAGAATTGGAAGTTTGCCACAAAACCCGCAGACCCGGCAAAAGTCGGCTTCATCTTTGCAGGCTGGTACAACGGCGAAGAATTATGGGATTTTGCAAATTATTTCATCACCGGAAATGTTACGCTAACCGCAAAATGGGACACAGACACCCCAATTCGTACCCCGCAAATTGCCGCAGGCAACATAAAAGCATATGCGCTTGGCAACACAATAATGCTGCAAAACGTGCCAAAAAACACAAACGTGCAGATTTACAATTTGCAAGGAAAACGTGTGCACAGTAGAGACGCGATGCATCGCGTCTCTACAATGGGCGAAATGCAAATAGAGGTGCAGTCAAAAGGAATGTATATTGTAAAGGCCGGAAGGCAAACTTTGCGGGTAGCGGTGAAATAAACTGCTTTTAGAAGAACTTCAACTGCGATGAATGCGGAGGAAGTTCTTCAATAAATCGTTTCTGATTTTCAACAAAAATTCATTGTTGTTCGTTGTTTGGGCGGTTTTGCCGTCCGTTGCTTTTTTTACGGGGCCTTCGGGGCAACCGCAAGGGATTGCCCCTGCGGCCATGATTTTTTTTGCTGTTTCAATATCGGCTTGGGTGTAAACTCTTTTGCCGGCTTTGTTTTTTTTGGGTTTTAAATCCGGAAAATCCTTTTCCCATGAATGCAAAACCTTAACCGGCACGCCTATCTGCTCCGCAGCCTCGGCGCTTGAAAAATACATTTTCTTAGTTTCAACCAAACCGTATTTCATTAATTGGAATGTAGAAAATATATTTTCTGGCTTCCAGCCCTAATCCGTACAATTTGCGCTCCACTATGCGTTAATTTCACAAAACCGCTGCCTTGGGAACTTGTCCTTTGAAGCTCTTTGCCCTGCAAACTATAGGCTACAAGCTCAAATTTGCCGGTTATGCCGCTTATTTGCACCCCGCCTTTGACTTGTACCACGCTCAGGTTTTGTGTTTGCCCGGTTGCGGCTATGGGGTCAATGCCATCGCTGGAAGAGCTTGAACTGGGCTCTTGCGCGCTGGAAGAACTCGGTTCTTGTGCGCTGGAAGAACTTGGCTCCTGTGCGCTGGAAGAGCTTGGCGGCAAGGGTTTTGGTTCCGGCATCAGGGTTATTTTGCGGTACTTTATTTGGGCATTTTCCGTGTACGCCACCAAAACATCCGCAACGTCAACCTTTAATACATGCAGATAATTGCCGACTATTTCTGCGTAAATTCCAAGGCTGTCCTGAGCTATATCATAAGTGTTTGAGAGCGGCAGGGCAATGTATCTCTTCTGGGCCGTGTTCCAAATTGTGTCTTGGAACGTTCCTTCGAGAATTTTGGCGGTGTCTGCCACGTGAAGGTACACCGGGTAAGTGTTTGTGGAATTGGAAATAGAAAGGTTAAACTCAAGAGTATCTATGCCTTCTTTTTGAGAAAAAGGGATTATCGAAAAATTACCCACAACCGTGCTAAGCTTTAGACCGCTTGTATTCCAGTTTACCGCCGTATTCAGCAAATTCGGGTTTCTAAAATAAGAAAAAGGTTTGACTTCGCCTAAGTTTACTTGGCCAAAAAACGGGATAACTATGCTTTTTGGAATTCTAAGCGCAGTGTTTGGGCTTTCGCTGCCGGAGCGTACATATGCGAAGATGGTGTCTTTCCTTTTGCACTCCCGGTAAGCGTCACAGTCGCTTCTGGTGGAAATTTCCAAAGAACTCCATGAGCCTATGGCGTTTTCTTCTCCTTCGCACATAAGGTCGCTGTTATGAATTCCGCATTGCACAAGGCCAAATAGCGTTTTTACCGAGAATCCGGAGGTTCCGCTTTTGTAAAACAAGCTATCCAAATTGACTATTGTTTCGGGCTTGCCCGCCTCCAGCAAAAAGTTTTTTGAATAGTCCGCATCCAAAACCGGAAAAGTATGAACTCGTGAAACGAATCCTAAATTAATAGGCCCGTCAACTACAAGCGACACGGAATTCAAGTCATTTTTGTGATTTCTTATGGAAAATGGATTTGACTGAGTATTATAAGTGGCGTTAGTGCTTCCGACAATTTCTTTGAGAATGAATGTGGATGAGTTTACAATGTTTCCGCTTGAATTTAAAGCCAGTTCTTTTATAAGGACGCTCCTTATTTGGTTGCTTGAAATTAAATTTGCATTGCAGGTTACCAGCAGGCGAGTTGCCTCGTCCTCCCATTTTGCGACACCCAGCCCTCTACAGTCCTGTTTTCTTTCTGGCAGTTCCAGCCACGGCCTTGAATTGCCGGTTAGTATAACGGGCGATTTTGAACTTGGGGTATATTCATTGTCCATAAAGAACACATAAATTGCGCTGTTTGGATATTGCGGAGAAGCCGGCAAAAGAACGGCAAGCTCGTTGTAACCGTTTTTATCCAAATCACTTATGGAAACCAAGTCCATTCCAAAACAGGCTTTTCTTTCAAAAAACAGTCCGTGTACGCCGGAAGTTAGGCCTGTGCTGTTAAGCTGTGATAAAGTCCAGGGATTTTCGCTAATGGAGAAAAAATCAACCCGGCCTACGCTATCTTCGCCAAGCGGATTGCTTATAGCAAAATGGTAAGTTTTGCCTGCTTCGCCTTGGCTTTTGCCTAGCAAAGCCAAACGTCTGCCAACACTAGGGTAATAAGTGTCTTCAGCTAACATGGATTCCGGCATATTCGTACTATACAAGATGTTGTAAGTCGTTTTATACGCCTCAGTTACGGTTATTTGCGTTACAATCAACTTATTGTAGCTCGCAAAAAGCACCGTGGCAGTCTTTTTGCTGTCACTCAGCGAATCCATAACAGCCACCGCCCCAACAAACCCAATTTTGCTTCCGGAAGTTACGGTAGACACTGTTCCCAATGTATTTCCGTAGCTGTCCGTAACATAATGCGAGCTGTCTTGGTTGCCAAGAAGCATTAAATTCGCATAGGAAGATTTTTTTTCTCCCAATACGGCTGCTTGGTAGCCATGAGGCAAATACCCTTGTCTGGGAATGCCGCTTCCTACAATGCCGGTTCGGAATGAATCCGGTGCTACGGTTGTGAATCTTTGCGCAAAAACTTGCACGCCTAAAACCAAAAGCAGGCATAGTGCCCTTAAGCTTAAAGTTCTCATAATAGACCTCCTATATTTGTTGTCTATATACTTAGACGCTTCTCGCAAGGAAAAAATAAAAAAAAATGCATATTTTTCTTTTTTTTTTTATTTTTTTTCTATTTTCCCCCCTATGTCCGAGTTTTTTCGACAATTATTGACCCAATTTAGGGATATATGGCAAAGATTCAACCCTGTGCAAAAGGCTATTTTGGCCTCTGCCGTCATTTTAATGCTCGCTGGAATTGTGGTGGTAGTGTCTTTGCATACTGTAAATAATACCGATTCCGGCATGACAACGCTTTACGTGAACTTGGATGTGTCCACGGCAGCCGAAATAACAGAATTCTTGAAAAGCGAAGGCATAAAATATGATATGGACAATAATGGCCGTACAATTTTGATTCCAAAAAACAACATTCACGAAGCTCGCATGGCTCTAGCCAGGAACGGACTCCCCAGAGCGCAGAATAAGGGTTATGAGCTTTTTGACGCAAACCAGCTTGGCATGACTGATTTTGCCCAAAATTTGAACTATCGCCGTGCAGTGGAGGCAGAGCTCGCCCGTTCTATTGAAACTTTCAATGAGGTTGAACGGGCAAGGGTTCACGTGAACATTCCAAAGCAAACTCTTTTCATGGAAAAAAAGGAAGATCCCAGCGCAAGCGTTATAATTATGCTGCGCCCCGGCGGAGATTTGCAGAAGAGCCAGGTCAAAGGCATTCAGCATTTGGTAGCAAGCGCAATAGAGAGCTTGAAGAACTGGCAGGTGACTGTTTTGGATGCCGAGGGAAATATGCTCACGGAAGGCTACAACGACCAGGGCACCGAAAACACAAACCACAATATGGAACTTCGCCGCTCTGTGGAGGCTTATCTTAAAAGGCAGGTTCTTTCAATTTTAGACGGGGTTTTGGGGCCAAATAAATCCAGGGTAGCTGTTTTCGCAGACTTGGATTTTGACCAAATCAGCAGAACGGAGGAGTTGTACGACCCAAAAATACGTGCGGTGCGTTCTGAACAGAGAGACGATGGCACCCGCTCAAACGTTCCTCCGGAAGCCGGCAGCGAAACTAGGGAAGGCTCTATTACCAATTACGAGGTGAACAGGGTGTTTGCGCGAATAATAAGCAGCCCCGGCGCGACTAAAAGACTTACTGTTTCTGCTTTGGTTGACGGCACATATGAGCAGGATACCATTTATCGCCCTCGCAGCGAAGAGGAAATAGCCATACTTAACGGGATGATAAAAAACGCTGTTGGCTACTCGCCGGGAAGAAATGACAGCGTTTACGTGGCTTCTTGGCCGTTTGACCGCAGCCAATTGAAGGAAGAGCATAGGGCAATGACCCAAGAAAAAAATCAGAGCCAGTGGGAAAAATGGGCTTTATACGCAACGATAGTTTTGATTGTCATTTTGGCCTTCATATTCCTCAGAAAGGTTGCGATTAGCCTTATAGAGGCAATGAATCCTCCGGTGCCAAGGCATAAGGAAATTTCCATTGAAGCGGAAACGGAAGAAGTTCCGGAGCCGGTTCGCAAGCAAAATGAGCTTATAGGGAAAATTAGCGATTGGGTAATAGCCAACCCTGAGCCTACGGCTAACACCATAAAAGGCTGGATGCTAGAAGGCATGGAAAGCCAAAGCGCCAGCAGGAAGAAGAAGTAATTTTCAACGTTGCAAACTTAAATGCTAGTTGAGAATTGAGAGTTGAGAGTGGAGAGTTGAACTAGGAAAAAAAGTTTAAGCTTTTTTTTCTGGCTTCTTCTATTGGGGTTAGGGTTTTTTCTTCTTTGCGGCTTAAGGAGGCTCTTAGTTTTTCCTGCTTTTCCAGGTTTTCTTGCAAAAAGGCGTTTTGCTTGGATTTTTGCATTATGGACTGCGCCACAAAAACCGCTCTGCCGGCATTTGGCACGTAAACCACAGGCTGCTTGCCGGCCGGAGCTATTTTAGCGGCGGTGTGGAGGGCAGAGGTTGTTGCGCCGCCTATCATAACCGGAACATCAATGCTCTCTTTTGAAAGAGTTTCCACAACAAAGCTCATTTCCGCAAGACTCGGAGTTATAAGCCCGGAAAGCCCCACTAAATCAGGAGCTTGCTCTTTGACCGCTTCCAAAATTTTTTCCGCAGGGCACATCACGCCAAGGTCTATTATTTCGTAGTTGTTGCAGGCAAGCACAACCGAAACTATGTTCTTTCCAATGTCGTGCACGTCGCCTTTCACAGTTGCCATCAACACTTTCCCGGCCTTTGCCCCCAGGCTCTTGCGCTCAGCTTCAATATAAGGCTGCAAAACGGCAACGGCCTTTTTCATAACCCTTGCGCTTTTAACAACTTGCGGCAAAAACATCTTACCTTCGCCAAACAATTCTCCCACCTTGTTCATGCCGTCCATCAAGGGTTCTTCAATAACCTTCAGCGGGCTGCCGCATGCAACGCGCGCTTCTTCCGCATCCGATTCTATGAACGTGTCTATGCCTTTTATCAAGGCGTGGGAAATGCGTTCGTTTACGGGTAATGAACGCCATTGTTGGGTTGGTTGATTGGGTTGTAGGGATGATTGTAAGGGCACAAAATTTTGTGCCCCTACGACGGTTTCTGCATATTGCAGCAACCGGTCTGTTGCGTCGTCACGGCGGTTGAAAATCAAATCTTCTATCAAATCCCTCTCTATAACAGGGATATCGTCGTAAATGGGCAGGGCGCCGGCATTCACTATGCCAAAATCCATGCCGGCCTTTGAGGCGTGGTATAAAAAGCAGGAATGCATGCTTTCACGGATTCTGTTGTTGCCCTTGAAGGCGAAGCTCAAATTTGAGATTCCTCCCACAATGTGTGCATTTGGCAAGTTTGCTTTTATGTATTTACACGTTTCAATAAAATCCTTTGCGTAATTAGCGTGTTCCGCAATGCCTGTGCCTATGGAAAGAACATTCGGGTCAAAGAATATGTCGCAAGGATTGAAATTCAGTTTTTGCGTGAGCAAATCGTATTGTCTTTTGCACACCAGAGTCCTTTTTTCATAGCTGTTCGCTTGCCCCTGCTCGTCAAACGCCATGCAAACAAGGGCAAAACCCATTCGCTTCACTTCCCCGGCTTTCTTTAAAAACGCCTCTTCGCCTTCCTTTAAGCTCAAAGAGTTAACAATGCCTTTTCCGGGAAAACATTCCATGCCCGCAAGCAACACCTCAAAATCCGAGCTGTCTAGCATAATAGGGCATTTTGCCGCAGCAGGCTCGGAAACATAGAGATTTACAAAGTGCCTCATTTTTTCTTTTGAATCAAGCAAGCCGTCGTCAACATTTATGTCTATAATCTGCGCACCGTTTTCAATTTGGGCAACGGATAAGCCTATCGCTTCGCTCCAGTTGTTTTCCCTGATCATCTTGGCAAATTTAAGGCTGCCTGCCATGTTGTTTCGCTCGCCGATGTTTATAAAATTGCTGTTCTCCGTGATTTCAACAGGTTCCAAGCCGGAGAGCCTTGTGTTCTTTTTTATCTCAGGGATTTTTCTGGGGGCTTTGTTTTGCACGGCCTTTTTCATGGCAGCGATTGTTTCCGGCGTTGTTCCGCAACAGCCGCCTACTATGTTCACCCAGCCGTTGTTTGCGAATTTTTCAATGTGCCTTGCCATGCCCTCCGGCGTTTCGTCATAGCCGCCGAGCGGGTTTGGAAGCCCGGCGTTTGGGTATGCGCTTATGAAAACGTTCGCAATTCTTGAGAGCTCTGCGATATGCGTTCCCATTTCTTCTGCGCCAAGCGCGCAGTTGAGCCCTATGCTGAACAAGCCGTAGCCAGAAACGGAGTTCCAGAATGCTTCCAATGTTTGCCCGGCCAAAAGCCTTCCGGATGCGTCGCTGATGGTTCCGGAAACCATGACCGGAAATTTTATTTTGCGAGCCTCCTGCTCAAGCTCGGCTGCGTAAAGAGCGGCCTTGCAGTTGAGAGTGTCAAATACCGTTTCTATAAGGAGAATGTCTGCGCCGCCGTCTAAAAGTCCTTTGATTTGCGTTTGGTATGCATTTGAGAGTTCACGGAAGGTTACGGCTCTGCTTGCCGGGTCTTCCACTTTGCTTGCCATGCCGGCTGCTTTGGAGGTTGGCCCTATGGAGCCGGCTACGAAGCGTTTGCCGCTGAATTTTTCAGCAGCTTTTCTCGCTATTTCCGCAGCGGTTTTGTTCAGTTTGTAGCACTCGTTTTCCATTCCATAGTCTGCTTGGCTAATAGCGTTTGAGTTGAATGAGCAGGTTTCTATTATGTCTGCGCCGGCGCTAAGATACTCGGCGTGAATGCTTTCTATTACGCTTGGGTGGGTGAGTACCAGAGAGTCGCTTGCGGCCAGGTTGTGTTTTTGAATCATGGTTCCCATTCCGCCGTCTAATATCAGAATGCGTTCTTTGGCAAGGGCAAGCAGCTCGTTCATGGAATTTTTTTGCATAACTGAAAAATAGAATATTTTTTACTATATTTAAATTGATTGATATAGAAGATGGAGTTAAGAATGGAGTTATATGAACGAGGAAATATGCGTAGCTAGGCAGCCTATATTAGATAGGAACAAAGAACTGTACGGCTACGAGCTTCTTTTCAGGGGAAGCGTTAGAGCAGTGGCAAATAGCGCTGGCTCAATTTTAAATGATATGAATGCTACCGCCGTTGTTTTAGACAATGTATTGAATAATATAGGAATAGAAAAAATAGCCAATAATTCTTTGGCTTTTTTGAACTGCAGCTATGATTTTTTGCTGAGCGAGCTTCCTTATAGCTTGAATAAGGATGTTTTTGTGCTGGAGATATTGGAGAGCGTGAAAATTGACGATAAAATAGTTGAAGCTGTTAAAAAATTGAAAGAATATGGCTTTAGAATGGCATTAGACGATTTTGTGCCTACCAGAGAGAAAATTTTGGAAATTGCGCCGCTAGTTCCTTATTTGAGCATTTGCAAACTTGAATATCCGCAAATAAAGGATGTCAATATTTTACGCAATGTTATAAAGTTTTTTAAGCAAAAAAACATATTGAGCCTGGCTGAGAAAATAGAAACGGAAGAGGATTTTAAAATTAGCTATGAGGCCGGCTCGGATTTGTTTCAGGGATACTTTTTTACAAAACCGGAAAATATAAAATCTGTAAAAATAAGCCATGATGCTGTTGGAATTTTGCATATTTTGGGTTTAATAGGCAAACAGGAATTGAACATAGGGGATTTGGAACAGGAATTCAAGAACTTGCCGGATTTAACAATAAACCTGCTGAAATATTTGAATTCAGCGTCTTTTGCCTTGCGTTCCCGGATAACGAGCATTCGGCACGCTTTGAGTTTGCTGGGCAATTCCAATTTAAAGCGGTGGCTATTGATTTTATCGTATGCCGGTTCCAGTTCCCAGGCGGATAAATCTCCTCTTTTGATGAATGCTACAATGCGCGCGAATTTTTTTATGGAGTTGGCGAAAAAATTGAATTGGTCGCCGGAGATGATGGACAAAGCATATTTGATGGGTTTGATAAGCCATTTGGATGTAATTTACAAGACCTCGCTGGAAGCGGTGTTGCAACAGATTTCTTTGGACAAGGAAATAACTTCTGCTTTGCTTGAAAGGAAAGGCCCAATGGGAGCGTTTATAAATTTGATTAATTTAATTGAGCATGACGATTTTCAGGCTATGGAAGGGATTTTAATTGGTTTGAAGCTTTCATCGAAAGACGTAACCGATTGCCTGAACTTGGCCTATAAGAATTCTATTGTTTTGAGTTAGTGAATTTGAAAGAAAACCACTTTCCTTTCAAAATTACTATATTCTTTTGAAATTACAACGCTGCAATCTCCCGCCGTGAAAGACCGGTATAATTCATGATTTTGCTCACCGCCTCGCCTGCGGTTTTCATGGCCTTGGCAACTTGGCTTGTGCCTTGATTAAGACCTTGGCTTATGCCTTGATCTATGCCTTTAGCTTCGGCTTTCGCAATATC
>Ga0181987_12325_pt1 | contig 11160 bp, 10 predicted proteins | sample TergutCo191P1_FD_120224 | JGI IMG/M metagenome (GOLD analysis project Ga0181987, IMG submission 120224)
TGCCCAACGGTAAAAGGGTCAAAAGAACCCGCAAAAACAGCTACCCGTTCCATCTGCCACGCTCCTTAATCAAATTTTCCAAAGCATCCAAAGCCTCGCCCTGCGGAATATTTTTGCGCACAGGATTTTTTCCCTCATAAAGAGTTATTTTGCCAGCCGCCGCTCCAACATAGCCAAAATCAGCATCTGACATTTCACCGGGACCATTCACAATGCAGCCCATCACCGCTATGGAAAGATGCTTCAAATGCGAAAACCGTTTTTTCACCTCCGCAGCCACGCTTTGCAATTCAAAAAGCGTTCTGCCGCAACCTGGGCAGCTTATAAAATCTGCCTTGGTTTTTCTAAGACCCGCCGCCTGCAAAAGCGCAAACGCTACGGGAATCTCGTTAACAGGGTCTTCCGTTAGCGAAACCCTTATTGTATCCCCAATTCCGTCTATTAGCAAGGCCCCAATGCCAACCGCAGATTTTATCCTGCCGTCTTCTCCTTCGCCCGCCTCGGTCACTCCCAAGTGAAAAGGATATGGCTTGTGGCCGCCTGCCATTAACCGCTCCGCCATAAGGCGGTTCGCTTCCACCATTTCCTTTGGGCGGCTGGCCTTAAGGCTAAAAACAACCTGGTCAAAATTCTCTGCCTCGCACACGCTCAAATATTCCAATGCGCTTTCCACCATGCCTAGCGGAGTGTTGCCGTATTTTTCAAGAATTCTCGCGCTCAGGGAGCCATGGTTTACGCCTATGCGAATGGCCCTGCCCAGCCTCTTGGCTTCTTTTACAAAAGGCGCGAAACTTTCAGCGATTTTTTCTTTGTCCGTCACAAAATTGCCGGGATTTATCCGCACTTTTTCCACCCATTTAAGAGCTTCAAACGCAGCTTTTGGTTGGTAATGTATATCTGCGGAAAGCGGGATTTTAACACCTGCGCTGCGAACTTTTTCCGAAATTTCCTTTAATTTTTCTGCGTCGGCAAGCGTTGGAACAGTTATTCTCACAAGTTCGCAACCCGCATTTGAAAGCTCAATAATTTGCTTTGCCGAGCCTTCAACATCTTTGGGGCTTGTGGTGGTCATAGACTGCACAAGCACAGGAGCTCCCCCTCCTATAACGGCATTTCCAACTCTAACAGCGACTGTTTTAATACCTTTCATTTACCAATAAATCTACAAAACAACATTGTTATATCATCAGATTGAGAAACGCCTTCGGAATGTTCGGTTACTGTGTTATACAAACGTTCCATCACCGTTTCCGCAGGGTCTTCCGCAAATCTCATCATATTCTCTTTTAACCTAACCTTGCCATACATTTCCGAATTCGCGCTAAACGCCTCTGTTACTCCGTCAGTGTAAAGCAGCAAAGAATCACCTGATTGCAATGTTATTTCCTGCGAAACATATTTTTCATTTGGAATAACTCCCAAAGGCAAATCTTTTGACAAAGCCAAATACGAAACTTCCTTGCTTTGCTTGTGGTACAGAAGCGGAGCCGGATGCCCGGCGGCAGCGTATGTGTATTTGCCTGTAACAAGATCTAAAACGGAAAAGTAAGCTGTTACAAACATATTGGAGTTGTTGTCTGCGCATAACAACTTGTTCACCTCAGCCAAAACCTCGTTAACGGGCAAGTCCCTATTGTTTTTTATCAAAACTTTTGCGATAACCATAAACAACGCTGCCGGCACGCCTTTTCCGGAAACATCGGCTATCACAAGAGCTATTTTAGAGTGCTCGCTGTCCAAGAAATAAAAATCGTAGAAATCGCCGCCAACTTCTTTTGCGGGACGCATCAAAACGGCCATCTGCAAATCATCTCTGTTTGCGAAGTTCGGGAAAATCTTAGGCAACATATCAGATTGTATGCCGGTGGCTATTCGCAAATCACTGTTAATGCGCTCTTTCTCAATCGTAACTTTAGACAAGTTCCTAATATATTTTTTCAAATCTCTTGTCATTTTATTGAAGTTCGTTGCCAATACGCCAATTTCATCTTTTGCGTCTATAATAATTTTAGTATCAAGATTGCCTCTGCCAACTTCAATAACGTTTTCGGTTAATTCCACAATAGGCCTTGTAAGCGATCTGGAAACTATAATCGTAAGAATCAGCACGGCAATACATATGATGCACGACAGTATAATGGAATTAAATATAGCTTGGCTCAACATTTGCCCGATTCGCTCCTTGGCAACAACTGCGTCCGAGTCTATGTCGCGCTTCATGTTGAGCGCTCCGGATATTATTTCTTCATATTCAACCGCTATGCCAAGAGACCAGCCTGTTATAGGAAGATAAGCATAAGCCATATAATAATCAGTTCCATTGATGGTAACTCTGCGAATTCCGTTTTTTCCATTGACCATATCGGTCAAAATTCTTTTGTATTCGCCATGTGCAGTATTTATTACATCCGATTCAAAGTCATTATTATGCGGGTGCGCTAAGTAATGTCCTTTATTGTCCAGCAAAAATGTGTACCCGCTTTTTCCTATGCGTATGCTATCGATAATATCTTCCAACAGAACTTTAAGAGGTATATCCACCGCAACAACACCTGCTTTCCGGCCGCTCGCATCTTTATATGCCTGCGCGCTGCTAATTACTTTGTTTCCGCTGAATGCGCTTACATATGTTTCTATCCAAACAGGCTTATCAGAATTATACACCTCGTCGTACCAAAAACGTTTGCGCGGGTCATAATCGGATTGGCTAACGTTAAAATCCGTATATCTGAAATAAATTCCCGATTGGGTTCCAAGATAAACACAGCTCACATCCGGATTCGAACTAAAAATACTGCCAAATAAGCGCTCTGCGTTGCTCACCAAAAGCATTTCCTTTTCAAGTACCGGAGTTCGTTTCACGTCCTTTGCCACCATCATCGATGCCGATGCACGTCCTTGAAACGCTGTATCCGGCAAGGGCAGCTTTCTTCCTGTGCTTATGAATTTATTGGGGTTCTCGTACAGCGCTTCCACATAGCTAGCCGTCATTTCAACGTCTTTCTGTACTTTTTTCAGGTAGCTGCCAAGCCGCCTTGATTTTGAAATTGACAACTGGGACAGGTAGGATTCGGCCTGTTTAATGAGTGCCTTTTCGCTTTTGTCCGAGGCTGAAAAGCCAAGTGCTATATTAACTTTTTGTGAATAATCAGACAAATCCAGCAATTCTGTGTATAAAAAAGCAGAAACCGCCGACATTGAGAGCAATGATACACAAAGTATTATAGCAAATAGTTTCGTTGCAAATCTTATTTTCTTCATAAGGGAAAAATAGAAAAATATTATTTTCATTAAAGTTTTTCTAAATTATGCCGATGTTATTAATGAGGATAAAGCTATGGAAACTCCTACTATCACAACTCGCATAGCGGATTTAATAAGAAATCCGCACTCGGCGATGCCGAGCGAGGCGGAGCTTTCTGCGCAAAAAAAACTGCCGGAAATCCCGGAAGCCTCTACCCAAAGCTCTCATTCTGTTGATTTTTCCCCTTTAGCCCAGAAAATCCTGGAAGAATCCGGTTCTCACGAGAGCCAGTGGGACAGAAACAGAAGCGAAAGCATTCAAAGAGTTCAGCAACTTGTGCAGGAAAAGCAATATTCCTTTTCTCCGGAAATAATAGACGGCATTGCGCACAAGATTGTGGCTATGCTTCCTTAGATCGTTCTGCTTCCGCCTGCCGGAATCTTTTTTCAAATTTAGCGTTCGCTCTTGTAAGGGCAGTTTCTGCGTTTATTCCTTTGTGGCGGGCCAAATTTACCAAGGCGAACAGAATATCGCCAAATTCGGCTTCTGTTTCCGGGGAGCCGCTGGGCTGGGCTTCAGGGACAGGCTTCTCACAGTCAAAGCCTGCCTTGGCGGCTCGGCGCAATAATTCCTGCGCGCGGGTCAGGGCAACCATTGAACGGGGAACTTTGTCCATTGCACTAGCGTTGGCCGCCGTATCATGGGCAACCGCTAGGGTTGCCTTTGCGGCGGCCGTTTCTGCATTTTTAATTTCGTCCCATTTTTTCAGGACTTCGTTTGATGTTTTTATGTTTTCGTTGCCAAAAACATGCGGGTGGCGGCGGATCATTTTTTCGCAGATTCCGGTTATTACATCGTCTATTGTAAATTTGCCTTCCTCTTTTGCGATTTGAGCGTGGAAAACCACCTGCAACAATACGTCGCCTAGCTCTTCTGCCATCAGCTTGGCATTTCCGCTTTGCACAGCGTCTATGTATTCATAGGACTCCTCTAAAAGATAGGGCAAAAGGCTGTTGAAATTCTGCTCCCTGTCCCAAGGACAACCCTCCTCGGAACGTAACTTTTGCATTACGTTTAAAATATCTGTGAATGTGTAATTCTTGGCTAGTTGAGAGTTGAGAGTTGAGAATTGAGAGTTGTTTTCTTGAGTCTCTTTTCTTTCTTGTTTTTCCTGTTTTTTTAACTCTCCACTCTTCACTCTCAACTCTCCACTTTCTTACTTAGGCCAGAACTTCGCTATCAGCTTGCTTGGAATGCCGGTTTCTTCCGGTTTAAAATATTCCGCCAAAATTTGCCAGCCAAGGTCAAGAGCTTTTTCCAAAGGAATGTTTACAGACAAGTCCATCATTTCCTTTTCAAAACGAACTCCGTACTTCAACAACTTAGCATCCCAGTTGCCCATGCGGAAACCCATCGACTGCTTTTCCAAAGTCTCTTTGAAACTGGCGTAAAGCTGAATCATGGTGTTCATTATTGTGCGATGGTCTTCACGGGTATCGCCGTTAACCTGCTGCTTCAAGCGGGAAAGAGAACCAAACGGCTCAATCCTGCCCTTGCGCAAATAGAACTGGCCTTCGGTGATATAGCCGGTGTTATCCGGTACCGGATGAGTCACGTCATCGCCAGGCATTGTGGTAACTGCCAAAATTGTGATAGAGCCGCTGCCCTCAAAATCCACCGCTTTTTCATAACGGCTCGCAAGCTGCGAATACAAATCGCCAGGATATCCGCGATTGGACGGCACCTGTTCCATTGTAATCGCTATTTCCTTCATGGCATCGGCAAAGTTGGTCATATCGGTCAAAAGCACCAGCACTTTTTTGCCCTGCGTAGCGAACTGTTCCGCAACCGCCAAAGCAACATCGGGAACAAGCAGGCATTCCACAATAGGATCGCTCGCCGTGTGCATAAAAGAAACCGTGCGGCTCAGAGCGCCGTGCTCTTCCAAAAAGTCGCGGAAAAACAGGTAATCATCGTATTTAAGGCCCATGCCGCCCAAAACTATAACATCAACTTCCGCCTGCAAAGCTATGCGAGCCAAAAGCTCGTTGTAAGGCTCGCCTGCTATCGAGAAAATCGGGAGCTTCTGGCTAACCACCAATGAATTGAACACGTCAATCATGGGAATGCCGGTGCGCACCATATTTTTCGGAACAATTCTCTTTGAAGGATTAACCGAAGGACCGCCTATATCCACCATGTTTTCATTTATGGCTGGACCTTTGTCCCGAGGCTCGCCTGCGCCGGAGAACACACGCCCAAGCAGGGAATCGCTGAACGGAACCTGCATTGGACGGCCCAAAAAGCGCACCTGCGAATCTGTGGAAACTCCTCGGCTGCCGGCAAAAACCTGCAAATCAATCATGCCGCTGTCTATGCGAATCACCTGCGCAAGCGATGTTCCCTGCGGGCTTTGCACATGCGCAAGCTCGTGGTAAGTTACATTGTCTGCGGCAACCGTAATTACGTTTCCGGCAATTCTTTCAATCTTGTGATAAACTTTATGCATTTACGGTCACCTCCGCTAAGGCTTTTAAAATGTTAGCTTCCAATTCCTCAAATTCCTTGGATTTGAATTCAACCCGGTTCCAGTCTTTCGCTGTTTGAGTGAGTTTTAAAAAGAATGAGCGAGCGATATCTTTGTCCTTGAAAGTCACCGGGGTTTTGAGAATCTGGTAAACCTTTTGAAACACATATTCCTGGCGCTCGCCCGGGCAAGCCTCATCTATTTTGTGATAAGCATCTTGCTGCAGATAAACGCTGTCCAAAAACTCGCCTTTAAGGTAGAGAACAAAATCATCCATTGATGTGCCTTCTTCGCCCACCACTTTCATCATTTGCCCAACGTCGTTTCCTCTGCGCAAAATTCCGTGAGCATCCGCTGTTTTCACCGGGTCTATTATGCCACGGTACTTTGACCAACTGTCAAGTGGATGGATTGCAGGGAAGCGGCGTTGGTCGGAGCGCTCTCTGGAAAGGCCGTGGAATGCGCCCACCACTTTCAATGTAGCCTGCGTCACCGGCTCTTCAAAATTTCCGCCAGCAGGAGAAACCGTTCCGCCAATGGTTACAGAACCTGTGTTTCCGTCTTTTAAGCGAACTATGCCGCCACGCTCGTAAAAGCTTGCTATAACCGATTCCAAATACGCAGGGAATGCTTCTTCGCCGGGAATTTCTTCCAAGCGTCCGCTCATTTCACGGAGAGCCTGCGCCCAGCGGCTTGTTGAATCTGCGAGAAGCAGAACATTAAGGCCCATTTGACGGTAATATTCGGCAAGGGTTACGCCTGTGTAAACAGACGCTTCACGAGCAGCCACAGGCATGGAGCTTGTGTTACATATAATAAGAGTGCGCTCCATAAGGCTTTTGCCGGTGCGAGGGTCAACCTGCTCAGGGAATTCCTTCAAGGTTTCCACAACTTCGCCGGCTCGCTCGCCGCAAGCCGCTATAATAACAATATCCACTTCCGCATGGCGAGCAGTCAGTTGCTGAAGCACTGTTTTGCCTGCGCCAAAAGGTCCCGGAATGCAATAAACTCCGCCTCTGTTGACAGGGAAGAACGTATCCACAATTCTTTGCTTTGTTATCAACGGCTCTATTGGGCGAAGTCTTTCCGCATAACATTTAATCGGAAGCTTGACCGGCCAGGTTTGCATCAGCTTTACTTCGTAAACTTTGCCGGCCTGGTCTTTTAATTTCGCAATAACATCCGTGACTTTGTACTCGCCGGCGAGCGCAATGCTTTCAACGGTAAAAGTCCCTTGCAAACGAAACGGCACCATTATAAGATGCTTGAAAATTCCCTCCGGAACCGAGCCAAGCGCGTCTCCTGCGGAAACTTTGCTGCCTATGGCTGCGCTTGGGGTGAAGGCCCATTTTTTGTCTCTGGGCAAAGCTTCGAGATATTCGCCTCTCTGCAAAAAGAAGCCGCATTTCTCCGCAAGCTGAGGAAGCGGGTTTTGCAACCCGTCAAACACTTGCGTTAATAGGCCTGGCCCAAGCTCCACCGATAAAAGCGCCCCTGTAAATTCAACAGAGTCGCCTTCTTTTAAACCTGTGGTGTCTTCAAACACTTGCAGTTCGGCAACTGAGCCTCTAATGCGAATCACTTCGCTTTTTAAACGAGTACCGTTTTCCAGCAAGGCAAAAGCCACTTCGTTTTGCACAACAGGCTGTTCAAAGCGAACTCTAAGCAAGTTGCTGTTTACGCCTATTATTTTTCCGATATTTGCCATAAGAACTTATCCTTGGTTAGCGACCTGCTCCGCCTGGTTAGCGACTTGCAGGTCATTTGCTCTAATAAAATCTTCTATCGCCGCTTTGCCCGCCTCTATTTTCAAGGCAGCTAAACGGTTATTAATTTGCAGTTTCAAAACATACGCATAAACTTTAGCTTCCGAGAAGTAATCCATGCCGGCAAGCTCGTCTATCATTTGCCAGCGGACAGCCTCTATTGCAAGCTCCATTTCCAGCGGATTTTGAATATTCATGGCCTCCGTGATTTTTCTGCGCAAATCCATGTTGCAACAAGGGCTGGAACGTTCGGAAACACGAACATCCTTCCACTTGGACGCGCGAAAAGCGGCCGTTAAGTTTTTGACTTCCGTCAAAGCGTTTAAATAAGCTACGGTAAACGGGTGCGAGCCGGAGGTACCGGATGCCACAGCATCAAAGTCGTTTAAGTTAACGCCGGTCAAACCTTCAAAGCGTCTGCGCAACTCTTCCACCGAAAAAGGAACCTCTCCCCCAAGCTCCAGGGTTGGCAAACTTGCTAACAAATAGGTTGCGCTCATTGCCTGTTCAGCCCTTTATAGCATTTTGAACGGCTTTTGCGAGCGCCGGGCGAAGAATTGCCGAAAGAGCTTCCGCTATTGCCTCTCTGCTCCAGTCGTGGCTAACCTTGCCGTTTTCAAAGGTAAGGCGAAATCCTGTGGAAATGCCGGAATCGCTTTGAATGTCAACGCCGGCCCCGAGTTTTTTCTGGAACTGGCCTATTACAAAGGAGTTTAGCTTTTTTGCGTCTTCTTCGGACAGGGAAACCGTCACTTTTTTACCGGCATAGCCGTTTGCCAGCGTTAGTAGAATTTGCTGCACAAGCTCCGGGGTCAGGGCCTTGTCTGTGTTTAGCTCCAAAATCCCAAGCACGGCTTTTTTAACATTTTCCCCAACAGCGAGCACAACGTCGCGAGCCGCCTGTTCAAGGGTCTTTTCGCTGCGCTGCGTGTACGCAAGCGAGTCTTTGTCGGCTTTTTCAAGCTTGGCTGCTGCCTCTGCTTGCGCCTCTTTGACTATTTGAGCCGCCTTTGCTTTGGCATCAGAAACTACTCTTTCAGCCTCCGCCTTTGCCTTGTCCACGGCTTCGGTCCTAATTTTATCGATCAAATGCTGCAAATCTTCTGCCATAATTTTCTCCGAGTTAGGTAATATAGAAAATTAGAAAATGCGATTTGCTATAGTAAGCAATGATTAACTCGGATTTCGTTGCTTGGCTAGTAGCTAGTGGGGAGTGGCTAGTGGAAGAAACACTGAAATTTGCTCAAATTCACCGTTTTGATTTTGCTAACCACTAGCCACTAGCCACTGACCACTAGCCTAGAGGAGTTAATCAGCGTTTACTATATTCCCTTTTATGAAAACACTTCTCTCTACCCTGCTTCTTTTTGCGCTTGTGGTTGCCCCTTTAACCGGCTGCGGCAAATCCGTAACTCGCATAGCCTCAGATTCCACCACTGACCTTTCCGGCAATTGGAACGATACCGACTCCCGCCTTGTGGCAGAAGAAATGCTCAATACCTGCCTAACCGGCCCTTGGTACCAGGAAAAGTCCAAAAACGGCAGGCCAATTATCGTAATCGGGAAAATCAGCAACCTGACCGACGACCATAACGTCAATGTAAATACCTTTATAAACGACATCCAAAGAGTTTTGCTGAACTCAGGAAAAGTGAGATTCGTGGCTAATTCCGAGGAACGCCAGCAACTTCGCCAGGAAATTAACGACCAAAAAGGCAACGCCACAGACGAAACCGCCAAAGAACGTGGCCAGGAAACCGGCGCAGACATTATGCTAACCGGCACAATCAACGCCATAACCGACCAAAGCGGCGGCGAAAGAGTACGATTCTACCAGATAGATCTTTTGCTTACAGACCTCCAAAGCCACGAAAAACTCTGGATAGGCAACAAAAAAATTAAAAAACTTATTGAAAAAAGCGCTTGGAAACCTTAATCCATCACTTTTAGTTGAGAGTTGAGAATTGAGAATTGAGAGTTATATTTTAAAAACTAACGCTTTTTTGCAAAAGTGTTTGTGTATAAGTTTACCCAACTCTCCACTCTCCACTCTCCACTCTCAACTTTTAATTTTATTATGTGCTTTTCTTTTAGCCTCCTGTGCAAGCCCGGCAAAGCTGCGGGGAGAACAAATTGGAAAGCCGGTGGAAACCGGCGATTATGCCGCCGCAATAGCAGCCGTTGAAAAAAACAAAAAAAAACTGTACAACTCGGAAGACGAGTTCCTTTATGAATTCGATATGGGCGTTCTGCGCCATTACAACCGGGATTACAAAGAAAGCATAAAGCACTTTGCGGCAGCAGAGAATATTTTAGAAGATTTATACACACGTTCCGTGAGCAACGAAGCTGCCGCGCTCCTCACAAACGACAATATGCGGCCCTACCGCTCCTACCCTTTTGAAATCCAGTGGCTCCACCAAACCCAAATTCTAAACTATCTGGCCTTGGGAAACATAGACGGAGCTGCCGTTCAAAGCCGCCGCGCCCTCCTTGCAATACAAAGCCTTAAAGAAAAGGAAGAGAGCAAATTCAACGAAAGCGGCGCATTGCATTACTTAATAGCCATTTCCTTTGAATGGCAAAAAATGCAAGACAACGCCCGCATAGCCTATAACGACTCAAAAAAACTCTTTGCAAGTTCAAGCTACACACCCAAGCTCGTAAAAGACATTCCGGAAAACGAGCAGGAAATTGTGGTGATTGGCTATGCAGGCATTAGCCCGGTTTTGGGAGAAAACAAATTCTGGGGAACCTATGCGCCAGACGGAGCGCTTTTTTTGCGCTACAAAGAAGCAAACGGGAGCGAGCACACCATAGCTTTGGCTGCAATGAACCTCGGCGGTCCAGACTTTAGCGGCCAAACAATGACTATCCAATTCGCTATACCGAAAATGGTGGACAGAGCCTCTAACACAACAGCGTTTGAAGTAGCTATAGACGGAGGCACAAAAATAACCGAGCCGTTTTCAAATACAAAAAATTCCCTTAAAAAAGACTTGGAGAACGGGCAAAACGCATTGCTTTTGAAAACTGCGGGCAGGGTAATTTTGCGCACCATAGCGGCAAGCCAGGCAAAATCAAAGATGAACACCGGAAACGGCCTTGCGAATTTGATTCTGAACATAGGCACCGATGTTGCAACCTACGCAATAGAGAACGCAGATTTGCGAATGGGAATAGCATTGCCCTTGACCCTTCAAATAGCCCGCATTCCGGTTGAGCCGGGCAAACATTCTGTGAAAATTGACATTTTAGATGGTTACGGCAGAAGAACCGGCAATTTCGCAGAGCAATCTGTGAACGTGAAAAAGGGCGAAAAAGTATTTATTTTCGCCCCTGCTCTAAGGTAAATAATTTGCTCAAATTCGCAGTTTTTGTTCTATTAACCACTAGCCACTGACCACTAGCCTAGAGGAGCAGCCCGGCATTTTCTATATTGGCTTCCTTCTGCGAATTTATTATATTTATAATGAACATTGTTTAATAGGGGTTCTTATGCCAAAGAAAGAGTCTTTTAGCTTGCTTGGAGCAAGCTTTGATACAGCATATGACAAATATGCAAAAAAACAGCCGGAGGTTTATAATTCCAGAATCCGTCCGCAGGGGATGGATTTTTTTAA
>Ga0181987_10805_pt1 | contig 11142 bp, 10 predicted proteins | sample TergutCo191P1_FD_120224 | JGI IMG/M metagenome (GOLD analysis project Ga0181987, IMG submission 120224)
GCACAATAAAAACATCGGCTCTAAAATCAGAGTTGGTGCAAAAGGTGCATGAGGAAAAGGGCAACAGCGAAATAGAAATCGCCGGACACTTTGATATGTATAACGCGCAAGGCAAGCTGATAATCGGCTGGGTCGCAAGCCAGACGGATATGGCAAGTGATATGTGGGTAGCGCAGGGAGTAGAATAAAACGCAGCCACCGAAAGGTGGCACAACAGTCCTTAACTACATTTTTGACTACAAACCCGCAACAGGATCCGCATTTGGTAGCCGCCATGCAAGCGGCGGAGCGCGACATTATATCCGCCCGCTATGCCGCATTCGTGAAGATACTCAACTACAACGCCAAGACTTTATTGCCGCAGGATAGAGCAGATTTCATTAGCGAGGCATGGTTCCGATTTTTCCGCTCCGTGAGGCTCAACCTGGACAAATGGAGGAGCGGGCAAAATGACTATGTCCTAACTTCCATAGCCAAGATGGCGATAAAGCGGATGTTCCACAATAAAAAGCGGAGGAAAGAATTAATTGAACGAATGGCTAAAAAGTTGGTTTAGCAAACGAATGAGGGTAGATAGCATATGATTGCCGGTAATTATAGAGTATGGAATTGGGTTGGTGACAAAATATAGGAGAGAAGATGATACTACAAAAAAATTCCAAAATAGGATATAGCGGCGGTCGCATGCCCCCCAACGCCATCAAAAAAGCGAAGTTCACCAAAGGCAAGGTGAGCGGCCTATCCAACGCCGAAGCCGCAAGGCAAGCAGGATGCCCAGCAAAGACCGCCAAGCAGCAAGGGCATAGGCTGGCAAACGACCCAGCGGTGAAGGAGGCCATAAGCGAAGCCCTCAAAGATTGGGATGTAAAAAAGTCGTTTGAAGAAACAAATAGAATTATAGATATAGCCCTTAAGTGCGAAATTCCGCAGACGGCCACAGCATTAAAAGGAACTGACATGAAAAATAAACTTGCTGGCTTATACCCTAAAGAAAAAATAGAGGTAGAGCATTTAGGGCAAGTTGAGCATGTAGTAAATTTTGGAGAACGATTTGGAGGAAAAGCAAAAACAAAAAGAAAGAATTGAATGGGAATTTCCATCTGAAAAATACCGCATATTCTCGCCGGATATAGAAGCTCGCCACAAATGCCTTTACGGAGGCAGAGGCGGCGCAAAGTCGTGGAGTGCGGTCATGTGGGCTATTATCATTGCGGACACGTATAAATGCCGTATATTATTCACGAGAGAAGTGCAGATAAGCATAGATGATAGCTTGTATGCGCTCACAAAAGATACTATACATAAAATGGGCTTGGAATCAAGATTCCGAATACTTGACAATAGAATAATAAACAGATGCACCGGAAGCATAATGCTTTTTAAGGGCATGCAAGATGTAAAAAGCTTAGAGGGTGTAGATATTGCCATAGTAGAGGAAGCACAACAGGTAAGCCAAAAGAACGCTACAAGATTAGTTCCAACCATCCGCACGAGCGGCAGTCAAATATGGTGGATATGGAATCCAGAAAATGAAGATGACTGGGTTCAGAAAACTTTCCTAAGTCCAGACGGAAAAGTTCCACCAAAGACAATAATCCAAAAAGTAAATTTCACAGACAATAAATTTTGCTCGCAAGAGCTTAAAGACGAGGCAAATTTCCTCAAAGAAAAGGACTATGAAGAATACCGCCACATCTGGCTCGGAGAATTAAAGCCCACAGGCAAAGGCTGGCGGTTCATAAATCCAAAATGGCTAGAACACGCCAGAAGCGGCAAGGTAAAACCATTGGACAGTCCCAAACTCATGTCTCGCCACGCCATAGCAAACGACCCGGCAGGAGAAGGCGAGGATGACGAGGTAACAACAAAAGGGCAAGGAAACAAAGTATTATACATAGAAGCACTCCCGTACAGCGACTGGAACGACATTCCGCCAAAGATATACAACCATGTAATGTATGCCGGGCGTTTCAACTGCGATGTAGCAGTTGACTGCATAGGCATAGGCTACGGAATAGGCAAAATCCTAAAAACCAAGCCCTACAACCTATCCGACTGCCTGCACGAGCTGAACAAAAAAGATAAAGACTGGGTTCCAACTGCGCCACCCGGCACGGAATGCCCCACAATAGACAGCTTCGATTGCTACCGCTCAATGGCATGGTGGCTATTCCGCTGCGACTTGGAGCTAGGCAACATAGACCTAAGCGAGCTAGACCAAAAAGAATACGAAGAGCTTGTAAAGGAAATCAAGTTCCACGACATGACAAACGTAAAGGGCAAAATACGGATAACGCCAAAAGCAATAATCCGCAAACCAGAAAACTTAGGTCGATCACCAGGCAGAGCGGACACCGTTGTAGCCTGGAACTGGGTTAGAAAACGAGTGGATGACACCCCAAGAATAGCGCAAAAGCCGAAAAATCAGCATTCAAGAGAGAATTTTGTGTAATTTTTCGTGATTTTATTTATTTTTCACCTCTTTTTACACTCTTTTTATAAAAATTTTGTATATTTATTGTAATGAGAGATAGAAAGCTATTGCAAAATGAAAAGGATTGCAGCGGGGTTGATGAAAGCCATGCCGCAGTCGAGACTTTCTATTCCCAAAGAAATGACAAGATGGAAGAAAATGTAAATGTCATCCGAAACAAGCTATACACAGAAAAAGAAATTAGCGACAGCAAAGAAATGGGAAGAAAGCTAATCAGCATAAACAAGGCCTTAGCTCCATACAGAACAGTAATCGGCACCATAATGCAAAGCGCATTCGATGCTTCATTCCTGCCGATGGAAGAATCAGACGAGGCAATATCTGAAATTCTACAAAAGCTGGCAATATTTGAGAGCGAGCGCAACAACGATTTCAGCGACAACACCAAGATGTGCCAAAACGCTTATGTAATGGCGAGGGCTTACAGATACAACTGGATAGAGCAAGGCAACGATTCAAAGCCTAGAATCCGCTCCAAAGTTCTCAATCCCTTTGCCGTCTATTTTGACCCAGACAGCGCAGACGTCATAGCGAGACAGGATGCCGAGTTTGTAGATGTCGTGCATTGGCTATCGTACAACGAGCTTATAGAAGCGTTTCCCGATGCGGAAGGCAAAATAGATGCAACAAGCAAAGAGGACAGGAATCTAACGGACTATTACGAAACCTACGACAAATCCGCAAACAGACTGCATGAGACAATGGATGAAATAAACGGCAAATTCAAGGTTATAGAACGTTACTACAGAGTTCGCGCCCAAGGGCAAGAGCAGCTATACCTTGCGGTATGGGCTCCAAATAGATTGACGGACAACAGCTTCCTATACAATGGCCCCTACCACGTGCAGCCAATAGACGCAGACACGAAAAAAGCAATGTTTCCTATAGTTGAGCTTGTGACCGACAACATAATGGGCGAATCCGATGGCTTTGTGGAATTCCTCAAAGACCCGGTAAAAATCATATCCTTATTGTTCACCCAGCTTTTGGAAGCGGCAAAGCACAGCGGCACAGGCTACGAGGTTGACAGAAGCAAATACGCAAACGATGAGGAAGCGGACAGAGCTATGAAATACGGAGCGTTCGCCAACCAGCGATATGAGATGAAGGAAAATCAGGCAGGCAACGGAATGCGGCCCGTGCAAGCCTTGCAAACGCCGCAACCAAACATAAACGCCTTAGCCAACGCAACGCAGTTCATAGACGAGATTTCAAGCGCGCCAAAGGCATTGCAGGGAGTTTCAGAATCAGCAAGCACCCCAGCATCCCTAAACGCGCAGCGCATAGAGCAAGCAAGCACACAGCTTGCAATGTTCCTTGGCTTCTACAAGCAATACCTAAAGCAGACATTGAAGCTTAGGTACGCATACTGGAGAGAATCTTACAGCCAAGAAATGACCTTCCGCATAACAGCGCCGGAAGGTGGACAGGAATTTGTCACCATGAACCAGCTTGTGCCTCAAATGGGCTATAACAACTTGCCCACAGGCGAAGTACAAAAATTGAATGACATATCAGCGGCGGAATTTGACGTTGTAATCAGCGACAGCTATCGCTCCCCCACTTACGCCATGAAGATGACTGGCATAATAAACGACTTATTGCAGAACCCGGCGATAGCGCAGAACCCCAATATAGCCCCATTGCTTGTGGATGAGCTATTCAGGTTAAGCGATGCGCCGCAGGAGCTAAAGCAGAAATTCAAGCAACAGATGGAAATGCAAGCAATGCAACAGCAAGCAATGATGCAAACGCAGCAACCACAAACACCGCCAATGGCAGGAGTAGCATAAAATGGAATCACAAGGAACAGAAGGCGCAGGAAGCGCAGAAGGCACGGGAGCAACAGAAGGCGGCGCAGCCGCACCCGACACAACGAGCCAGGCAACACAAACAGAAGGCTCGGAAGGCACAGGCGGCGAAAGCGGAGGCGAGCAATCAGCCCAGCCCGCCAAATTGAATTACTCGGAAGTCCACGCCAAGCTTGAAGCTGGCGAAGATGTGGATTTAACCGAAGAGCAAATTAGCGAATATGAAAAATGGTATGCAGAGGGCATGAAGCCGCAAGATGACGATTCCCAATCTAACACCGAGGCCCCAGACAAGGCAAGCCCGGCAGACGGAAACGCATCAGCGGACATGAAAGCACTCATGGCAGAAGTGGGGGCAAAAACGCCGCAGGAAGTTCCGGCAAAAATCAGGGAGCTACGCAACAGTTTCACGCAAGCCAGCGGGAAAGCGAAAGAAGCGGAGACGATCAAGGCAACGAACGAAAGAATGAACGCTTTCTTCGATGACCTAATAGCTGATAAGCCGCAAGCCTGGGAGCATCTGAAAAAGTCGTACAAGGAGAAAACCGGAAGGGATATTCCCGTCATGCAGTCAGCGGCGCAGCCCGCTCAAACAGCAGGGCAAGGAACAGACCCATTCGCAATGTCCGATGATGAGGTTCTAGACACTTTCATGAATCTTGAAAAGGGTCGCAATTTCCTCAACGGACTGAAAAGCTTCATGGACGGCAGGATGCAGAAGCTGGAAGAAAGCACGAAGCAATACGACGATCATTTCAAGGCTATGCAAGCAGAGCGAGACAAGGCAGAGAGTGCGAAAGCACAATCAAAGCTGTTTGACGAGCTTGTGGCATTGGCTGAAAAATATCCCGAGGACTACGGACTTCAAGGCAAGCCCATCAGGGAGCTAATGGATCGCTGGTGGAACAATGAGGATGTTCCCGAACTAAAGGAGCTTTTTGCAACAGGGATAATAAAAGGAAAGTACAAGCTAGACAACCTCGAGCAGGCTCATGCTATAAACTTCCAAAAACGATACAGCGAGAAGCTAGTCCAAGCCAAAATAAACGCTGCCAAAAGCGCAGGTTCCAGCGCAAAGCCAACAGTAGGCATTCACGGCACCACCCCAAAAGGGTCAAGTTCTGCAGAATTAAGCGATGCTGATGCAGTAGCAATGGCAAAAGGAACGATGGAAATACCAGATAAATACCTGGATGATGGTATTCCCATGAAAGGAAAAACTCCAGACAATCTTTATAAGCTACTCACAGAAGTAGCATAGGAGGCAATATGCCAATGATAAACGTTTCTCCAGGCATGAAAAGAACCTGGACAAAGAAAAAGACCGAAGACATTCGCTTGCGCAGCATTTGGGAAAATTTCTCCAACCGCACAAAAGCACTTCCGTCAATTCCGAACGCCAAAGAACACAAAGTTCCGCAGGACGTTCTTCACTACGTCGAAACCACATTCGAGAACGGAACGCATTCCACAAGAATACCGCTCGTTGAAGAATTGAGGAAAGACGGCAAAGGCGGCTTGCAAGTAGCCGAAGGCTCCGGCGAGACCAGAGAGGGCTTGTTTGCGGATGTGTACTGGAACCTAAGCCGCAAAGCGGCAAAAATCAACACGAAAGGCGTTGAGAACGAATCCACCAAATACCTTGGCTTAGTCAAGGAAGCGCACAGCGCAATAATGGACTGGTTCGCAAGCGACAAAGATTATAGCTGCCAAAAAGCCATAATCGAGCGTGGAGACCGCTACATAACCGAAGATCAGTATTGGAAGGATTACGATGAGGTGCAGACCGCGCCTCTCAAAAAAATAATCCATCCCAATATAGCATTCCCCGGAATGACTGCGGCACTCACTCGCAATCTTAACCCAGATGCCTACAACTACGCAAACGATATGTCTGCCATATCCAGCGCATTGTCCAACATAACCATCGGCCAGATAATGACCCTGAATCAGCTTGACAAGGTCATAGCCTACGCAAACAGGTTTGTCTCTCCGTTAAACTGGAATTCCGGCGATGGAACTGTGAGCTACGTCATCCTGATTTCACCGCAGCAGGCATTGGAACTCACCAACGATCTGCAATGGATAAACAGAATGTCCAACGCCGAGAAAAGAGGCCCGGACAACAGAGCCATAAGCGGCATAATCGGAAGGCGGTTGAACGCTCTCATAGTGGAAGACCAGCGCAGCCCCATATTCAACTTCGCAAACGGCGGAGCCTTTGAATATGTTACTGTGGAAGCTGCCAACACAATGGACAACTTCTATGGATTAGGCTCACTGAACCGCACAGCCAAAGGCAGCGGCGCAGCCGGAACGTTGGAAATTGCCCGCATACTTGGCAGAGGCGCATTGGGAGTTCCGAAAATCAATGACGTGGAGTTCAAGCAGAGCGAAAAAGACTTCGGAGCGCAGGAGGAGCTTTGCGGCGAATTGGCTATGGGCCACAACCGCATGGACTTCATCGGCAAAGGCGGCAGAATGAAAAACATATCATCCGCCTTGTTCTTCACCCCAACCACATCCACAATGTACTAGGAGGATATATGGCAGCAACAGGAACACAAGTAAGATCAAGCAATGTAATGCCCGTGAAAGCGGGATATGAGCATTTGGAAGTCGTGGTCACGGAAAGCGCAGCGAATGCGACCGGAGCCATAACAAACCAAATTGCCTTGGGCAAATCGTATAGAAGCGTGAAGCCCATATCCGCAACCGCATTCACAACCGCAAACACAACCTCATACGTTGATAACTCAGCAAATGTGGTTGTGCTGGATAATTCCGCTGTGAAGCTTGCATACAAAACATCGGGTCCGGCTACTATCATAGCCATTCTCGAATGCGAGGTGTAAAATGGCAAAGCTTGTAATAATGCGCAGCGTTGCCTCATTTGGAGCATGCGCCCCTATAGGACTGACCGTATTCAAAAACGAAGAAGGTAGGGCTATAGACGTTATGCCGAGCGTTGAAGAGGATAATGTCTCATGGACTATCCCCGACACGCCGGAAAACAGGGCGGCATTCAGCGTTAATTACGAGCCCTCGGGCTTGTATAGCTGCGAGGCTATAGGCGTTGAAGCCCCAAAGCCATTCAGCGTGAAAGCAAAAGGCGGCAACAAAACACCGCCATTCGCCGGAACGCTCCATGTCGCGCCAAATGCCAACGCCAGCACCAATGCTGCCCCACCGAAAGGCGGCAGCAAAAGCAAAGCGAAAGCAAAAGGCAAGAAGTAGAGGAATGTCAATGACCCTGCAAGAAATGGTAAAGGGCATAGAAGGCACATCTGGCAACAGGTATCAGGCAACGCAGTACCAAATACTGCGCATGCTTGACCTTGCCCAGAAGGCCGCATTTAACCACGATTGCAGGGCATTTGAGAAAAGAGCTACATTGCCCATAGTAAACAACACTGTTTTTTTAGGCAGAATTAATCTCACAAGCTTAGAAATTGGAAACATGGCAGACGCCAGCTCTAACAGTAAACTTACAAACGCAGCATCTTCTTTTATTGGCATTGATGCTATAAGACAAGGTCACTCATTGCTATCATTGGATGGTCATCTATACTACGTTATATCTAGACCAGCTAGTAATGTGATATTATGGATTGAAAGAAAAATAGAATATTTAGAATTTCCAAAAAACTGCCGAGCAATAAAAGAAGTTTTCGCAAGAGCTATAGAAGTTGACAATTTCGCCCGAAGAATAACATCCGACGTTCCACGTGACACACTAAATATATCATACTATATACAACCTGAAAACCTAACCTATTATAGCGAAGATGAAAACGGAACTCTTACATTCGCTAAAGAAGATGAAGCTAAGGTGATAGTGCCGGACGAATGGAGATGGACAGCTCTAGTCCAACCTGCTATAGCAATGCTTGACACCACCCAATATGGTGATAAATCCCAGCAAGCCTACTTGGAGACCTATTTCCGGGAGTTCTGGGCAGCGATGGATAGCAGAAGGAACGACAGGGAAACGCTATCAAGCGTAGGAGCGTGGTAATGCGCCGAGCCCAAAACAGAGTTGATGACAGAAAATTTCCCGTGCAGGAGCAGGAGATTATTACGGATTTCCGCACTTCCGCTCCAGGTTTGCATGTGTCCGACTGTGGCAGCGGCATAATGAGCGAGTGTCTCAATATGATAATTGGCGTAGGAAAATTGAAACTCAGGCGATCCATGGCATTTTACAAAAAACCGCCTTTTACCGCATGGGGCGATTCTGCTTACATAGATATATGGAACAATTTTATATACTTTTTTGTTGAAGGAAAACAGGTAATACTTGGATATACCAACAATTTAGATTTTACGGCTATATATGAAAACACGGGGGGAGATTGGCGTAAACTGCCAATTATGAGAGCAAGCGTGCCTTACCATCTTGATAGTTTTACTTTTGACTATTACGGCCCATTATCTGTATTGGCTTTTATAGGTTCCAACTATGTAACATCGTGCGTTGTAGATTTTGGCACCGCAGGGAATAGAATAAGGGATTTAGGCATGATTGCGCCAAATAAATTGGGCGTTGGAAGATATTCTACATCCGAAAGAACGTATGCAGTCGGCATAGAATACATGGAGAAAAATAGTCAAGGGACAACAATACGGTCTAGCGGAGTTTGCAGAACGGAAAATATGGGAAATATAGTATCTTTCCGGCCAAATTTCAGCGAAGATGTGTCTATTACGCATGTAGGTGTCTGGCGTTCAGACCCAATAACACAGCCGCAAAATTTAGGAGCAGCAATAGGAAATCCCGATAAGCTTTATTTATTATTTGAAATTCCCATTCGCGATTTTGATGGAGAGTCGCATAACTACACAAATGGAGCACATACATGCCATCTATCAAAATACATGAATGACTTCATGATCTCAATCAACAACGATACAAACGCCAGCGCAGTATTTGACAGGTTATATGGGCCAACCGATAAATATGATATAAACCTAATCCCAATGGAAAAAGCCGTATGTTACAGCGGCAATAGATTATGGGGAATGATAGATTTAAACCGCCGTCTTATATGGAGCAAATTAGCAGGCACATCGCGCCAAGAACAAAGAGATCCACTCAGCACATCGGATTTAGGATTGGGAAGAATAAGCGGGATAACCTCATTAAACGGAGATTTATACATATTCTGCGAAAGAGGCGTTGCATTAATAAGAGAAAGCGATCCTGAAATCCCACCGCAAACAATATCGGAAATAGGATCGATATCCGCAAAAATATTTTCCGTAAATGGTTTTGGAATATTTACAGTTATAAACGACAAACTTTTATTTCTGGACCAAAACACAAGAGAATACTCCCAAAACTGCAGAGGGTTTAATCTGAATTACCTCATGGGAGAATTAGCAAAGAAAGTATCAGATTTTGAATTTTGCTACGGTATGCTATTTTTTATTGCAGACAGCCGATTGTTCGTTGTAAACCTAATTGAGGGTTATGGTATAAGCGAATTCAAAATGGCAGGATATAAACCCGAGCGCATGGAATACAGAGATGGCAGTGGCTTGGTGATAACATACATTGACAGCGAAGGAAACCGAATCTTGTATCTATATAATGCCAATTTTTCTACGGAAGAAAATGTAGATTACCATGCCATATTCGCAAAAAAAGCAGTCTCCGGCTGGGTGGAACATTCAGACACAAGCGTATATGCTAAATTAACCCCCGGCGCAGTAATAGGAACGCAGGATATTTGTGATGGACTTGCTTATGGCAGGAGTAAGTCGAAAAACAAAACGGATGCAGTGAATATAGATTCGCCTTGGGAATACTCTATTCCAGCTGGCAGATTCAACAAAGATGGCAGATTGCCTATAGGAAAAACTATTGGCGTAAAAGTATTCGTTGAAAATCCGGGTAATGAAAATTACATATCACAGGTCAAACTAACCACAATAACACAAACGGAGGTACTGAATCCAGATTTCAACCCCAATTCCGTGAGGGTATAATGAACCTTACCCTAATATCAGAGCAGACATCAAAAAGCGATACCATAAGAATCCACAACAACAACATGAAGGAGATAGAACGTGGTTTAACCGGAGCGATCGGTCCGCAAGGGCTGAAAGGCGATACCGGTGCAACAGGAGCAACAGGAGCAACAGGACCGCAGGGTCCAAAAGGCGACACTGGAGCAAAAGGCGAAATCGGTCCGCAGGGTCCTATTGGTTTAACCGGAGCGATCGGTCCGCAAGGGCTGAAAGGCGATACAGGGGCAACAGGAGCAACGGGTGCAACCGGTGCACAAGGCATTCAAGGATTAAAAGGCGATACCGGTCCACAAGGCGAACAGGGCATTCAAGGCCCACAAGGTGAAGTCGGTCCGCAGGGTCCTATTGGTTTAACTGGAGCGACTGGTCTGCAAGGTCCAAAAGGCGACACGGGCGCAACCGGAGCAACCGGTGCTACCGGTGCTACCGGACCGCAGGGTCCAAAAGGCGACACTGGAGCAAAAGGCGAAATCGGTCCGCAGGGTCCTATTGGTTTAACCGGAGCGATCGGTCCGCAAGGGCTGAAAGGCGATACCGGTGCAACAGGAGCAACGGGTGCTACCGGAGCACAAGGCATTCAAGGATTAAAAGGCGATACCGGCCCGCAGGGCGAACAGGGTATTCAGGGCCCACAAGGTGAAATCGGTCCGCAGGGTCCTATTGGTTTAACCGGAGCTACTGGTCCGCAAGGTCCAAAAGGCGATACAGGGGCAACAGGAGCAACGGGTGCAACCGGTGCACAAGGCATTCAAGGATTAAAAGGCGATACCGGTCCACAAGGCGAACAGGGCATTCAAGGCCCAC
>Ga0181987_10809_pt1 | contig 11064 bp, 8 predicted proteins | sample TergutCo191P1_FD_120224 | JGI IMG/M metagenome (GOLD analysis project Ga0181987, IMG submission 120224)
TCCAAACCGGAATACGAAATGTTTTCGCTTTTGCCATCAACTCTAAGCGCAACCGATGCGCTCGGCCCGTGCAATGCAATATTTGGAACCGGAAGCCCTAGCACTGCCCTTGCGTGCAATGCGAACTCGCTCAAATCCTGCGAAATCAAAGTCACCATGCCGGTATCATGCGGGCGTGGAGACACTTCGGAAAATAATACTGTGTCGCCTTTGATGAACAATTCAACGCCAAATATGCCGTAACCGCCCAATGCATCAGTCACCGCTTTAGCTATCCGCTGTGATTCCTTCAAAGCCTGCTCGCTCATGCCTTGCGGCTGCCAACTCCAACGATAATCTCCTTCTATCTGCACATGCCCAATAGGAGCGCAAAAACTTGTGCCAGCTTTGTGACGAACCGTGAGCAATGTTATCTCGTAATCAAACGGAACAAAACCTTCCACTATAACCTTGCCATTGCCTGCTCTGCCGCCACTCTGCGAATATTCCCAAGCGTGCTCAATGTCAGCTTCTGTTTTGATTGTGCTCTGCCCGCGGCCGCTTGAACTCATAATCGGTTTGGTCACGCAAGGAATTCCTATTTCCTTGACTGCAGCGAGGAATTCCTCTTTGGTCTCGGCAAATTTATACGGACTGGTTTTCAATTTCAATTCTTCTGCGGCAAGCCTGCGAATGCCCTCTCTGTTCATAGTAAGTTTAGCGGCCTTTGCCGTGGGGATCACATTGTATCCGGCCTTTTCCACTTCAACGAGTTTATCTGTGGCTATAGCCTCAACCTCGGGGATTATGTAATTCGGATTTTCTTCACGTATTGCATTGTAGAGGGCATCTCCGTCCAGCATGGAGAATACACGGCTACGATGAGCTACCTGCATAGCAGGCGCATTTTGATATGAATCACAAGCTATGACTTCTACGCCAAGTCTCTGCAATTCAATCACCACTTCTTTGCCAAGCTCGCCGGAGCCCAGCAACATCGCCTTAGTGGCATTTTTTTTCAATGGAGTTCCTAATTCTATCATAGTTGGAATATAGTAAACACCCAAGTATTAATTCACACAAAATCCTTATGCCGGAACAACGCTACTGCCAAACACAAAACTACGCCGGAATAACCTACCGCATAAATGCTTTGCCAAAGCACATAGGATTGCTCCAGAGCAATTGAATGCGCAGCGTGCGAAGATGCATTGAATTTATACAGGTTCGGGAAAAGATAATGTATGCCCTTTGCAATATTATAAACAAACTCTCCGTTGTTCCACATAAAACTCCCCTCTTCACTCATGCGATAAACAAAATAAACCTCCTTCAAAATTTGATTGCCCAAATGCCCTATAAGGTAAATCCCTACAGAGAAAAGCGTGCTGATCAACGCAGAGGAATATGTTGAAAATAACACAGCAAAAGCGAGCACTATGGCAAGCTCCCAGAACACAAGATAACAAGCCTGGACCGCAGGAACCGTTATGCTTGCATCTATGGTCCACAAAACAAAAGAAAGTGTTAAGGAAAGCAAAATTATATGCAAAGCAATTAACGCCAGCAAACCCATATATTTTCCCAGCAAAAACGCAGAACGAGAAACCGGTTTTGCCAAAAGTGTGTGTATGGTTTTCTTTTGAATCTCCTTTTGAACCTGCCCCACTCCGGCAAAAATAGCGATGAAAAAACCCGAAATGGAAATAAGAGAAATAGTATTGGTTTTAACAACAAATTCCCTGTCAAAAACAGACCACTCACCCAGCAAAATGGTAAACGCCGCAAGCGCAACTGCAGAAAATAAAACCACGTATGGAATTTTATCTCGCACAGCTTCCCTAAAAGAATTAACGGCTATCAAATAAACTTCTCTAATCCACAACACGAGAAACCTCCTTAGCCAAAACTTCTTCCAAGCTACCCCTGCCGGTTTGCTTGGTGATCTCATCAATGGTGCCCGTATGCGAAATTTTGCCGTCTATAATCATGGCTACCCTGCTACTTATGGCTTCCACATCTCCGAGAATATGGCTTGAGTAAAAAACAGTTGAACCTTCCCTGTTCAGAGTTAAAATAGCTTCACGCACATCACGCCTGCCCAAAGGATCAAGGCCGCTCATGGGCTCGTCCAAAATCAAAAGCTCCGGTTTGTGCAAAATTGCCTGCGCAAGGCCAATTCGTTGCTGCATGCCTTTGGAATAAGTGCGCAAACGGCGATGAATCCAGTCTGCATTTGCATTCACAAGGGTCAAAGCCCAGTTAATTCGCTCTTCCAAAAGCTTACCCTTCAAGCCGCTCAGTCCGCCGTAGAATTTCAAAAGCTCATAGCCGCTTAGGGAATCATAAAAATAAGGTTGCTCCGGCAAGTAGCCCAAACTCACCCGATTTTTGCTCTCATTGGGGTCTTTGCCCAAAATCAAAATTTCTCCGCTGTCTTTGCGCAAAAGCCCGGTTAAAACTTTTATTGTTGTGCTTTTACCGGCACCGTTAGGGCCAATAAAGCCGAAAATCTCGCCCTTGTTGACTTCTAATGATATTCCGAAAAGCGTTTTTTTCTTGCTAAGCCAAAAACCTTGCCTGTAGGTTTTATGCAAGTCTTTTATCTCAATTGCCTTCTCTTTCATTTAATTTTCTCCGTTCTCTTTGGCGAAAAATATGATAAGCTATGGAAGCTCCTATGTAAACCGATACTCCAATTGCAAAAAGTGCCCATCCTATGCGGCGGTCTTCAAGCCCGGGAAACCAGTTTGCGAAAGTAATCGGCATAAGTGCCGGGATAACCAGCAAGATTCCGACAAACCTTACCAGATAAGTTGCAATTACGTAATTCATTGTTCTTCCCCCTGTGGCGGAACTGTATCTTGTGGTGGAACCGTATTTTGTTGCGGAACCGTATCGGATACGGGTGTCGATTCCACAAAAATCCCCTGAATTCTGCCTTTAATATCCATCAATATTCTTGAAACCAATGCCTTTGTAACATCTATTCTCTGCTGTGCGGGCATGGGCCTGGTTTGACATTCCAGCATTCCGCAATAGCCTGTGAACCAGGAGGTGTCTGCCTGTAAAACTCCCTTGAGCTGCCCCAAAGTATAATCTACCTTAATAGAAACTTTACGCTCTCCTACAAAAAACAGAAATCCGGCCCTGCCGTGTTCGTCTTTTGCCGTTTGAAAGTTCAAATTTAAAACAAGAGTATCCGGAATTTGCAAAATTCTTTTAGTTTCGCTTTCTATAAAACCTACAATTTCCGCATTATCCCCGGAATTTACATTTATAGCCGCTACCGCAAACCCTGCGAAAAGCAAAGTTGCCATCGCAAAGTTTGTAAATTTAATCTCTATGCGCATATTTATGAAAATAGTAATTTGTTTAGGGCTTGTACTCCTGACTCTCTCCTGCAGTGCCTCAAAAAAAATACAGGCAGCCAATATTTTAAAAAAGTGCAAATTTACCTACCATTCTGCTCAAATAGATGGCTTCGTCAGCGACTCTCTGAAATTCAGCGTGTTTTTAAATGCCAGCAACGAAGGCAAAGATTCCTTATTTGTTGAGAACTTAACAGGCACTTTTCATTTGGATTCTCTGTTTGAAATTCCATTCAACCTGCATAATTCAAAGTGGATTTCGCCTGGAAACAGCCAAATGAAATTCTCCGGCGCGCTTGAACTGAATTTGTTCAAAATTTTGGCATTGCCCAATGTAAAGAAGTTCAGAATGCAAGGAAAGGCTTATTTGGCCTTGAAACCCGGGCAAAAAGCCATAGATGTCGATTTTGACGAAACCCACGACATACCGCCGGACATGGTGGAAAAAACGCTGAAAAAATTAATCGGAATTTGATTTTCTACATTATTAATGTATATGCGAAAACTGCGCATAGCGTTATTCATTATCTTTGCCGCCCTTTATCCGGCATGGGCGCAGTGTAATGATTTTGATGTTTTTGCAAATGGAATTCCGCTATCGTTTACAAGCAATTCAGCAAATTATCCTCACAGAATAGGAGATCCTTTAATATTTACGACATCGGAATCTATTGACTGGCAGATGTCTGGCATAGGAATATCATCGGGAACCTCTTACGAACCTCCAACTTCTTTAAACGCTACAGGAAATGTAGGTACAAACATCACATACACGCTAAAAAACAGTTGCAACACCATAAAAACCCTAAATCTCCAATTGCAGCAAAGAACATATACGGTTTCCTTTGAATCTAACGGCGGTTCTGCAGTAGCATCGCAAACCGGAATTATACACGGTGGCACAGCCACAAAACCCACAAATCCTACACGCACGGGATACGATTTCAACTACTGGTATCTGAATTCAGAAGCAAACGAATTCATTTTTAGCACTCTCATAGAGGCAGACAACATAAAACTCACTGCTAAATGGACTATAAAGCAATATAAGGTTACTTTTGAATCTACCGGCGATGTTACGGTACCTCAGCAAACAATAAACCACGGCAGCACCGTCACAAAACCCTCAGATCCTACACGCGTAGGGTATAACTTTGCGCAATGGGAATCCCCTGTAGGAACTTCATATAATTTCACTACTCCCGTTACAGGCGACATAACGCTTACCGGCAAATGGAATATAAGGCAATACACAGTTACTTTTAACTCCAACGGCGGTTCTGCAGTAGCTCCACAAACCATAAATCACGGCAGCATGGCAACAAAGCCAACCGATCCCACACGCACCGGATACACAATAACAGACTGGAAACGACCTAACGGAAATTCACATGACTTTGCCACAACCGCTGTAACAAGCGATATAACGCTTACGGCAACATGGACTCCCAATAATTACACTATAACCTTCAATGTTAATTGCCCGGCAACAAGCGGAACCTGCCCTGCCACTCCTTCGCCGAAAACGGTAACATACACAGGAAATGTAGGAACCTTAACAGATATAACGCTAATAGACTACGAATTTCTCGGATGGTTTGATGCCAGCACCGGCGGAACAAAATACACCTCTGCAACAACATATTCAACCGCAGGCAATATAACGCTTAACGCTCAATGGAAAATAAAAACATACACCGTTAACTTTACCGGCGAAAATGTTTCCATTCAAAGCCAAACAATTGATTATGGTAAATTCGCAACAGAGCCCGTAACAAAGCCAACACGCACAGGATATGATTTTGAGCATTGGGAATTGGGAGGTTCGCAATACTTTTTTAACACAACTCCGGTTATCGGGAACATCTCTTTGGCTGCCAAATGGAAACCAAAAATTTACACAGTTAGCTTTGAGGGTCTTGGAACTCCGCAGTTGGTGCCATACAGTTCAAATGCAAGCAAACCCGCAGCAAAACCTGCCAAAACCGGTTTTGATTTTGTGGACTGGGATTTTAATTTCAACACCCCCATAACAAAAGATACTTTAATTGCAGCCAAATGGGAAGTGCAAAAGTTTACAATTACATTTAATGCCAATGCTCAAGGCGCTACGGTTTCGCCTTCAAGCAAACAGGTCACCCACAACACCGCAATGGGCGATCTTCCCGTGCCAATCAGGGCTGCACACGCTTTCAAAGGCTGGTTTACCGAGACAGAAGGCGGCGTTGAAATAACCAAAGATACAATCTATACCGCCATGAATAACATAACTCTTTACGCTCGCTGGGAATTTGTAAAAGGCACAGTGCCAACCATAGCAATGCTGAATTACGTTACCCCAAGCGGATTAATTTACCGTGCTTCACCCATAGACCCTATAATAATAACGCAAAGAGATAATGTTATAGGAACGCTAGGTGAAATAACCACTTTATACGATGGAAAAAGCGAGCGGCCCATAAATGCGGGCATTTATTCCATATCTGCATACATATCCGCAAGCGAAGATTACGCTTCTGCAACAATTCCGTTCGGAAACATAATCATAAACAGAAGGGAAGCAACCTTGCCTGTAATTTCCGTGACTGCAAAAAATAAAACCTACGATGGCACAAGAAGCGCAGAAATAACAGAAATTTATTTTAACGAAAGCGAGCTTTTTGCAGGTGATAATGTTTCTGCCGGCGATTATTCCATAATAGCAAATTTTGTCGAAGATAATGTAGGAGAAAATATTAATGTCAATGGTGTTGTTAGCTGGCTTTCCAACGGGCCTTTGTCTAAAAATTATGCTCTTGCAACGGTACCTTTAAGCTCCAGTGCAAATATAACGCAGGCAATCGGATATTTGGTTATAAAAGCTCCAGAAAAGTATGAACTTTCAAATCCGGTAAGGCCAAGTGTTTTGGAAAAAAATCCTTTTATTAAAGACGATCTCATAACTTGGGAATACAGGCGCATTGAAGAGACAAACTATTCCAAAAACTTGCCGAACAGGGTTGGCGAATGGATAGTCAAAGCATGGTTCAACACAACCGATAACTATACCGGAGCAATAGATTCCGCAGAATTTGCCGTGGAAAGAGGCAGTGCCACAACTGTTATACACAAAATAACATTTGAAGAAGGCTTTACTCATGAGCCGTCTTTGAGCAATAAACTGCTGAACTATTTTGCTGCAAATTCTTGCGATATAAAAAGCGTTGATATTCAAATAACCGTTATTGAACCGGAAATAGTTTTTGTTTTTGGCATTGAGCGTCCAAGAGGAGATCCTGACGAAGACGGTTATATGCGCTATCAGATTTCCCGCACTTTTGACAAACCCGGGCAAGACACAGTTATTTATAATTTGCTGTCCACAGACGGCATTTACAGCGAGCAAGATACTATTTTAATAGAAATTCCTATTCCTTTTGATTCTGTAGCAATGCAAAAATGGAATAATGTGCTGTTTATAAACAATAATCCTTCGACAAACGGCGGTTATAAATTTAAAGAGTTTAAATGGTTCAAAAACGGAAGTGCTGTAAGCGATATGCAATTCTATTCCGCAGGTCCGAGCAGCAAAGATACGCTGAATCCAAGCGATGTTTACAAAGTCACCATGCACACGATGAACGGCATGAGAATTTCAACTTGCGAGGGCAATTCCAAAACAGAAGTAAAGGTTGGGTTAGCTCGCCCTAATTACCAAAAACAGGTACTTGGCATTAACGGAAAAACAGCAAAATCGGGAGCAAAAATTTATAATCTAAAAGGCATGCCTGCAAAAGATATACCGGCTGGAATTTATATCGTAGGGGAAGATGAATAAAACCATTCTCGTATTTTTTCTGCTGCCTACCCTGCTTTTTGCACAGCTAGCTTATGAGTTTGATGTGCATTACGGTTTTGGTGCATCTGAGCTTTCGTATAACAGTGTTCCCGGTGTTGCAATTACAATTTATCCTTCCGGCAATTTCGGTTTTTCTGCCGGTGTTGAATATTCAATGCGATGGCGTTCAAAAAGCAGTGAGCAGAGCGGTGAGCATCCGGCGGTTGATTTTCCTTACGGCGATCCGTTTATTTTCAGATATTCAATAGAGGGATTAAAAGAAGATTTATATGGGAAAATTTTGCAAGTTCCTCTTATGTTAAAGTACAGCAATGATTCCTATTATAGTGCCATAGGAATAAAAATAGGAACGGTTTTAAATGCCGGAGCTGATATAAGTTATAATCGCCTTAAAACAGAGGGTTATTATCCGCAATACGATTTAATATTGTCTGCGCCGGATTTTCAGGGTTTTGGAGAGCAGAAAAACGGTTCATTCAAAACAAAGAAGTCTTCAAGCACTATGGCCATATTAGCCTTTGATGGTGGAATTAAATTCAAAATGAACGATAAATTAACCATGATGGCTGGTGCATTCGCAGATTATTCCTTTAATAAAGGTTTTGATGAGTCTTCACGTCCTGTAATTAAAAGAGAGGAGGATGAAAACGGGGTATCTTTGGTAGCAAACGACACTTGGAAGTCGTGGCGGCCCTGGAGCATTGGTGCAGTTGTAAAGTTTTCGTTTATGACTGAGCGCAAAGAGCCGCCGATTATTGCCACAGTTTCTGAACCGCAGCCTGCGCCAACGCCACAACCTGCGCCTGTACCGCCGCCACCACCGCCGCCTGAACCCAAACCGATTCCGGAGCCTTTACCGCCTGATACTTCCGGGTTACCGGATTTCCTTTTGAACAGAGAGCCGGATTTTGTGTTTCATTATCCTGAGACTCGCACAAGCCCAAGCGATACGCTTCATATATTCCAGATTTCGCAAATAGCGGATATTCTCAAGGCAGATCCCAAATTGCAGCTTCACTGCGTTGGCTATTCGGAGAGGCTTTTTTCCGATATAGTAACCTACGAAACCGCTTGGCAACGAGCGTTGCGCATACGCTATACTTTGTCCCGTTTCCATGACATTGACGATAGCAGGCTTTTCATTTATTCGCAGGGTTCGAGAAAGGTGGAGAATCGGCGAGCGGAGTGTTTTTTGCATCAATAATTGATTCGCAATTGTGTTGTTGCGCGATTTTTGTAGAGACGCAATGCATTGCATTGCGTCAATTGGCATTTAAATACTCCTATAACTCTATTACGTAAGAATACTTTCCGAATTGCGTAGCGGACCGTATATATTTTCCTGCTGACACTAGTTCAAATAGTAGCTTAGGGTCAGGATGTTTTTTGTCTTGACATTCGCATGAAACAACATAAATATCAAATTCAAATTTTAATGCAATTTTTTTTGAATCTATTGAATTCCAATTATCTAAAGCGCCATGATGCGGAACTTGAAAGACTTTTACGCCATTTTTTAGTTCTGGTTTGCTAAATATAATAGTTTTCATCATAGACAAAGTATCATCATCAAATTCCACATCGCCAGTCAAAATGGTTGTGGTTATGTAGTCGTCTGAATTGCATACATGATGCAAACTTTGTTTGCAATTAAAATGTCTAAAAAGATTGTGCATAGAGCCTATGCCATGCTCATAAAAAGTTCCGCTGTACATAGGATAATGTATTAAAATCGTTGAAGAATTGTTTATTTCTGAACAGTTATCTTTATATATTTTGCCCAATTCTTTGTAAGCGTCTTTGCCAGAAAGATATTCTTCGATTTTTTTATTACCATTCGATGTTAAAAGCTCTTCAACTTCTCTATTTATTTTAGAAATATCAACGGGGTCTTTCTTATTCTTTTTCATTCTATTAAACATTTTAAAACACCAATATGCTTTTATATTTCCGGAGGGTAAATGTTCTTTTTCCCCATAGACGATTGTAAGTTCAACATTTCCACCATCATTGGATATTTTTTTCCCGACAATTATTATTTCCGGCATATTTTCAGTATTTTCATTGTTTTCATTGTTGTTAGATAATTCTTTTCCGCCAACAAATGCAACTTCGGTTATATTTTCAGTGTTTCCGTCCAATAAATCTGCCCACCAACGGAAAGCACTTGATAAATACTCAGCATTTTGTCCTGATACTTCTGATAGGGCATTTGCTATTGCAAGTTTGAAAATCAATTTATCATCTGCGGATGACTTTGGCAAAAATATTTTTTTACTGTCATACAAATACGGCAAATACATTTTTTTGATTTTTTTACCTTGTTTTTTAAGTTCCTCGCTTAAGTCATATATGCCACAAACGTGGTCTTTGTCGAAATGAGAAACTATAAGAAAATCAACATCTTTGTCTTTTGGCTTATAGTTAGCAGTTATATTTTTCATATCAGTACTCCTAGAACTACCGCAATCATAAACGAAATTAATTTGACTGTCTAAACTACCACTATAAAATAATCCATGCCCAACCGGATGGAATGTAAATTTATTTTTGTAGGTTGTAAGGAAAAGAGCTTGTATAAGACTTTCGGGATTTTCCGATTTCTCAATTTCAGCTCCATAATCTTTATAGACTTCAAGGTTTTTAACTGAATTCCATGCGTAGAAAGTATCGCAATTGAGGATAATACCACATCTCTTAAAAAATTCAAATATGGAATCTTTCATACCATAAATATCTCTAAATTCATCTTTGCTCATAACGTCTCCATGTCCGTTTGTTAGCGGACGGTTGTTTTCCTCGTTTGTTTTACTCTTGCCAAAACCTGAGGAGACAGTTTTGGCAAGTTTCGCACCACCATGGCGCAAATTCTTTATTCACCGCTTGCTTACGCTAGCGGCGGGCTTCGCCATCTTGCAAGCAGCGAACGGATAATAGGTTCGTCTTGTAGTTGGCGTACCTGCCCACATCGTATTCGTAGTCGTAGTAACTCATGCCCCGGTTGTAGGCGCAGTCGTAGTAGCTCATGCCCCGGTTGTAGAAGCAGCGACTATTGTACTCACTGCTAGCCCACCAGCGGCCGTAGAAGCCGACATTGTCGAAACTGTAATCAGAATCGCCGTCGCCGACATCGTAGAAACTGCCATCAGAATCGCCGATGCCGCCCGGCAGAGCCGAAAAACCGTAATTATCCGTGCCATTGCCACTGTTCCAACCACTCGTAGCTTTCAATTTTGACCCTGCGATAGAAGCTCCACCTGCATAATCCGTCAGCGTTGTCCATTCCTCATCGCTAGGCAAATGCCAGCCAGAGGGGCAAACTGTCTTGGCTGTCTCCCAATTATACAACCTGCCATAGGTATCGCAAGTCGCTGTATTAGCATCCGATAGTGAAGTGCCGTTGCCGCATTTGCTGCCGCTGACAGCATAATTCAGATTCTCCGCCATCCAGGTTTGCGTACCTATTACAACAGTCTTGTATGTTTGCCCCCCGTCATCGGTCACGGAACCATATTCCTTCATAACTCCAGCAGAGCAATAATGCGTATCGGTGTTATCGCCAGCCAAGCAAACAACGGTTAAAGTGCCGCTGCATTCTGCCGTTAAACCAGTTACACTGCCGCAAACGGCTGTCACGCTTACATTGCTATACTCACCTGGTGCAGGATTGTCCCAGTTAGGTGCATTCGCCCAAATTTGGTTATTTGCAAAATAACCGTTATTGCAACTCAAAGCAGGCCTCGTTGTTATTGCTTGGCCAGAGATTCCCGAAATTGAATTGTGCTCGCAAGCCAGCTTGACCGCTTCAACCGTCAATGTGCCGCAATTTGCATTCAAGACTCCCGCCCCGCAATTCGCCGATGCATTCACCGAATA
>Ga0181987_12328_pt1 | contig 10991 bp, 9 predicted proteins | sample TergutCo191P1_FD_120224 | JGI IMG/M metagenome (GOLD analysis project Ga0181987, IMG submission 120224)
CTTCTGTTTGCTATTCCAACTCATATAGAAGCTCCCATTACACCATATCTTACTATCGCATTCATTGTAAACGGAACGCTTATTGCGGGGTTGATATTCTATAACATGGACTGTAAAAATACCAGCGATGCCTATTTTATTTTCTTCTCTGCTGGAATTATTTCGATTCTGCTAATATTGCTGCTTTCTGCACATCTGGAGGCTACGTCATGACCCCCAACGCCATCAAAAAAGCGAAGTTCACCAAAGGCAAGGTTGGCGGACTATCCAACGCCGAAGCCGCAAGGCAAGCCGGATGCCCGGCAAAGACCGCCAAGCAGCAAGGGCATAGGCTGGCAAACGATCCCGAAGTCAAGGAGGCGATAAGCGAAGCCCTAAAAGACTACGACATAAAGAAGGCCGTGGAAGAAATAGACGAGGTGCGGAGGCTTGCACTTGAAGGCAGCGAAGGTAATCCACCGCAGCTTGCAACAGCGTTGAAGGGAACGGACATGAAATGCAAGCTTGCGAACCTATACCCGGAAGAAAAGAAAAAGGTCGAGGTTTCCGGCAACCTTGACATGAAAAACACATTCACATTCGCCCAGCTTTGCGAAGCAGACGAACAAAGTATAAAAGTTGAAAATGATAAAATTTCTCGGAAAAAAATACGAAATACTAAGACCGGGCATTAACGCAAGACATAAATGCCTTTACGGTGGTCGTGGCAGCGGCAAAAGCTGGGCTGCCGCAATTGCCGCCGTAGGAATTGCAAATTCAGCTCCATGCCGAATATTATGCACAAGGGAAGTGCAAATATCAATCCAAGATAGCATGTACAAGCTTATAAAAGACATTATAATAAAAAACAATCTCGAAAACAGATTCCGAATATTGGAAAAGGGAATATATAGCACTGTATGGGGAAGCGAATTTATATTCAAGGGGATGCAGGATTTAAAAAGCTTAGAAGGAATAACCGTTGCAATAGTAGATGAGGCGCAGCAAGTAAGCAAAGCAAATGCAGACAGGCTAATTCCAACTATAAGAACTGAGCGGTCTCAAATATGGTGGCTATGGAATCCTGAAAATGAAGAAGACTGGGTAAATCAATATTTTTTAGGAGATAAGCTACCGCCAAAGACAATAATCCGAAAAGTAAATTTCACAGACAACAAAGAGTGTCCACAAGCACTAATAGACGAAGCAAATTTCCTCAAAGAAAAAGACTACGAAGAATACCGCCACATCTGGCTCGGAGAGCTAAAGCCCACAGGCAAAGGCTGGCGGTTCATAAACCCCTTGTGGCTTGAACACGCCGCAGACAAAGAAAAAACAAAACCCCTTGATAGCCCAAGGCTAATGTCCAGATGGGCTATAGGATGCGACCCCTCGCAAGATGGAAAAGATGAAGCGGTTACAATAAAAGGGCAAGGCAACAGAATCAGAGAAATAGAGGTAGTGCAATACACCGATGGCCCCACGATAGCAAAAAACATAAACAACGATGTAACAAGATTCGGAAGATTCAATGTGGATATAGGCGTAGATGGCATTGGAGTGGGAACAAGCGCATGTGACACGCTCAAACACACATATAAATTAGACGATTGCCTCAATCGCCTTAACAGGAAAGACAAAGACTGGGTTCCAACCGCGCCGCCCGGCACAAAATGCCCGCCAATAGAAAGCTTCACGAATTGGAGAAGCCAAGCCTGGTGGCAATTCCGGGATGATTTAGAGCAAGGCAACATAGATTTAAGCGAATTTGCCGAAAAATACCCCGATGACTACAAAAAGCTCATAAACGAGATTAAATACCACGATATGTACCTAACGGCAGGCGGAAAGCAGCAAGTCACGCCAAAAGAAATAATCAAGAAAAAGGAAAATCTAGGCTATAGCCCCAACCACGCCGATGCCTTGGTAGCCTGGAACTGGGTAAGAAAGCGAGTGGATGACACGCCGAGAGCGGCGCAAAAGCCGAAAAATCATGCCGCAACCCACCTTTTGCCATGATTTTTTCACATTTTAGTATTATTTTACACTTTTTTACACTATTTTATCAATATTTTCAAAATAATTTTGTATATTTAACATTATGGAGGATAGAAAGCTATTGCAAAATGAAAAGGACTGCAGCAAGGTTAATGAAAGCCATGCCGCAGTCGAGCAATTCTATTCCTCCAGAAACGACCGCATGGAAGAAAATGTAAACATCATCCGAAACAAGCTATACACAGAAAAGGAAATAAAAACATACAAGGATATGCGAAGACAACCGATAAGCATAAACAAAGCGCTTGCCCCATTCAGAACAGTAATCGGCACAATAATGCAAAGCGCGTTTGATGCCTCATTCCTGCCGATGGAAGAATCAGACGAGACAATATCGGAAATTCTGCAAAAACTAGCTATATTTGAAAGCGAGCGCAACAACGATTTCAGCGACAACACCCAGATGTGCCAAAACGCCTATGTAATGGCAAGAGCCTACAGGCTCAATTGGCTGGAGCAGGGAAACGATGCGAAGCCCCGCATTCGCTCCAAGGTTCTCAATCCATTCGCGGTTTACTTTGACCCCGACAGCACAGATGTTATAGCAAGGCAGGATGCAGAGTTTGTGGATGTCGTGCATTGGCTTTCATACAACGAGCTTTTAGAAGCATTCCCCGAATCCGAATCTAAAATAGACAGCAACAAAAAAGAGGACAGGAATTTCACCACGGACTACGAAAGCTACGACAAATCCGCAAACAGGATGCATGAGATAATGAGCGAAATAAACGGCAAATTTAAAATAATCGAACGCTATTACAAAGTTCGCAGCCACGGACAGGAACAATTATACTTAGCGGTCTGGGCACCAGATTTATTATCCGATGACAGCTTCCTATACAACGGCCCCTATCATGTCCAGCCCATAGACGCAGACACGAAAAAAGTAATGTTCCCCATAACGGAGCTTGTGACCGACAATATCATGGGCGAATCCGATGGCTTTGTGGAATTTCTCAAAGACCCTGTTAAAGTAATATCCGTACTGTTCACCCAGTTGCTGGAAGCGGCCAAGCACAGCGGCACAGGCTACGAGATAGACCCAGATGCCTACGCAACGCCGGAGGAAGCGGACAGAGCTATTCAATTCGGAGCGTTCGCCAACCAACGCTACAAAATGAAAGAGGGCAAAGCCGGACAAGGAATGCACCCCATCCAATCCCTGCCAACAGCGCAACCAAATATAACCGCATTGGCAAACGCTACCCAATTTATAGACGAGCTTTCAAGCGCGCCAAAAGCATTGCAAGGCGTATCTGAATCCGCAAGCACCCCAGCCTCTTTAAATGCGCAGCGCATAGAGCAGGCAAGCACCCAGCTTGCCGTATTCCTTGGCTTCTATAAGCAATATCTCAAACAGACATTGAAACTGCGTTACGCATACTGGAGAGAGAGCTACGACCAGGAAATGACATTCAGAGTGACAATGCCGGAAGGCGGCCAAGAATTTGTGACCATGAACCAGCTTGTGCCACAGATGGGATGGAACGATATGCCGACAGGAGAGGTGCAAAAGCTGAACGACATATCCACAGCGGAATACGACATAGTAATCAGCGACAGCTACCGCTCCCCGACTTACGCCATGAAGATGACCGGCATAATAAACGACTTGTTGCAAAACCCGGCAATAGCGCAGAACCCGAATATAGCCCCATTGCTTACAGAGGAACTATTAAGACTGAGCAATGCGCCGCCTGAACTCAAACAGAAATTCAAGCAGCAAATGGAAATGCAGGCAATGCAGCAGCAAGCAATGATGCAAATGCAACCACAGACACAACCAATGACAGGAGCAGCATAATGGAAACAAACGCAGCAGGAACGGGAGCATCAGGAGACGGAGCGACCGGAGGAACAGAAGGCAATAGCACAACAACTGTAGATTCGGGAAGCATTAATAACAACCCGAACGGTGATGCAAGCAGAGAGCAGGATACGGGAACATCCTCCGAATCTACAGCAGGTGCGCAACTAGCCAAATTGAATTTTACGGAAGTCCATGCCAAGCTAGAAGCTGGTGAAGATGTGGAATTATCCGATGAACAACTTAGCGAATATGAAAAATGGTATGCAGAGGGCATGAAGCCGCAAGATGACAATTCCCAATCTCAAACCGAGGCCCCAGACACGGCAAGCCCGGCAGACGGAGCAGCATCAGTGGAAATGAAAGCACTCATGGCAGAAGTGGGAGCGAAAACCCCGCAGGAAGTGCCGGCGAAAATCAGAGAACTACGCAACAGCTTCACGCAAGCCAGCGGGAAAGCGAAAGAAGCGGAGGCCGCAAGGGCTGAACTGGAGAGCGCGAAAGCGTTCTTCAAAGACCTTGCCAATGAAAAGCCGGAAGCATTGGAGCATTTCAAAAAGATGACAGGAAAGGATTACGCCAAAACGCAGCCAGCGACACAGACCGCTCAAGTTGCAGGACAGGACGCAAGCCAGTTCCTATTATCCGATGAACAAATTGAAGCTGCATTCTTCTCCAAAGAAGAAGGTAAAGCATTCAACGACAAGCTTAAAGCAATGCAATCTCATTATGAGAAAAAACTGCAGGACTTGATGGGTAGCATGAAACAATACGAAAGCTACATGAAGGCAGAGCAGGACAAAGCGGCAAGCGCGAGGGTTCAATCCCAAATACTTGACGAAATCCTCGCTGTTTGCGAAAAATACCCCGAAGACTACGGACTGCAAGGCAAGCCAATCAGAACGCTCATAGAAGGCTATCTGAAAGACCCCGCCAACCCACCCGCAGAGCTTTCGGAGTTCATGGAAACGCTGAAAACATTCCATGAGCACAAGCTTCCTAGCTTGGATGCAGCCCACAAGTTCCGCTATTTTGACAAAAACTATGCCAAGATAGCCGAAGCCAAGATAAACGCAGCCAAAAGCGCAAGTTCCAGCGCGAAGCCAACAGTAGGCGTACACGGTGCCACCTCGCAAAAAGGGTCAAGCACCGCAGAGATAAGCGATGCCGATGCAGAAGCGATGATAAACGGAACAAAGGATATACCGGATGAATGGTACGACCAAATGGGCGAACTTGATCCGAAAAAAGCTCATCCCAAAGTCTATAAGGCATGGAATGGGTAAACAACAAACTTTAACCGAGAGGTAAACACTATGACAACACCAGTCATTAGTCAGCTTAGATTGCACTCTTGGAGCCGTGAAATAACAAAAGGATTCATAGCTTCAAGCGTGTGGGGTCAATTCTCCAACATAAATGTCAGAGACGCATTGCTACCCAAAGACAAGGAAAAGAAGGTTCCTGAAACCGCCATCCACTACCTTAATGTGGAATTCAAAAAAGGCGAGTTCAAAACAACTATCCCATTGGTCAAATCATTGGTCAAGCCGGGCGTAGGCGGAAGGCAAGCAGCCAAAGGAACAGGCGAAAATCCAGAAACCCGGTTCTCCAGAGTATTCTGGAACCGCACAAGAAAGGTGATAAACGCAGACCGTGAAGGCGTTGATCGCAAGTCTATTGAATACATCAACCTTGCAAAAAAGCAGTATATGCTTTTGGGCGATTGGTTCAAGCAAGATGAAGATTGGGCGTTTCAAAGAGCAATCTGTGAAGGCTACGATATTTATTTGACCGAGCAAATGTTCTGGGACGGCCACGAATTCCAGCTCACCCCGGCAGCCACCACAAGGATTCACCCCAATGTATCATTCCTGAACATGACTAGAAGCACCATGCCAGCTCTTTATGACAGCAGCGGCAATCTTTTGGCAAACGGCGACTACACAAACAATGTAACCGCAAGCCTAAGAAATTTGTCAGCAGATGACAAATTCAACTTTGACGCATTAACCCAGATCATGGAGTATGCAAGAGGACATATCAAGCCCATTGAGAAAGGCAGCACACAATACATAGTTCTTTTGAGCTATGTGCAAGCGGCGCAGCTTCGCAAAGATGAGCGTTTCCTTGACATCAACATGGCAGCCGACAAAAGAGGCGAGGATAACCGTGCATTAAGCGGCGTTCTCGGAACATGGCAGGGCTTCACATTCATAGAGGATAGACGTTCCCCCATATTTGACATTGCAAGCAAAAGCTTCAAGTATGTAACCTACGAAAACGGCACGACCGTTGACAGGTTCAGCGGCTTGGCTTCATTGCCTCGCTTGTCAAAAGGCGCGGCATTGTCAAGCTCCGGCACATGCGAAGTAGCAAGAGTGCTTGGAAATGCGGCTATAGGCATTCCAATGGTTGACGGCTCAAACTTGAGCTTCAAGGATGAACCAACCGACTTTGAAGAATTCAATGAAATTTGCGGAAGAAAGAATTCGGGGCATTGCCGCCTTGATTTCTACAACGGCACAGAGACTACATTGGAAAATGAAAGCTCCGCATTGTTCTTCACTGGAACCCCAGCAACATTCACACAGGCATAAGGAGGTAAGATTATGGCTATGAAATTCAAAGCAGGACCGAGCGCATTAACACCGCTCCCAAGCTCCAGACCGCTCATTATGGTAGAGCTGACCGATGACGCGCCAACAGGAACATCCGTCTCAAAAACGGATATTCCATTGGGGCAAGCATATAGCAGCGTCAAGCCTATAAGCGTAGTGGCATGGAGAAAAGACGGCTCTCCGGCAACCGGGCAGATAACCAATTTGACACTTAGCAGCATCGGGCTTAACGTGTCAGCGGCAGTAGGCGTTGGCATTACCGTAAGGGCACTATTGGAATGCGAGATGTAGGAGGGTATATGGCACAAATCAAGATAACCGCAGCTATAACAAGTCTAGCCGCAGGAATTCCCGCCTTTGGGTTCTTCAAGGGCAAGAATGGCGAAAGTATAATTGCGGAGCCTGTTGTTAGCGGAGATACCGTAACGTACTTCGTTCCCGACACCGACCATAACAGGGAGGCGTTCACAAGGAACCTGGAGCCAAGCGGCATATTCTCTGCTGAGGACATAAACCAGAAAGCCGCCGAGCCGTTCAGCGTAAAAGCGAATAGCAACGCCAATGCAGACCCAGACGATGCCGAAGCCAAGAAAGCGGCGGCAACAGCGAAAAGGGCAGCAGAAGCGCAAGCCAAGAAAGCGGCGGCAACAGCGAAAAAGTAGAGGAATGTCAAAATGACCCTGCAAGAAATGGTTTACGCAATAGACGGCACCGCCGGTAACCGGTACCAGTCATCGCAGATGGAAATTCTGCAAAAATTGGATATTGCCCAGAAAATTGCCTTCAACCACGATTGCAGGGCTTTTGAAAAAACAGCCGCATTACCACCTACTATTGAAGAAAAACTCAATATAATAGGAACAATACCCGAAACAAAAGCGGAAGTAGAAGCTGCTTTTACAAACTACAATCCTGGTATCGGCGGAAATAATCCTATATTATACAATTGGGCTATCGCATTTGCAGGCGATGCAAGTTCCATAAACGTGGAAACGGCATTGCAAACAAGCGATGGATTTTTGTACAGAGCGGTAGTTGTATCGCAATACGGCAGAAACTGGCTTCGCATAGTTCCAAATCCCAACTTATTCAAATTCCCTGCGGACTGCCGCATAATAAAAGAGGTTTTCGCAAGAGGAATAGTAATAGATCCATTTACGAGAACAATAACATCCAATGTTCCACGTGACGCATTGACCATATCGTATTACAGGCAGCCTGAAACGCTCACTTCTTCCGGCGTTGGAACTGGCGGGTTCCTGGCATTTTCAGATACAGACGAGGCAAAAGTCATAATCCCGAATGAATGGCAATGGCAGGTTTTAATACAGCCAGCCATAGCCCTGCTCGACAGCCAGCTTTACGGCGAGAAATCCCCGCAAGCTGTCGTGGAAGGCTATTTGAAAGAGTTCTGGACTGCAATGAACGCCAGAAGAAATGACGGAAGGACGCTGGTAAGCATAGGAGCATTCTAAATGCTGCCCATGCAAAACACAGGAGCGCTAGGGCCGAAACGGGAGCAGGAGATTATAGACAATTTCTCCACATCCGCGCCGGGCTTGCCTGTGGCTGATTGCGGCGGCGGCATTATGAAAGAATGCCTGAACATGATAATAAGGCCGGGAAAGCTGCAACTGAGAAAAAAGATGCAGGACTGGCTTCAATCCCCCTTTGCGTACGGCCCATGCCCGAACGGCGAAATAGGGAATGATTTTGTTTATTTGTACAACAAAGGACGGGAAATAATAATCGGTGTCAAAACAGCGGGAAGCGATATCGGAAGCATAGCAGCGTTGTATTACATTCCAAAAGTAGGCGCGCGGCTTTTCAAAATGGAAACCGATGTTTACGCAATGAATGTGAAAGATTTGAATCTGGATGATTATTTCGGAAGTTTGTCGCTATTGTACACAGTTTACCAAATGACAGGCCCCGAAGGGCCGCAGACATTCGCGTCAAGCTGCATAATGGATTTTGGAACCAAAGACGGCATAAGCAGGATAAGGCAATTGGGGATGGTCCCGCCAAACGCGCTAAAAGGCAATACTATAGGAGACATAAGCGTTTCCATAGGCATTGAATACGTGGAAATGGATAGCCAAAATATCCCAATCCGTTCTAGCGGAATAACAATATCGGAAACAAGAGAAAATCTAAATAGCACAAATACTATCGGCTATAACTTAAATTCAAATCCTTTCGCTACCCATGTCAGAATATGGCGGTCAAACGACATTGACTATCCCGCAAACGCAGGCTTGCGAGCAGAAGGCAATCCCCATCAGCTTTTTTTGCTGTTTACAATACCTATAGAAGATTTTATTCCCGGACGCACATTTGACCCTTACGAAGGGCGGTTGATACTCAATATTGTAAGTGTAATGCAAAACAATGCAATAATGTTTATATTGCAAAACAATGACGAATTTTCAACCAGAACACAAGCATCCGAAGTATCGCTAGAATCAACCGCAGGAGATTTAAGCGAAATAAACCTAATCCCGATGGAAAACGCCATTTGCTACAGCGGCGGCAGATTATGGGGAATGCTGGATAGAAAGCTAATATTCAGTTCTTTGGCAGGAACAATCCACCAAGAGCAGAGAGACCCATTAAGCATTATTGATTTAGGACTGGGCGACATAAAAGACATAAAAGCCCTGAACGGTGATTTGTATGTATTCTGCGAGAGAGGCGTTTCTCTAATAAGAGAGAGCGACCCAGGAACTCCGAACAATCCAAATCCGCCGCAGCCCATAAGCAACATAGGAGCGGTAAACTCCAAAATATTCTCTGTTGACGGATTCGGAATATTCGCGCTGACAAATGACAAGCTGCTGTTTCTTGACAGCGGCACAAGAGAATATTCCATGAATTGCAGAGAATTCAATCTAAATTATTTGCTTGGCAATATAGCGAAAGAAACAACCGATTTTGAATTTTATGAAGGAATGCTGTTCTTCATAGCGAACAATCGCCTGTTCGTGTTCAATATGCTTGAAAATCGCGGACTGAGCGAGTTTTGCATGAGCAGCGTCATTATCCCGGAACGGCTGGAATACGCAGATGGAATAGGGTTAATGATAACTTTTAGAAACCCGGACGGCACAGCGTCAGTACGTCTATATGGCGGCAATCCCGCAAACGCAACGGAAGGAGAAATTATTTACAATGCAACATTCGCAGTAAAAGCAGTCAACGGCTGGGTGGAACATTGGAATACCTCCGTTTACGCAAAGCTAACGCCAGGCTCAATCATAGGAATGGAAGACACTTGCGACGGGCTTGTATATGCCTTTTCAGAATCCATGAACAAAACAAGCGAAGCGAACATAGACACGCCATGGGAATACCGCATAACCCCCGGCAGATTCAATGGAATTCGCAGACCTATAGGCAAAACAATAGGAATAAGGATAAATATTAACAACATAAGCAACAAGGAAGAAAATTACATATCCCAAGTCAAGCTAACCACAGCAACACAAACGGAAGTTTTCCGCAGAGATTTCAATCCCAACGCTGTGAGGACTTATGAGACTAACTAGAATAACACAGCAAACATCAAAAGAGGACACTGTAAAAATATTCAACAACAATGTTGATGAACTGGAACGCAATTTATCCAAAACAAGCAGGGAAATTAGAGCCGTAGAGCAGAGACCACAGCAAACACAGGCACAACCGGCACGGCAAAAGAAAACAGAATCCACGGACGAAACGGTAGCCGTGACAGAAACCGCAAACAGCTTTGACTTGTCAATACAGCCTGAGATAGACCGGGCAACTCAAGCGGAACAAAATTTGCAAAACGCCAAGCAGGACAATCTAACTCCGGGCGAAAACATAAGCATAGAAAATAACGTAATCAGCGCAATAGACACCATCTACGATGACACTGGCGTGAAGCAGCTTATAGCGAACGAGGCGAGCAGGGCCGCAGGCGCAGAGCAGAATTTGCAGACGCAAATAACAAACGAAGCGAACAGAGCGACATACGCAGAAACCAACCTGCAAACGCAAATAGACGGCCTTGGCGATGCCATAGACGATGATGTGGTCACAGACGCAGAGGTGGCGAGCGACAGCGACAGCGTATCCATCATTCATCATTTCAAGAACCTGAAAACTGGCCTTGAGTCGCAGTCAAGCATAGCCTTCCCCGTAGCCTCGCCGTCATCGGCGGGTTACATGGATTCCGTGATGTTCGTGGAGTTTGCGCAGCACGGCATAGACATCGAGGAGCTAAAGCAGCTCATATCCGGCATGAGCCGCACAGTGGTGGCGGCAGGGCTTGGAAGCAGCCCGTCACAGACGCAGCTAACAAACGCATTCAACGCAGTGTATCAAGGCGCGATAAACCCAGCAGACAAAGTGCTTGCCACGGACAACAAAACTTTGTGGGCGATGGACAACTACGGCACATGGCTTGACGTGAGCACGGACGACATAAGCCTCGCCTCGGAAGCGGAGCCTGGCCTTGCCAAGCACAGCGCATCGGATGGGTGCGTTGGCTACTATGTTGC
>Ga0181987_12332_pt1 | contig 10884 bp, 8 predicted proteins | sample TergutCo191P1_FD_120224 | JGI IMG/M metagenome (GOLD analysis project Ga0181987, IMG submission 120224)
ATGCGGAATATGCGAGGGTTGTCAAATATATAAATGACAATCCGGCGAAATGGAAAGGTGATATATTTAATAAACGTCTGAACCAGAATTCACAGAATTTTCAGAATTTACAGAATTGCGGTTGGCAATTCTGCAAGGCATTTTGTATTGTGAGGCGTGGATTGGGGGTAGTTTAGTCCTTGGCACAGCGTACAGAAAATAAGACAGTCTTACCGCTGCTGCCCCTGTATACACCACTGCGGCTGTAGTACATGTCCCGACGGTAGGCGCCAGTAGCACTGCTCTCGCTAGCAGACCACCAGCTGCCGCCGTCACCGACATCGTAGAAACTGCCGCCAGAAAGGTCGAAACCGCCCGGCAGAGCCGAAAAACCGTAGTCATCCGTGCCGTTGCCGCTACTGTTCCAACCACTAGCAGCCTTAAGCTTAGACCCTGCTGTTGAAGCACCGCCTACAAAATCCATCAACGTTGCCCACTCCGCATCGCTCGGAATATGCCAGCCTGAGGGGCATATGCCACGATGCTTGGATTGAATTTGGCTTGCGCAATCGCTGGAATTGCAACTTGAGGGAAGAGCCATAGCCGTTGCCCAGTCATACAACCTACCATAGGTTTCACAGTTGGAGTTTAAATCATCGTAACATTTGCTGCCGCTAACTCCGTAATTCAAATTCTGCGCCATCCATGTTTGCGTACCTATCAATACGGTTTTGTATTGCTGATATTGATAAGTAAATGAACCATACACAATGCCATTCGTACATTGCATATTCTCATTTGAAGCATCATACCAATATGTACTGCCACACTTCGTTTCTACAACTCCGCCCTCGCACCTCAAATTTGCATTGGAAGCATCATAATACTTCGCAGCGCACCGAGTCAATAAAACATTGTTTTCACACGTATACATGCCGGAAACAGGTACATACCAAACATTGCCACATTTCATTTCTGGAACAGCATTGTCTTTACACCTTGTTGTCTCACTTGAAACAGGAACCCAATAGGAACCGCATGCGCTTTCTATAACACTATTATCTCTGCACCTCAAATCCGCATTTAAAGAGTTATACCAATTCGCCCCGCACTGGGCTTCCACAATGCCACCTAAACACCTCAAACTCGTATTCGAAGCATTATACCAGTTTACGCCGCACTTGGTTTCTAAAACGTTGCTCTGGCATCTCAAATCTGCATTTGAAGCGTTATACCAACTCGTGCCACACTTTGTCTCTACAACGTTGCTCTGGCATCTCATGCTTGCATTTGAAGCATCATACCAACTTGTGCCGCACTGCGTTTCAATAACATTGTTCTGGCATCTCTTTGTAGCACTTGAAACATACCAACTCGCCCCGCATTGGGTTTCTACAACACCACTATTGCACCTCAAACTTGCACTGGCAGCATCATACCAACTTGTACCACACTGAGTTTCAATAACATTGTTCTGGCATCTCTTTGTAGCACTTAAAACATACCAACTCGTCCCGCATTGAGTTTCTACAACACCGCTATTGCACCTCAAATTCGTGTTGGAAGCATTGTACCAACCTGTGCCGCACTTAGTTTCTACAACGTCGCTCTGGCACCTCAAGCTTGTATTTGAAGCATCATACCACTCTGTTCCACATTTTGTTTCCAAAATGTTGCTGAGACAACGCTCGGTTAAAGGCGAATATTCCAATGTTCCGCCGCATTTGTCGTAAACTGTGCTGTTGGAACAGAACTGGGTTTGAGGATTGTACCAGCTTGCGCCGCATTTTTTCTCTATTACCCCATAAGAACATTGCTCATTTGGAGGCACAAACGTTAACCCGCCGCACTTGTCAATAGTATAATTGTTATAACAGAACTGCGTTTCTGGATTGTATTCCTGTTTGCCATTTCCGCTTTTGTCGCCGCATTTTTCATAAATCGCATTGCCAAAACAGAATTGATACGCCAAGTCATAATCACTGCCGCCGCACACCGCCTCACTGCTACTGCTAACAACAACGCTATTACTGCTGCTGCTCGGCAACTCTTCGCTGGAACTGCTGAGTGCTTCGGATGAGCTACTGAGAGCTTCAGAAGAACTACTCGGAGCTTCTTCTTCGGAGCTTGAGGACAAGGCTCCCTCCTCTTCGGAGGAACTGCTCATAGTTTCTTCTTCTGAGCTGGAAGACAGGATTTCCTCCTCTTCAGAGCTGGAAGATGGCTCTTCTTCCGTTAAGCTACTGCTGGATAACGGAGTTTCCGTTACAGAGCTTGATAGCGGGGCTTCCTCTGCTGAACTTGAGCTTATGCCCGGTTGCAGGGGGATTGGGGTTTCGTCTTCGCCTTCGTTGGTGCAGGAAAAGACTAGGGTTGTGGCTACGAAAACAGCCACTGCGAGAATGGATTTTGTCCAATTCATGAGATATCTCCTTTTGTTGGAGGGAACTAAGGTAATTTTGCCAATAAATGCCATAATATTTAATATATAATTTTTTGACAAAGTGATGTGCGCTTTTTTGCAAAACGGTATATTTTTTGGCAAAATATCACACAAAAACGACATTTTTGCACTTTTTTGATTTTTTTTGACGGAAAATGCCTGTTCCGAGCGTCTAAGGATATATGAGGAGAATTTTTATGCAAGATACGGCACAGGCGTTTGACCGCAATTTCAAGTTCATCATGACCGAGGCAAGCCCTCTGGCTGTGGTGCATCTAATAAACGGGCTTTTCAAAAAGTGGCTATGTCGCTGAAATATGCGAGGTTTTTCGCAGGAGCCGTGAAAATTTCTATATTAATGATAAAGATGCCTTGATGCTTCAGGAACGTATGTCTGTTATGCACACTGAGCTTTACGGCAAATACAAGGAGTTGACGGAGGAAAACATGACTTTGAAGCAGATGTATAATAAGAGCATTTTGAAGGCTTATGACAGGGATATCGCAAAAGCCAAAGTTGAAGGCATAGGCCAAGTAGCCAAGGCTATGAAGGCTGCAGGCGATACTGTGAGTAAAATCATGAGTTGCACCGGTCTTTCACGACGAGAAATTGCGGCGTTGTAAATTTTCAGGCTTTGCAGAATTGCGGTTGGCAATTATGGGATACAATCTTGACCGGCATCATAGGCGTTCTATACGTTTGCGCAATTACAATTACGCAAACGCAGGCGTGTATTACATCACAATCTGTTGCAAAAATCGTGAATGTTTATTTGGCGAAATTGTGGCAGAAAAGATGATTTTGAATGAATTTGGAGAAATTGCGTTTAACGAATGGAAAAATACGATAAAAATTCGTTCTAATGTAAAATTATGCGAATTCGTTGTAATGCCCAATCATTTTCACGGAATTGTGGAAATTATTGACAATGGCGGGGGTGTTGCGTACAATGATGGGGGTATATGCGATGGTGGCAACGGGGGCGGTATATGTAATAGGGGCGTATGCAATACGCCCCTACGGCAACGCACAAATGCATTGCATTCGCCGTCGAATACGGTTGGGGCAATTATTCGTGGATATAAATCCGCCGTAACAAAACAAATTTGGGCCCGTAGGGGCGTATTGCATACGCCCCTGACAACAAATGTGCCCATAACAACAAACACACCAAATACGCATATTGCAACAACCGTATTGTACGAATCAATTTGGCAACGCAATTATTATGAACGCATAATTCGCAGCGATGCGGAATATGCGAGGGTTGTCAAATATATAAATGACAATCCGGCGAAATGGAAAGGCGATATATTTAATCCCTGCAGGTAAACGTCTGAAACAGAATTTTCAGGATTTATGGATTTACATGATACGTAATAGAGACGCAATGCATTTGCGTCTCTACAAAATCGAAAATCGGTAAATCGGGGTTCTGATTTTTTCACAAAAACACCCTAAAATATCACAAAAAAATCATCTCTTTTTTACACAACGAACTGAAGAATGTACATTTGACGGCATACAAAATCTCATCTTAGGGTCATGCACCATTGCGTAAGGAGCCTCCGGTAAACCATCTAACATACCATCTACCATAAATACAGCTATCTTTCCTATAATATCAACACCACCCCAATCATAAGGATTTTCTGGGTCACAATCAGATATCTCGACATCATTTTCGTCTTTACAACTATATTTTTCCTTGCAAATTACACTAAAATCCTTCTTATAAAATGCTATACCCTTATTATATATGCTATCAACAAAACTCTTATTTTTAACAAGTTCGTCATTGATTATCTTATTAACCAGAACATTGTTGTTAGCGAACGTAGAACGAAAAAATGTGGCCTTAGCATCTGGTGTCATAGTAGTATCTTTTTTCATATAATCGGGTAAATAATTAATAATTATAGCATTCGGTAAATAATCAGTATATTTAATAAGCGTATCTATATTATCCTTATACTCATTATTAACCATATAATTAGCAAGTATGCTATCAGTTAGATAAGTAATCTTATATGCACCATATGGCATAGCGTTAAAACCAGAACTATTGTCAGCATCCATTCTTAAATTCTTTCCCTCAAATTGTCTGTATGTATCCCAATTATCAGAGTTTGACTTTAAATGTATTTCTGCTTCATCTTCGTAATTTTGGACTTTACCACCGACATAGGACACAAGACCGTCCCAATATGATGGACCTGGTATTTTCCAACCATCTGGGCAGATCTCCTCCCTAAATAAACCCTCTTGTGGGGCGTAAAGGCGTCCATAATCTTCGCAATTCTCCTCCTTAAACCCATAACATACTGAAGTCCAAGCAGATGGCTTGTAATTCAAATTTTCTGCCATCCAGATATCACCATTCCCCAGCATTACATATTTATATTTCCTCCCTTCCCCTCTCTTATCACAAAAATAAGTTGCTGGATCGAATTCTCCACATTTTTTGAAATCTTCTATCGTAATACCATTATTGGGATATGCAAGTTTTTCATCCCTACTACACTTATAATTTGCAGGAAAATCTCCACATGCTCTACAGTCCTCTGGGACAATATTTTTTGAACATTTCGTCTTAGTCTCACTTTCACAATAATGAGTATTTATATCTAATACTCCACATTCTCCATTAACCATATTACTGGGATATGTATTCCCGCTCTCCCTGTCACAGGCTAGAGTATTTGTGTCAAACGCTCCGCACGCAACTAAGTCTGCGGCGTCTATGTCTCCTTTTGAGCAGGAGTAGGGGAAGGATATAGCGATTACTAAAATCGCCGCTAAAATAGGTAACTTATTCCGCATAAGGCTTTGTCCGTGTTTGAGGATTTTAAGGATTTGAAATTATCCGTGAAATAATATTCATAATATGCACTGATTACTACGTTGTCCATAAATGGGTAACTCAACCCACCTATCATGCCAATTCCAAAACTCGCAATGTCCTTCACTCCCTCATCCTCAATAGTCGCAGATAACGGAATAGCCGCTACAATGCCAGCAGATATCCCTAAAACATTACCCAACACTACCCTCGCAGACAACGGAACCTCTATCTTGGACATGCTTACCAACTTCTCCTTAATCTCAAACTCCTCCATCGAAAATAATATCTCCGGCACAAAATCGATAAAACCAAAATCCTTGATAAATATCAAACCAGCCGAATACGAAAACTTGCTCTTGCCTGGCTTAACACTCGTCTTCGCAAAACCTCCCTTCGCAATAACACCTACCCTGAACGAAGGCGGCGGCATTGCCAAAGAATCCAGCTTTGATACCTCCGGCGATGCCGTAACTACAGGTACAGGCTCTGCTGCAGCCACCGGCTTAGGCTCCTCCTTTTTCACCCCCGGAATCTTCGCAAACATAAACGGCGCTTCCGACCTTATCACTATCAACAACGAATCCAAATTCTTGCTCTTTTCCGTAAACGCTCCCAACTGCTTCCCGCTCATAGACTCGAAAAGCTCAACAGACAAACTGTACTCACCCCTGAACTTGCGTATATAACCCTGAGTCACATACTCCGCGCCAATCGCCCTGCCAATGTCAACAGCACAACCCTCAGCCAAACACTCTGCCTCCTCCTCGTCAGATGGCATAAGAGACAAAATGTTATCCCTCGTCAAAATGGAAAAATTGCTCGGAAGAGTCTTGGTAGCCATGCCCCTAAGCTCATCCGTAAAATAACGGCACTCATCAATAGTTATTTCCACGTCATCGCCCGGAATTATCTCCAAAACAGCTACAACATTAGCCGCAACATGAGATACCATTGCCAAAAACACAGCTACTATTAATTTTTTCATATCTTTCATGGGGGTAATATAGTAAATGCGGCTCAACTCCTCTCAGTTGAGAGTTGAGAGTGGAGAGTGGAGAGTGGAGAGTTAATTTTGACATATAACGGTTAAATTCATTAAAAACATAGTTTTTCGAGTTTTTTCACTCTCAATTCTCAACTCTCAACTAAGCGATGATGTATGAATTAATTATTTAAAAACCCTAGGGCTGGCCATTTTTAGCGCGGCGTCCCACTCCTGCTTAATGCCATCGTACTCGCTCGGATCTGCGAAAACAGCGTCCGTGCGCCACTCCAGCTCCAAATTTTTCTCGGTTTTGCTCAGTATCTTCATAGCAACAAAAGTGTTTCTCGGCTTCTCATTCTCCGTGCCAAGCCTTGCCGAGCTAACCGAGAGCGAGTAATGAAACTTTGTCTCGTGAGGTATGCGTATAGGATGAAAACGCTCCTTCACGGCAGGAAGCCTCATCAAAGAACGCACCCAAAGCGCAGGATACGGGTTAAATTGAGGAGAACTATACACAAGAGTAAGCACCAGAGGCTTGGAAAAATCATCTACATTCTGCGCCATAAACGCAACCAACTCCGCAGACTCCAAATTCTGGGAAATCCACTTCGCAAAATAATCGCTCTGCTCGTTCTTGTCCCGCTGCAAAAGCTCGTTCCTTATAGCGCTCGCAAACTTGCCCGTAAAAACAAGGCTGTCCCTGAAATGCCCAATGCCCTTCTCGTCTATGCGCAACCGGAGAAACATAGATGCCTCATGCTCCTGGTTTATTTCCAAAACAGGAGTGAGCGTTGAATAGCTGGAATCCCCATTAATCACTAGCGCTACCCTGCCCTCCAAATCCAGCGGAACCGGACGGCGGCTGCTAACCTTGTCGGTAGGGTCAAGCCAAAGCTCCGGATTGTCCTTTGTCGCAGGCACGTATAAAATCTTGTGGTTAAACTGCTGAATTGAAGAAATCGCCTCGCTGCCTATTTCTTCCAAATGAATCAACGCCAAATGGCTTTTAACGCCTATAACCGCAAGCATCTCCTGAAGCAGCAAGCTCTGGTCCTTGCAATCCCCCTGCTTTTCCTGCAAAGTAGCCAGTGCCGGCTTGGGAATAAGCGAATGACCGCCAAAGCTTCTGGCGGTGTATTTTATGTTTTTGCGCACCCAATCAGAAATAGCGTAAATAGCGTCCAGCTTTCTCTTTGTGCCTGCAACTTCAAAAGCCTGTTCCCTTACCGGAACGGAATTTTTGTACTGATGCCTAATTAAATTGTAATAACGCTCGCCTTCCTCGTTCCAAAAAACCTTCGCCGCAAGCACCACGCCGCCTCCAAAATCCTTGTAAGCCGGCATATAAGGCTCTTTATGGATAACAACCGGACTATCCAAACGCCATTCTATTCCGCCCGGCATGCCGGTTCGCTCCACATCGCCGTATTCGTCAAACAAAATTTTCGTTGTGTCTGCATAAACCTTGAAAGAGCTTTTCCCAACCGGATATTCCCGGCTGAATTTATAATGCGTGTAAGGAATGGAACCGTCTGCTTTTGTGGCGGAGCGGCTTGCCATGTAATAAACAAAGTCCCCTGCGGAAAGTTGCAAAGGCATATGCACAGTTTGCGCCTCATTGCCGTGAGCCTTCTCCGTAGTATAAGTGATATAGGCATTCTTCAGGTTAAAGGAATATTTCAGCTTAAAAGAAGAGTCATAGACATCAAGGGTATTTATATAAACTCTGTCCACACCCGGCAAAAAATCCTTTGTTATTTCACTTAGCAACTGAACGCCGCTTGTATTCAAAACCTGCAGCAATCTTTGCTCTGTGCTAACCCAAGGCTGCCCCGCTGTTATTTTCACAGTCTCTTGCAAAAAATGCGCCACCACCGGATAGTCCTTTAATTTGCTTAAAGAATCCAAAATCAACCCTTTAATGTTCGCAGGCTTAGGCTCCGCAGGCTCTATCGCTTTTTGAATAGCCTTCAAATCCGCTTTGCCCAAAAACGCCTTTGAAGCGGAGATATAGCTTTTCGCCTCCTCGTTTTCGCTGTTTATGGCAAGGGCCATGTTCAATGTTTGTTCTGCGCCTTTATAATTCCTCAAGTAAAAAAGGCTTTTCCCTTTTGCAAGCAGCAAGCTTGCGTTTTTTTTGTCTTTTGCCAAAGCTTCTTCGCTAACAGACAGCGCTTCTTCGTAGCGGTTCAAAAAGAAAAGCGCATCCGTATAAACCGAAGCGAGCTTTGAACTCATGCCAAACTGCTTTTTCACTTCCATAAGCAAGTCCGCAGCTTCGCTATAGCGGTTAAGGCCAATGAGAGTTTTGGCGCAATAAATTCCAAGCCGCTCGCTCGGTTGTTTTTCGTAGAGTTCCTGCGTAATTTCCAAAGAAATCGCTCTTTGCCCAAGCCCCCACAGGGCATCGCTCAAATTTATGTTCGCTTCTTCATCTAGCGGCATTTTTTCCAAAGCAAGCTCGGAATATTCCTTTGTCTTTTTAAAGTTGTAAAAAGATTTGTGCATCGCGCTCAAAATGTAAAGGAGCTTGCCGCTTTGCTTTACCAAGTCCATTTGAGATTCAAAATGCGATATTCCTGGACCATACAGGTTTTTCATCTGATAAACATAACCGCAATTGATTAAATAAATGGTATCTTTTTGATCCATTGCGTTTGCTCTTTCAAAATAGCTAAGCGCTTCTATAGGTTTGTCTTCCACCAGCCTTAAAAGCCCTATTATATTCACTATTCTCGCGCTGAATTTTTTCTTTGCGCTTTTATCGAATGTTTTTTCCAGCTTTAGCCCGTTTACCGCACGTTCCATTTCGTTTTTGAATTTGTTGTATAGAATCCCCTGCGCCCAGGAAATTGCCATTACTGCCCTGCCGCCTCCAAAGAAAAATTTTCCTTTATAGTTAAAATCAAAGCCGCCATCCACGAACACAATATCGAAATTCCAAACAGCGTTTCCATCTACCGTGCTTTTTTTAACGCTGAGTTTCTCGGAGTCCGGCGTGATTCCGTGGCGCATCAGCATAGCGTTGAACACGTCTTCCGCATTCAAAAAACTCATATCTATCAATGCGCCGTAAATAAAGAACCCAAGCTCTTCGCCTGCGTTTACCAGTGCCAAGTCCGCATCCCGGTTCATTTCTGCTATGCTTTCCCAGTTATGCCAAAGCGTGTCTTTTACGCTCCATTTAAATCCGAGTTCTGCGGAAGCGTATTCCTTTACTGATTCTTTGCCTATTTTTGTTTCCAGAGAATCCGAGCCAAGCCCCCAAGATGCGTCAAATTCTTCCTTTTCCCCAGCGATAAACTCAACCTTCTCTTCACCCGCCGCAACAGGCTTTTCTTTATTCAAAGCAATCTCCGTTACAGCCACCTGTTTAGGAGCGCAGGAAATCAGGGCCAAGGCAGCGGCCAAGGCTATAAAGCGCAGCATAATTATTCTTCGTTCTCCATGCTATTTAGCAAGTCTTCCTGTGTTCGCATTAGGTTGCGCAGCTTTGCGAAGTACCCAGCTCTCGTTTGCTTAAGGCGGTCTATTTCCGAGCGCAAGTCATTTGCTTGGCATCTTATGGCATCGGCTTCTTTTTCAGCGCGCACTTTTGCTTCTGCGATTATCAAGTCCGCTTCTTGGTGGGCTTTTACCTTTATGTCGTCTAATGCTCTTTGCACTGTATATACGGCGTTGGTAAGGGTTTCTTCAAGCCGTTTGTAGTTTTCAACGGTTTGTTTGTCGTTGCTTATGGTTTTGAGCAAGTCTGCCCGTTCCACAAGCAAATTTTCAAAAGAAGAAGCAACCTGGTTCAGAAAAGCCTGTACTTCGTCTGCGTCAAGGCCGCCCAGCTTTTTTGCGCTGAATTTCTGGTTACGGATATCCAAAGGTGTTAGTTCCATAGGGGGAATATAGAAAACGCTGATTGGACTGTCCCATTTTCTTTTCTATATTTACATTATGGCTAAAATACGTTTCTTGGCCCTTATTCTTGCGTTATCTGCAAGCGTGCTTGCACAACCGCAAACTCAGGGATGGCTTTCCAGCTATTGGGATGGATGCAAACCCACTTGTTCTTGGTATCAAAATTTATCATCGGATCCAAAGTTTTTACAGTACGGTCTCTCAAGATCTTGCGGTATTGACAATAAGGAACTCCCGCTTGGCGAAATAGCTGAGGCTAAATGCGCCAAGGAAGGCGGCCCGGCATATTCTTGCTGGAACCAGATACCGTTTGTTGATAATGGAATTGCCTACGGCTTTGGAGCCACAGCCACGGCAGTGTGCGGACAGTGTTTTGAAATTACGTTCACAGGTGAATACGAGCATGGCAGCCCTATGCCTATGCACAAAGCGATTGCCGGGAAAAAAGCTATTATTATGGGCAGAAACACCGGCGGCGTTGGATCTACGCAAATTGATTTTTTAATACCGGGCGGCGGATTAGGGGATTATGACTGTTTCTCAGAGCAAATTGGTTTGCCAAAAAACTCGGAGAAGCTCGGCAAGCGTTTTGGCGGTCTTTTGGGAAACTGCATAGACGGCGCGATTCAGCAATTTAATGGCAACTGGGAGGCTACGGGAGTGCTTGAATGGGTTCAGAACTGCCATAGAGATGGTTGCAATTCGGCGTTTGGCGCATTTCC
>Ga0181987_10814_pt1 | contig 10842 bp, 8 predicted proteins | sample TergutCo191P1_FD_120224 | JGI IMG/M metagenome (GOLD analysis project Ga0181987, IMG submission 120224)
AATGTACTCTCGCCACCCAATAAATCCACAAAGCAAGCACAATGCTGAGAAAAATCAAGTAAAATTACCTAATATCCGGCATCCACCGCTTTATGGCTTTGTATTCAGCGCTCTTTAGCTTTTCTTTCCACACAGCGTCGCCGGTCATCTTTGCCAAGTGCGCTACTGCGCACCAGTAACGAATGCTGTTCGGTGCCCTTTTTGCGTAATAACGCTCGCTCTCCTTGAACATCGCTATGGCCTCTTTCGCTTTGCCGTTGTAAAAAAGCATTTCTGCTTTGGTCTGCAAAAGAGTGGGGTGGTTCGGATAACGCTTTAACAAAGCATTTGCAACATCCAATGCTTCTGCGTATTTTTTTTCCTCGTAAAGAATCCACACCAGGGAGTTTCCAAAAACAAAGGAAAACATTTCGCTATGTTCAAACCCTTTTTTCAAATCTTCCTGCTTAAATTTGGAAAACGGCGAGTAATAAGCGTATATGGCGTAAAACGCCTTTGAATCTATGTCCGTGCGCTTCTCAAAAATCACCGCCGCGCTTCTCGCTTCCATAACGCTCCTGAAAGTATTTCCCAAAATGGAATGTACAAGCCCAATTTTATAACGGCGCATAGGTTCCCAAAAAGTAGTTGTTTTGCAATTTTTCAAAACAGAAAGCGCAGAATCCAAATCCAGAGTATCTCCGGTATCGTCAAAGCGAGTGACCAAAGCAATTCCCCTCAGCACGCAAGCGCTTGAATCTTTTTCATCAATTTCGCTAAACGCAGAGCCATACTCCGCATTGTAAGCATAGTCCAACGCACCGGCAAAAGAAAGAGAAGCGAGAAGTAAAATGTATTTCAATTTATTACCCTAAGATGATTTTCTATTTTAAATTTGAAGCTGTGGAGAAATGCTCTTAGCTTTGCCTTTTTCTTTTCCTTTTCGCTTTTAACCCAGCCGTCTATGTGAACTTCTTTTCCCATTTTGCTTATTTTAATAAACCTGTCATTTTCATTTATGGTTTTTATAGTTTTTATATCCGCTCGCATTCTAATGTCCAAATGTATTTTTTTTATTGGAATTTTTTGCAGCGCATTGTGAATGCTTTTTGAAACGTTTCTAGCATTGTAAAAACCTGTTATGTAAGCTTCTTGGTTTTTTATTTCAACATTGCAGCAGCACAAGTATATGCATTTTCTAAGCAGCTCGCTATATATGAGGTTTGGATTGATATCGAATTTTTTCAAAAACACGTGCATAATAAAGCAACGAGCCTGTGGAATGGAAGATATTACCTTTTCAAGCTCGCAAATGGCGCTGAAATTCGGAAGCAAACAATTAACAGATAAAATTTTCGAATGAGAATTAATTTTCAAATTCTGCGAATATGGCAAATCCCTGCACCGCCACCTCGCGTTTAGCTCCAAAATATCATCCGTTAAATAATAAGCGTTTTTCTCGCAATGGCATTTCTCTATAGAACCTGTTTCAAATTGAATGACAATAGCTTGGCCGCCGTTGAATTCCAATCCTATAACAGTGCCCACTCGCTCCGTTTCAGTATGGTAAATACGGTCTCCTATGCGGGAATTTTCGGCGCTTTGCGGAAATAACCTGTAAAATGAATTCTGCTCGCCCTCAGTAAATTCTTCAAACAGTGTTTCAATTGTTTCCTTGTTTTGGTTCCTGAGCGTTATTTGCGGCAACGAACCGGCAATTTTATTAATGCTCTCAACAACGCACAGCATTTCCTTTGGGTGGAAAACCAAATCGCCGGCCTCCAAATTTCCCATTCCCCATATTTTGCAAAGCTCAGGCGCAGGCTCGTCTTGCAGCTCCGCAAATTCATTCGTGGCGTAAATCACTTGGCTGTCGCATACAGCGCATTTGCAGAACAAAGGCTTGTTTGGCGGAATTTCGCTTTTGCCGTAATTTTTATCGTATTTTTCTTGGGAAAATATTTTGAATTTTCTTATATGCTTGCACTTCTCGCAAAATATTTCGCAGTCAAAAAAGTGCAATGGAAAAAGCGAGGCATCAGTTGACACGGCGCAACCTTAAAATACATTCATCCTTGCCAAGGCATTCCAAAATTTCCCACAAGCCCGGCCCAGCGCCAACGCCGCAAATAGCAAGCCTTGCCGGTTGCGCAAGCGCGCCAAGTTTAATTTCGTTCTCTTCGCAAACCTTCATAAAAGCGGCTTCAATGTTCGCAGTGCTGAACTCCTCAATTTTTTCCAGCTCATCTGCAACCATCTTTATATGCTTTGGGCTTTGCTCTGTCCAGTATTTTGCGTAAGCCTTTTCGTCTTCGCATTTTTCCGGACGTTCAAAAAAATATTTTGACATAGCCGAAAGTTCGGTCATAAATTTTAAACGTGGTTTTAATAGTTCTGCAACCTTTGCGCATTTATTTTCATCAGAATAAATTTTCTTTAATTCGTCTATCAAAAATGAATCCGGCAATAGGCGTATGTGCATCCCGTTCATCCATTCCAGTTTTTTTTCGTCAAAAGCCACAGCCTTCGGATGAATTCTCTCAAGGGAAAATGCTTTTATCATTTCTTCCAGGCTCATCACTTCTCTGTCGTCTCCGGGGCTCCAGCCCAAAAGAGAGAGAAAGTTCACAAGAGCGTGCGGCAAATAACCCAAGTCTCGGAAGTCTCCTACGGAGGCTGCCCCTTTGCGTTTGGAAAGCTTTCCGCCGCCCGGTGCCAAAATCACAGGCAAATGGCAAAAAAACGGCGCTTCCCAGCCAAAAGCGTTGTACAGCAATATATGCTTGGGGGTGCTGCTTATCCATTCATCGCCCCTCAGCACGTGGCTCGTTTGCATATAGTGGTCGTCAACAACGCTGGCAAGGTGGTAGGTTGGGAATTTGTCCCTTTTCAAAAGAACAAGGTCGTCTAAATCTTTGTTTGGAGTTTCTATTTCCCCTCTTATCAAATCGTTGAATTTTGTTGCGCCGTCTACAGGCGATTTAAATCTGATTACAAACTTTTCGTCTGCGGCGGGGCGGCGGTTTAAATCTCTGCAATGGCGGTCATAGCCGTGCTCCAGGGTTTGGAGGCGTTCTTCCGTGCAAAAACAGTAGTAGGCGTGGCCGCTCTCCACAAGTTGCTCTGCCGCTTTTCCGTAAATTTCCAGGCGAGAACTTTGGAAAAAAGGGCCTTCGTCCCAGTCCAGACCCAGCCACTTAAGGTCTCTGAGCAAATCGTTCAGCGCTTGCTCGTTGTACCTTTTGCGGTCGGTGTCTTCTATCCTGAGGTAGAAGGTTCCTCCCGTGGCTTTGGCAAAAAGATAATTGTAAATAGCTGTACGCGCCCCTCCAACGTGCAAATAACCCGTTGGGCTTGGCGCAAAGCGAACTTTAATAGGCTTTGCTTCACTCATTTTATGCGGTCGAAAGGACTTGAACCTTCATTCCCTCTCAGGAGTCAGCACCTCAAGCTGATGCGTCTACCAATTCCGCCACGACCGCGAATTAGGTAATGGCTCCAAGCGGGCTTGAACCGCTGACGCACGGATTTTCAGTCCGACGCTCTACCAACTGAGCTACAGAGCCAAGGTCTATAAATATAGAAAAAAATTACGCATTTGTCAAGTACAATACGCTTTTGGCGTTATATATGCACGCCACGTTGTTTCCAATAATGTGTCCAAATTCGAACACTCGGCCTGCCAACCCAAAAAATCCTTGGCTAAAGCCGGATTTGCCAGCACAACTGCCGGGTCGCCAGCCCTGCGCTCCGTTATGCGGTAATTCACCTTTTTGCCGGAAATTCGCTCAGTCGCCTTGATTACCTCCAAAACGCTGCTGCCGCTGTTCACCCCCAAATTCACAATAAAACTGCTGCCGCTTTGCAACTTGTCAAAAGCCATCCTGTGCGCCCTTGCCAAATCGCTCACATGAATGTAATCCCTTACTCCAGTGCCGTCTTTGGTCTCGTAATCGTTTCCAAAAACGCTGACAGAAGCCCGTGCGCCAACTGCCGCTTCCATAACAATGGGAATCAAATTCGCAGGATTTTGCTCCAACCCGCTAATTCTGCCCTTTACATCGTAACCGGCAGCGTTAAAATAGCGAAGAGCAGCGTATTTTATGCCTCTCAGCCTGCCATACCACTCCAAATACTGCTCAATGGCAAGCTTTGTGTAACCGTAATAATTCTCCGGCTCGGTCGGGTGCTTCTCGTCCATTGGCAAATACTTGGGGCTGCCATACACCGCCGCAGAACTAGAAAACACAATGTATTTAACGCCGTGCTTTGAAGCTGCGTTTAAAATGTTAAGCGAACCCGTTATGTTATGAACGCTGTACTTCTCAGGCTCAAGCATGGACTCGCCTGCAGCCTTAAGCGCCGCCAAGTGCACAATGCCCTCCGGCCTCACGCTTTCAAAAAAGTTGTTTAGCCTCTGAACATCCAAAATATCGCCATGAACAAAGACCGCCTCTTTGAACAGATTCTGCCTTAGCCCACTGCTCAAATTGTCGTAAACAAAAACCTCGTGGCCAAAATCCAAAAGCTCTCTCGCAACATGAGAACCTATATAGCCGGCACCGCCGATTACAGCAATTTTCATTTGCTTAAAATCCCTGCGATATTATGAAGTTAAATTCCATCGAGCCAACGCCGGAAGCTTCATAGCCGCCAATTTCACCAGGGTCAAGAGGCCATGCGAAATCAAAGCCTATAATGCCGAGCATAGGAACAATAATGCGGAAGCCAAATCCAAAATCGCGTTTAAGCGAAGAAATATCAAAATCGCGCAAAGGAGAACCAACTTCTTTTTTGTCAACAAACGTGCCGGTCGAATAAACAGGGCCAAACACGTTTCCGGCATCGAAAAAGAGCGGCAACAGATAAAAGAAATTCTGGGAAATGGGCCATGTCAATTCCGCTCCAAAATACTGGTAGCTGCGGCCAAGCCTGTATGAGCCAAGGCTGCCTGCGCTATAGCCTCGCATTAAGCCCCTGTAGCCAAGCGCTCCGCCCATTTGGTAAAGAGCGCGGTATTGCAGAATGCTGCCGGTAATAACGCCAAACTCATTTGTTATGCCAAGAGTCAATTTGTTGGCATAAAGCGGGAACCACCATTTTATGCTGAGGTCTGTTTGAACAAAACTGAAATCCCCAAACAGGAAGCTGGGAATGGCCCAAGAAGCGGAAGCTACGTAGCGAGAGCCTTCAGTCGGGAAAATCGGCAGGTTTTTATCATCTCTGATTATGGTAAAATCAAGCGTGGCTTCATTTCCGGTAAAGCGAACTAGGCTGCCGTCAATATTTGGGCCTTGCTCGTTTCTCTGCCAGCCAATTCCAAACTGAGCGTAAAAATAATCATCCGGCCATGTTAGCCTGCGCCCTATATAAACGTTGCCGCCATAACGGAGAATATCATGCGAATAGCCATAAGAAGAACCATTCCACCAGGAATAGTTCACAGAAGCCCCAATTTTCGTAGGAGTGTCCCAAAGCCACGGCTCCGCAAAGCCCAGCGATATGCTTTTCTTATCAACTCCGTATTCAGCGTTCATGTTTGCCGCTTGGCCGTCTCCCATGCAGCAGTTGGGAATGGAAAGGCTGAGCGTGAATATCAAGCCATCTGCCTGGCTATATGCGGCTCCCGCTCCGAATTGCCCTGTTCCGGCCTCGCGCTCAGAAACCATAAACATCAAATCCACATCCTGGTCGCCCACAGGCTGAATGTCCGGCACAACGTTGTCAAAATAATTCAGTTGCATTATGTCCCTGAAACTGCGCTCCAAAAGGGATTGCCTGTAAGTATCGCCGGGATACAGCTTTATTTCCCTGCGAATAACCTTGTCTTTGGTCTTTGTGTTGCCTCTTATGTGAACCTTGTGTATTTGCGCAGGCAAGCCTTCACGCATGGTAAAGGTTAAATTGACCACCGAATCATTTTCAAAAAATCTCGTTTCTTCCATTTGCACAAACAAATAGCCGTCTTCCCTATAAGAATTGAGAATTTCCTTTTTTGTTGAATCATATTGATAGTAGTTGAAAACCTTTCCGCTTTTCAAGCGAACCTGTGCCTGCAAAAACGCAGTTGGCAAAACCTCGTTGCCCGTGAAATGCACCTTGCCGGCGTAATATTTTCTTCCCTCTTTCAGCTCCATGTTTATATGCACATAGCTAGCAGTATTAACGCTGTCATATTGCATAAGCGCAGGAATAGTTTCTTCCAGCGAATAGCGAACTAAAAGCTTGTCTTCATAGGCTGTGCGCTTTTTTACATTAAGCAAGCTGTCTATGCGAGGGTTTTTCCAAACCTTGCCCTTTAAGCTCTCTATCCATTCTTTTCTCATTGCGCCATAGGTTATTATGTTGTTCAAAATATTGGCTGCCTGTTTTTCATTTTGCACGTTTGGCAGCGGGAACGCCTGATGCTCTCCCATTTTAGCCCTGTATTCTTTGTAATAGTGCGAAGACATGGACATAGCCTTGCCTGCAAGATTGTGCAGCGTGCTTTCTTTGTCCAATAAATTTTTATTCAATTGAGAGTAAAGCACTTGCGTGCTGGAATTTTTGCTCGCCATGCGACCCAAGTAAAAGCGGCAACTGGAATCCGGCAAATAGGTGGCTTTGTATTCCAAAAGCTCTGCGTCTAAAAATCCGTAGCTTCTGGCAACATTCAAAACCGAATCCCTGTCTGAATTGAAAACGTCCAGCTTAAAATCTCCGCCGCCAATCCAAGACTCGATTTTTGTCTGCATTCTGTTTAGAATTGAGTCTCTGGACACGTTATTGTTGCCGGAAATAGTGATTGAATCGACCTTCACCTTGTTGCCTTCGCTGATATATATTATAACCTTGTTTTTATGGTCTTCCACGGGAATTTCCTCTGTCCAAGCCTCTGCGAGCAAGTACCCCTGCGAGCGGTAGTGGCTCAAAATAGCCTGCCTGTCTCGTTCCAGTTCGCTTTTGCTGTAAACCGAGCCGGAGCTTATTCGTGTTTTCAGCCTGAGCTCATCCTCTGTCACATCGTCATTGCCTTCTATGAGCAGGGTGTCTAGCGCAGGCTGCTCAACCACCGCAAAAATCAAGTCAACTTCGCCGTTTTCGCCGTATCTGGCAGATACTTGGACATCATCGAACATTCCGGTTTCGTAAAGAGACTCTATGGATTTTTTTACCTGTTCTGCCAAGAGAGACGGGGAATAACTTGTGTTTTCCTTCAAATATATGCGAGGTTTTACGGTAGAGGGGCTTGTATATATGGCACCTTCTATGCTTATGGTGCCAACTCGGTTATCTGACGAGGCGTTTAGCGGCATATCAACGAACTGCGCAAAAGCGCATGCGCACAAAAGAAACAAAAATACAAGCGTTCTAACAAACATTGGGATTGGTAATATAGTAAATATTCCCTTTGTATATTCCCCTTATGCCGCAAAAATTCTCTGATTTAACCGAGCGCAGGCAAATGCTCTTTGAAAAAGCGGCATCCTTGCGCTCCAAGCATTTTTGCCTTGTTCTGGAAGATTTTTTTGACCCGCACAACATATCCGCTGTTATCCGGACATCCGAGGTTTTCGGGTTGCAAAACGTGCACATAATTGAAGAAGACAACGCTTACAAAGTGAACAAAGCCATTCTCAAAGGCTCTTTGAAATGGATGAACGCTTTTGTTTACGGCAAAAGAGACGCTGCCATGAGCGAGCTTAAAAAACAAGGCTATAAAATAGCAGTCGCAAGCACCCACGCAAGCAAGCCGCTACCGGAGCTTGACCTTTCCAAACCAACCGCTTTTTACCTGGGCGCAGAGCTAAGAGGCAACCACCCGGACACCTTGGAGCAGGCAGACGAGCATTTTATCCTGCCTCAATACGGGCTTACGGAAAGCCTGAATGTTTCCGTTGCGGCAGGCGTGCTATTGGCTTATTTGGATATATATATGCAAAAGGAAGGCAGGGAAAAATTCTGCCTCACGGAGGCTGAGCAGGAAGCCTTGATTTTGGAATGGAGGGAGAGGCATTTGAGCCGTTCTACGGCGGGAAAAATATATAGGCTATAGTTATCGCAGCCACGGCGCTCACCACGTCTGTTGTGAGGCCGCAAAAAACAGCATGCCTTGTTTTGCGAATGGCTACCGAGCCAAAATAAACCGCCAAAATATAAAATGTTGTGTCTGTTGTGCCTTGAAATATGCAGCTCAGGCGGCCGGCAAAACTGTCTGCGCCGTATGTCTGCATGGCATCCACCATCATTCCTCTTGCGCCGCTGCCGGAGAGAGGCTTCATAATTGCCGTGGGCAAACTCGGCACAACGTCGGGGGGAATTCCGCAAATGTTAAAAACGGCCACAACTCCGCTCATAATAAAATCCATCGCTCCGCTTGCCCTGAACGCCGCTATTCCTACCAAAATGGCTACCAAGTAAGGTATAATCATAATGGCTGTTGAAAAACCATCTTTTGCGCCTTCAACAAATGCGTCAAAGGGCATAACCTTTTTTATGGCAGCCAAAACCAAAAAGAACATCACAATGCTGAACAATATTATGCCACCCAAAAATGCGCTGGCAACCCCCATTTCCTCTGCGGAAAGCATGGAAAAGTACACAAGCCCGCCAAACACCGCCGCTGTGAGGCCAATGAACCATGATATAAAAACTATGTTTTTTATTTCAATTTTCTGAAAAAAAGCGGTGACTAAAATGCCGGCCACGGTGCTGAAAAATGTTGCGAACAAAATGGGCAAAAAAACATCTGCGGGGTTTTCTGCGCCAAGCCTTGCCCTGTAAGTTATTATGGTAACAGGGATTAGGGTTAGCCCGCTTGCGTTCAAAACAAGAAATAAAATTTGTGCGTCGCTTGCGGTGTCTTTGTTGGGGTTTAGCTCTTGCAATTCCTTCATTGCCTTTAGCCCAAGCGGGGTAGCGGCGTTATCTAGCCCCAGCATATTCGCGCTCATGTTCATAAGCATGCTGCCCATTGCCGGGTGGTTTGCCGGAACGCTTGGGAAAAGCCTTTTCATCAGTGGCGAAACCAGTTTGGCAAGCATTTGCACTGCGCCGGCTTTTTCCCCTATTTTCATTATTCCAAGCCAAAAAGCGAGGATTCCTGTTAAGCCGATTGATATTTCAAAAGCAGTTTTGGACATGTCAAAAACGCTTTGCATTACGTTGTTGAAAATCCCGGTATTTCCTAAATAGAGCCACTGAGCAAGGCAAGCCACAAACGCACCGCCAAAGAAAAGAAGCCAAATTATGTTGAGAAACACAGGGGTAATTTAGTAAATGAAACCTATGTAAAACTGCTTCAAATCCATTTTTCTCATAGTCCACCTTACTGTGAAGAATTTTATTTTGCTCTCGCTCCTGAATTCCCAAGGCTTGTCCTCTCTGTATAAAAGGGAATTTGAAATGCGAATGCCTTGTGCTTTTTTGTCCCACCCAATTCTCAAACGCAAAGGATGCTCTGCCTTTGCCCACAAGCTATCCGTGAGCTTAACCCCTGCGGCTATGCCCATTTTTTTCTTGTCAAAGTCAAAAGCAAGCCTCGCACCCTTTCTTTTTCTCTCCAAAAGATAGGCAAAATCGAGTAGGTTTTCGTCATTTTTTATCACAGCCGTCTCAGTCATTCTGAAATTCCAGCCCCATAACCGCACTCCCTGCCACGTTCTGCTTCTGTTTTTCCTGAAATTGCCGCCTGCGAAAATCCTCTTTTCCCAAAAATTCTTGCTGAATTTTCCGTAAACCCAAGCGGTATCTTTTTGCCACTGCCCCCCCAAATGCAAGTCATTTATGTTGATTTCAGATAAAATTCCCCTATTCTTGTTCGTTAAATCCCCAGCTTTTGCATAAAAAATCCCATGCCTGAAAGCCACAGTCCCCTTAAGCTCTTCGCTTTCCTTGAACCTGATTTCACCGGTAAAACCACGTATGCTGCCGCTGGCTTTAGCGGTTTTATTTTGCAAATTGCCATTTGTGTCCAAATTCGCGCCGCTGCTAAAGCCTATCTTTGGCCTCCACGAAGATGTACTTTTGCGTGTTTTTTTTACATCAAAAACACATTCGGCTTCTTCTGCCTGCTCTTTGCCAACATAAAGCTCCGCAAGGGCGCACCAAAGCTCTGTGTCTTCGCTAAGGATGTCCAGCTCCGCCATTTGCGCATAGTCTATAAGGCCATCGCTGTACCACCAATAGGAAAATCCGTTTGATTGCGCAAAGCACAAACCGGAAAGCAAAAATAAAAAAGGATATACTCTCATATATCCTTAGACGCTTCTCAAAAGGAAAAAATAAAAAAAAATATATGCTAAGCTAGCGGGGAGTGGGGAATGGCTAGTGGAAAAGTGTACAAATGCATAAGTGTGACTTTGTGAAATGTACACTTTTGGCTAGTGGTCAGTGGCTAGTGGCTAGTGGTTAGAACAGTCAAAACAGCGAATTTCAACAAATTTCAGTGTTTTTTCCACTAGCCTAGCCATGAAATCAAATTTTCTCAATTTTTCCTCCGTAAAATGCGTCTAATGCATTAGACAACTAATAGGAGGTCTATTTTATGGTTACTGAAAATGAAGAAGAAGGTTTTTTCGCCAACTTGACGGCGAACACATCTTTCCAGAAAACTTTTGCCAACGAGAAGGAAAAAGAGCCGCTCATTACGATGCTCAACGTGTTCTTGGCGAAAAAACTTGCGCATCCAATTGTGGATGTGCATATCAAAAACCCATATGTTGCTGGGCAAACCAACGAAAACAGGGACAGTGTGTTCGACATTCTGTGCAAAGACTCGGAGGGAAGGCAGTTCATGGTGGAAATGCAAGTGGGAAGACAGGCTTATTTTTTGAAGCGGATCATTTTTTATGTCTGCATGGCGATAGCCAACGATGCCCCGAA
>Ga0181987_10815_pt1 | contig 10800 bp, 12 predicted proteins | sample TergutCo191P1_FD_120224 | JGI IMG/M metagenome (GOLD analysis project Ga0181987, IMG submission 120224)
TTTGACCATCTTTTTTCTGTTTCTGAATTTTGTAATTTAAAAGGGGATGAGTTAAAAGCCTATAGGTATAGCATGAGATATATTGATGAGAGAAAGCTTGAAGTTGAATGCGCCGTGAAGGATAACACTATAGCCGTTACAAAGCGGGTTAGCATGCAGGTTAGAAAGCAATCTAAAAATGAAATTGCTGCTGCAATGCTTGCTAATGGGCTTAAGCCTACGGTAATAGCTCGTTGCACTAAGCTCCCTTTGAGTCAAATCAGCCGTCTTAGAGCTAGTGGTTAAACCAGCTTTTAAATCTGCGAGTTCATATACGGCACAGTGGTAAGCAAATGCGACGAAACTCCGATTCTACCCACTAGCTACTCCCCACGCAAGGGCTGAAATTTTTCAGCCCCAGCGAGCTTTACATCACAACAATCTGCTTTGACGCAGCTTCGGGCTTTCTTTGCAAAATCAACGTGAGAATGCCGTTTTCGCTTGAAGCCTTAATGTTTGAAGTGTCCACTTCTTCTGAAAGATGAAATTCGCGTTCATAATGAACTTCGTTTTCACCACGCTTGCGCATAGCGTTCACTTTCAAAAGCATGCCTTCAACATTCACCTTTGTCTCCTCCTTGCGCACGCCCGGAAGCTCTATCTCCAAAGTATAAATTCCGTTATCTTCTACTAGATAACTTTTAGGCGGCTGGTGAACCGGCGAGTAAGTTGCAAGAGTCATAATACCTCCTTGTTAAGTGTTTCTGCTTATAATAACGGCAAATTTCGTGCCAAATGCGAAAACGGCGTTTTTGAACTGAAAATGAGGTTTAGAGCATGTTTACGTTGCAAAATGAAATTAAATTTTGAAACAATTCAGACAATTTTCTATATTCCGTTCAATGCTGATATTATTGCTCCTTTTGGCAATAGAAGCCGGCGCGCAATCCATTTCCATGAACAACATGGAACCGCCGGAAACAGAGCTGTTTTACTCAAAAGCTATGGATACCCTTTATTTAAATGTGGCCATTCCACAAGGCTGGCACATAAACTCAAACTTTGTTTCAGATGAATTTTTGTACCCTAGCAGCGCAGAACCCGTAGCGCACGGCATAAAATTTGACTCTGCCGTGTGGCCGCAGCCAGTTAAACAGTATAACGAGGTTTTAAAAATAGACCTGCTTTTGCTTCAAGACACCTTCACAATTAAACTTCCCGTGAAATCAATAGAAAAAAACAGCGACCCGTACAGCGCAATAATTAAATTCACCTATCAGGCATGCTCAAATATATGCCTCGCGCCAAAAACGATAGAAGTGAGCTTCAAAGAAAAAAAAAACTCCGCTCCGCAAACCACTAGCCACTCCACGCTAGCCATAATCCTCCTCGCATTCCTAGGCGGCCTGATTTTGAACATAATGCCATGTGTGCTGCCAGTCGTGTTTATAAAGCTTTTTGATTTAATGCGCAGAGCCGGGGAATCCAGCAAAGACACTCTCAAATGGGGGCTTGCCACAACCGGCGGAATATGCTGCGCTTTTTTTGCGATTGCAGCGGCAGTTTTCATCGCTCGCTTGGCAGGAGCGGCGGTGGGCTGGGGCTTTCAGTTTCAGTATCCGGCATATACGGCGGCAATGGCTTTGGGCATAGCCGTTTTTGCTTTAAGCCTTTTTGGGGTTTTTGATATTTGGATGCCCGGCAACGTGACTCAAGGGCTTAGCAAAAAGGCGAGAAATGGCAGCGCTTTTGCCTATGGTATGTTGCTGGTGCTTCTGTCAACTCCTTGCTCCGCGCCGTTTTTAGGCACTGCGGCAGGCTTTGCTTTTGCTGCGTCAACCTCAGAGTTGTTTTTTATTTTCGCCGCCATCGCGCTTGGCATGGCTTTTCCGTATTTGCTTTTGAGCGCGTTTCCTAAGTGGACAAAAAAACTCCCCAAGCCCGGAAATTGGATGCTTGTGGCAAAGCAGCTTTTGGGCTTTCCGCTTTTGCTTACGGTCGTGTGGCTGGTTTGGGTTTTCGGCAAGCAAGCGGGAGCAATGGCCACACTGAAGCTCGGCTTGCTTTTGTGCCTGGCAGCGTTTTTCGCATGGCTCTGCGGCTTGATTGCGAAACCGGGAAAACCCTGGTGGCGTTTTGCTATTCTGTGGCTTGTTTTTGTTGCGATATGCGTATGGACATTCCCAAGCGAGCGCTCCGTTGAGCAAAGCGAAACGGACGGCGAGTGGGTTTCCTTTTCAAGCGCAAAGCTGGATAGCTTGCAGAACGAGGGAATTGCCGTTTGGGTGAACGGAGCTGCGGACTGGTGCATAACCTGCAAAATGAATGAAGCGGCGGTGTTTGAAAGCGAAGAAATTATAAAGGCTTTTGCTGAAATTCCGGTGGTTAAAATGCGAGCGAATTACACCGTTCCAAATGACGAAGCAGCGAAACTTTTTGCAAAATACGGTCGCAGCGGAGTTCCATTCGATCTGTTGCTGACCTCTAGCCGCAAACCGGTTTTGCTCTCGGAACTTTTAACGGCGAACGAAGTGCTTGAAGCCTTGGGGAGTGCGTATTAATGTCTCATATCCGGGAAATGTTCGATAAAATCCACAAACGCTACGATTTGCTCAACCATCTTATGTCTGCGAGCCGTGACATTTCGTGGCGCAAAACCTGCTGCAAAAGGCTGCCGCCAAAAGAAAACGCTGTTGTGCTGGACTTATGCGGCGGAACCGGTGATTTTGCCGTCACATATAATAAAATTTATAATAATAACAAGATTATTGTTGGCGATTTTTCCGGCAAAATGCTGGATGTTGCTATGAAAAAAACTGGGGCAACCACAGTGGGTTGCCCATACGTTGTGCAAATGGATGCAACGCAAACTCCTGTTGCGGATAACTCGGTTGATATTATTTTAAACGGCTTTGGAATGCGGAATATTTTGAACTTAGACTTGGCTTTCAGCGAGGCTTTTAGAGTTTTGAAAAAGGGCGGGCACTTTGCCACTCTCGAATTTTTTAAACCCGAAAAAACTATCGCAAAATTATTTTACAAAACCATTGCGCCGCTTGCAATTCCCTTTGCCGGAATGCTATTCAGCAAACGCAACGCATACCGCTATTTGGTGCTCTCCATTCTGAATTTTATAACTCCCAAAGAATATGCCGAAAAAGCCAAAAGCGCAGGTTTCACCCTGCGTTGCATAAAAGCGCTGGATGGCGGCTTGGCCCACATTGTAATATTGGAGAAAACGTGAGCATATTGCTTGGAATTACCGGAGCGTCCGGCGCATTGTACGCAAAGCGTTTTTTGCGCTATGCAGAGGAACGTGGCTTTGCCGCAGAGCTTATTGTTTCAAAAAACGGCGAAGCGGTGCTTAAGCACGAGGGTTGCGAGGATATTTTGCGAAACTGCGCAAAAATCCACAAAATAGATGATTTTTTCGCACCGCCTGCCACAGGAAGCTCGGATTATCTTGGCATGGCTATTTTGCCCTGCTCAATGGGAACCCTTGGCCGCATAGCCGCCGGCACAAGCGACAATCTGCTGATAAGAGCTGCGGACGTGTGTTTGAAAGAGAATCGTCCTTTGGTGCTTGTGCCCAGGGAAATGCCTTTAAGTGAAATTCACTTGGAAAATATGCTAAAGCTTAAACGAGCCGGCGCAACCATAATCCCAGCCTGCCCCCATTTCTACAAGCACCCCGCAACGCTGGAAGAATTGGCAGATACCGTTGTGGAGAGGGTGTTTGCGTTGCTGAAGGGAGCAAAAAAATAAAATATCATGGTTTAGATAGCAATTTTTGTCAAAAAATCGCCATTTTTGCTATTTTCCCTTGACAAAACCCGCTGAAATTACTAAATTTGTACGTCCAGCATATTTCGAGGATATATGAAAACTCTTGTTGTGAATCCAAACGCCGTAGAGCGCAAATGGAAAATTATAGATGCCGAAGGCAAGCCCCTGGGCCGTGTTGCCAGCAAAGCTGCCTATTTGCTAATGGGCAAGCACAAGCCGGTTTACGCCCCTAACACGGACGTTGGCGATTTTGTCGTTGTTATCAACGCCGGAAAAGTGGCCCTGACAGGCAAAAAAGCAGAAACCAAGCAGTATTTTCACCATACCGGCTTTATAGGCGGTGAACGCTGGATATCATTCAAGCAATATTTAAGCCGCAAACCGGAATTTCCAGTTGAGCATGCAGTTTGGGGAATGCTCCCGCACGGCTCGCTTGGGCACACAATATTCAGAAAATTAAAAGTGTATGCCGGCGCAGAACACAAAGAAACCGATAAAAACCTTGAACCGGTGGCTATCTAAAAAGAGGGTATTATGGCAACTAAAGCTCCAGTCAAAGAAAAAGCTGCGCAACAACAGAAAATTTACCGTGGCACAGGCCGCCGCAAAAGCGCTGTGGCAAGCGTAATTCTCAAAGAAGGTTCCGGCAAGCGTACCGTTAATGGCCGGGATTTCAAAGATTATTTTCATTCCGAAGTGCAAAACATGGTGGCAAACCTTCCGTTTTCCGTTCTGGGCAACGCCGAAAAATGGGACGTTATAGTCAATGCCACCGGCGGCGGCATTGCCGGTCAAATGGGTGCGACTCGTCTTGGAATAGCGCGCGCTCTGGTTGAGCAAAGCGCTGAGGTTAAACCCGCTCTTCGCCACGCAAACCTGCTGACTCGCGACGCCCGTGTTGTTGAGCGCAAAAAATACGGTCGCAAAAAGGCCCGCAAGCACTTCCAGTTCTCCAAGAGATAGCTTTTGGGAAACAACGTAAAAGACATAGACCTGTCTCGCTTAATAGCAAGGATTTTAAGGCACAAAATACTTGCTGTTTTGATTGCGGTTCTGTCTTTTGCCGGGGCATATGTCTACGCAAAGCTTGCGGACAAATTTTACCAAACTAACATTAGATTCGTTTACCAATCTTCCGCAAAACAGGGCGGAGGCATATCTGCGCTTGCCGCGCTTGCCGGCATATCCATGAGCGGAGGCTCGGATGACGGCTCGGCATACATGGAAGACATAATAAAATCATCGGATTTTCTTTCTCAATTCACAGACAGGCAGTGGCTGATAGCAGACACCAGCAAAACATCAGACACTTTAACACCCATCACGCTGGAGGAATTTTGGCAAATAAAAATAGATTCCGCCGCAGACAACAGGGAAAAAATTCTGCAGGCAAGCATAATCTACAAGATGCTCAAATACAAGTACATTAAATACGAACAGGATAAAAAAACGGGAATAATATCTTTAATAACCCAGTTTGAAGATCCAAAGCTTTCTTATGATTTTAACGTGGCTGTATTTGAAGAATTGAACAATACCTTGCTCCACAAGATGCGTTTTAAGGCATCGGAAAATCGCAAATTCATAGAGGAGCGCCTTGCAGAAATAAAAAGCGATTTAAGAAGATCAGAAGAAATATTGCTGCGTTTCAAACAGCAAAACCGCTCATGGAACGATCCTTCAATACAGCTTCAGGAGAGCCGCCTGCTGAGGGATGTGACAATAAATCAAGAATTGGCGTTGCAGCTTCAGAAGCAATACGAGCTTGCGAAAATAGAAGAAGCGAAAGACATGCCTCTTTTGGATGTTATTGAATCTCCACGCAGAGCTTTGGGTTATTCAAAGCCCCGGCCAAAAATCATTTGGGCCCTAGGGGCCGTAGGTGGAATATTTTTAGGCCTCGCTTTCGCGCTGTTGTTCGATTTTTGGTGCACCGAAAGAAAAGCCTTGATGGAAGCAGTGGCAAAAGCCAAAGAAGACCTTGGCTAGTCGGCTTTTTCCTTGGTATCGCCGTAATAAATGTCCCATTCGCTTTTTTCAGGTTCCGTCGGATTTTCCTGCTGTTTTTTCTTTGCCTCTTCCTCAGCTTTCTGCCGCTTAGCCGAAAGATCCACCAGCTTGCTGGGGTCAACCGCTACCTTCTCTTCGGAGGCACGGAACCTTTCGTTGGATTCATCCAAGGCATCCAAAACGCCAACAAGGCGGCCTTTGCCATCCAAGCTCAGATTCATGCTTTTTATGGTGGACAAGCGAACAGCGATGCGGTTTACGGCATCCTTGTATTCCTGCCTGACTTGGCTGCCTTCCATCATTTCGGCACGTTCGTCCGGGGTTATATGCTCCATGGCTTCTTTCCAAAAGCCGGCTTTTGACTTATTGACAAACTCCACCATTGTCTCGTTAACCTTTTCCGGGTCGCGAGTGACTCCTTTACCGGAAGCACACGAAACCATAGTGAATGCCGCAAGCAATAATAGTAATCTTAGCATAAAGGATCTCCTATACTATAACTATGGGTAAATATACTAATTTTTTTGCCATATCCATTTATTTTTCCTTGTTAAAAGCCAAATTGTTGGCCCCAGCAACACCAAATCGCGAATAAGGGCTACCCAAGCCTCTGATTTTGACTGCGCGCCGGAAACCATTTCTGTTGAAAAACACCCGCATACTATGTCTAGCTCAAGAGCCAGCGCCCATATAAGGGCTATTATAAAGCAGGAGAACATTGCCAAAATAGCCAAAGTGCATTCCTTTGTGAATGGGGACGCAATCAAGGCAAGCCCGAACCAAAACTCAAGCTGGGGCAAAATCAAAGCCCACAAGTTAACAATGTTTTCCGGCAAAAACCGGTATTGCGCGACTAAAACGGCAAAAGCCTTTGGGCTGGCTATTTTATCCGTGCTAGCAAAGATAAACATGCCTCCAATGCCAACTCTTATTAAAATTTCCAAGACCCTTCCGGTCCAGGCTTTGTCAATTTTCCAAGCTGGGATAATCAGCAAGGCGCTCAAAACTGTTTCTGCTATTCCTATGTGCAAATAGTATTTCCACGCCTCAAATTTATCTGCCAGGCTAAAGATATCCGGGAAAGCTATTTCAAGCACTCCCATGACAAAGAGTGGAACGGCGAGTAAAATGCAGAGCTTAGGTACCAGGTATTTCATTATTTTGGCCTCTCCAGAACTTTCTGCCCGCCAATCCATTCAACGGATTTGCCTTCCGGAGCGCGCAAATTATTGACAATGGCCGCCAATAAGCAAAACAAGCCCAAGCCAACAAGAAATTTAAGGTTTAACTTTTCCATGAGGATTAATATAGTAAATCAGCGTTTACTATATTACTAAAATGAATAAATCCCTCTTTGTTTTGCTGCCCCTGCTTCTTTTGTTCGGTTGCGCATCTGTCAAGCATGAGTCCAATGGCGCGGAAATGCATTATGGCATGGCTATTGCCTATGCAGATAAAAATGATTACGCAAAAGCAATTGAATATTGCAAAAAAGCCATTGAGCTTAGACCCGGCTATGCAGAAGCATATTACGAAATGGGAGATGTTTACTTTTACGCAGATGATTTGGAAAACGCTATTGTGTCTTATAAAAAAGCCGTAGAATTAAAACCGAATTACGCCGAGGCTTACACCCGCTTGGGAATAGCTTACACCCACTCCGACAAACCGGAAGATTATGACAAGGCAATTGAATATTGCAAAAAAGCTTTGGAGCTAAAGCCAAATGACACCACGGCATATAGCTTTATGGGAATAGCTTACAGCGGCAAGAAAGATTACGACAATGCTATTAAATATCACAAAAAAGCGCTTGAACTTGATCCCAACTGGGCAAGCGCATACACTCGCTTGGGAATTGCTTACAGCGGCCAAAGATATTATGACAACGCAATTGAATGCTACAACAAAGCGATTGAGCTGAAGCCTAACGATTACTGGGCATACGATATGGCAGGAGAAGCTTATGCGGGCAAAGGGGAAATAGCAATGGCAAACTACTATAAAGGGCTCTCTTTGTACTACGATGAACGCTACGACGCAGCTATTGACTATTACAAAAAAGCAGTGGAATTCAAACCGGATTTCGCGCCGGCGTATTTTGAAATAGGAAAAATTTCTTATCAACAAAAAGATTACGCCGCTACCATTGAATTTTGCGAAAAGGCCATTTCGCTGAAACCGGACTACGTAGAAGCGTATCATTTTCTTGGGAATGCCTATATTAACACCGAAAATTACGACAAGGGAATTGAAACCCACAAAAAAAACATCGGTTTGAAAGTGGATTATATAGCATCGTATTTTGAAATAGGAAGAGCTTATCATTACAAGCAAGATTATGACAAGGCGATTGAGTATTATAAAAAATCTCTTGAGTTTAACCCTGAGTATGAAATAGCGTTTTACAAACTTGGAGATGCTCATTTTGATAAAAAAGATTACGGCAAAGCGCTTGAATATTATAAAAAAACCATTGCGCTGGATCCTGGTTTCCAGCATGCGTATTACGGCTTGGGAAACATTTTTATGATAGGCGATGATTACGAGGCGGCTATTGAGAATTATAAAAAAACTATTGAATTGGATTCTTATTTCGCCCCTGCGTATTGCAGGCTTGGGCACGCTTACTATATCACTTCAAATTATAATATGGCAATTGCGTATTACAAAACAGCCATTAATTTAAAAGCTGACTATATAGAGGCGTATGAGGGCATGGCAGGGGTTTATAAGAAAAAAAATGATCATGCCAAACTGCTTGAGAATCTGAAAAAAATCATTGAATTGGATCCGGATAATTTGTCTGCGCTTCTCAAAATCGGAACTGCCTATGAGAATGTCGAGGATTACGACAAAGCGATTGAATTCTATGAAAAAGCCCTTAAATTAAAATCCGATGACGCTATGATATATAATAATCTGGGATGGTATTACGCAAAAAAACAGAGATGGGACAAGGCGCTTGAATATTGCAAAAAGTCCATTGAGCTGGACCCGAACGATGCCGCCGCGCAACACAGCATGGGGTATGTGTATTCAGGCAGAAAAAATTACGACAAGGCGATTGAGCATTTTAAAAAGTCTATTGAGATAAGAGAAAAATCCGGCAATAAATCTTATCTTGCGGAAACTTATTACGATTTGGGCGAGGCTTATGAAGCCAAAGGCGATAAGGCCAATGGGCTGGAAGCGAAGAAGAAGGCAAAAGAATTGGGGTATCCGTGAATTCCATTGCTTACTCCTTTCTGAAACTTTTGCCGAAAAACGCTGTAAGCAGGGCGTTTGGGGCGTTTTCAAGGGCTAAGATACCGATACTGAGCCGGCTTTTGATGCATTGGTTCGCAAAGCACTACGAAATAAACCTGGAAGAATCCGAAATTCCAAGCAAAGGCTTTGCAAACATTCACGAGCTTTTCACAAGAAAATTAAAAGAGGGCGCAAGGCCAGTAGAAGACAACGCCGAGGTTGTTTGCCCTGTGGACGGAGTTTTGACTGCGTTTGGCAAAATTGCAAATGAAAACCCCGAATATAATATGAAGGCAAAGGGGAAATTTTACAGTTTGGAGAGTTTGCTCCGCAGCAAAGAGCTTGCCCAAAGATTTGCAGGCGGAATGTGGGCCACAATTTATCTTTCGCCGCACAACTATCACCGCATACATTCCCCGGTTTCCGGAAATGTGGTTGCCGCCTATTATTGCCCGGGCACGCTTTGGCCGGTGAATGCCGGTAGTGTTGAGAGGATAGATGGGCTTTTTTCGATAAACGAGAGGCTTATAACGCAAATAGCCACTTACGATGGCGGCGAGGTTTTGCTTGTGAAGGTTGGCGCAACGAATGTGGGCCGCATAGCTGTTGACTATAAAAAAGACTGGTTCACAAATTCCATGCCGCCTCCTGCGAGCCGCAAAGCTATTTTCACAAAGTGGGAAGCGGAAGAGACTCATCCTTACACAAAGGGTCAGGAGATAGCCCGTTTTGAAATGGGAAGCACGGTTGTATTGGTTTGCAACAGGGCGGTGTCGCAAAGGACAAAAGATTTGTTTTTAGAGCTTGAGGGCAAGGAAGTGCTAATGGGCCAGGGGTTGATGAAATAGGATTTTTTATGCTTCATGACATATATCCGAAAATTTTTAACAATACATACTTTCCAAAAATGCCTAGCAGCGAGAGCAATATTTTATATTTCATAAATCAGAAAGCAATGGTTAAATTTACAGACGGAAATATCTGTTTTCCTGTGCATAAAGATTTTGAATCCCACAATGCGACATTTATTTATCTTTTTCGGATAGATGATGCGGATTTTTTTCTTGCCGTATCGGATGCGGACATTCAAATTGATGGATTTTGTTTTGAAAACATCAATTTATTTCGCAATGCCATGCCGAGAGACAAGGCGTTTGCCGGCATAACCGCTTACCATCTCAACTGCTGGTACTCAGATAACAAATTTTGCGGTCGATGCAAAAACGAGATGGAATATGCTCAAAAGGAAAGGATGCTTTTTTGCTCAAAATGCGGCAAAAACGTGTATCCGAAAATATGCCCTGCTATAATTGTTGGAGTTATTAACGGCGATTATCTTTTGATGACAAAATATGCTCACAGCGTGTACAAGAATTATTCTCTGGTGGCCGGATTTGTTGAAATTGGAGAGAGCGCCGAGGATGCCGTTAAGCGCGAAGTTATGGAAGAAACCGGGCTGAATGTGAAAAACATAAGATATTACAAAAGCCAGCCGTGGGGATTTTCCGACAGTCTGTTGTTTGGCTTTTTCGCCGATCTGGACGGAAAGGAACAAATAACAATGGATGAAAACGAGTTATCTGAGGCGGCCTGGGTTCACAGGGGTGATATTCAAATGGAAAACAACGGGCTGAGCCTGACAAATGAAATGATTTGCATAGTAGCCACTGATTAACTCAGACTTAGTTGCTTGGCTAGTAGCTAGTGGGGAATGGCTAGTGGAAAAAGCATTAAAATTTGCTCATATTCGCCGTTTTGATTTTGCTAACCACTAGC
>Ga0181987_10816_pt1 | contig 10785 bp, 9 predicted proteins | sample TergutCo191P1_FD_120224 | JGI IMG/M metagenome (GOLD analysis project Ga0181987, IMG submission 120224)
GGTCGGTAACCATTTTTGATCCCCCGAAAACAAAGTGGCTAGAAACGCATTTAAATGTGCCTAGAGCCTGTGCTGCAAGCTCGCCAATTTTATTTTCACAAGAATTTGCCATACTTGGTAAATATACATAATTTTTCGGCAAAGCGGTACATTTTTTTGACTTTTTACCGTTTTTTTGCATTTTTCAGGCAAAAAATGAGTTTTTCGTTGAAAAACGGCATGAAAAAGCCTTTAAATTCAAGCGCATTCTGGTAGGGTAGCTTTGATTTAGGATATCTAAGTTTTAGTTATCTTTTTCAATTCTTTTGCGTTCTGCTTGGAAATTACCGATTCGCCTATTTTTGCCTCTATCTTGCGCCGGGCATCCCCGGCAACGCTCGCTCCCTCACGAGCAACTTTTATATTTGCAAAAAGCCCCTTCGGGTTTTCTTTCTTTGAAATTTCCGTAGTTGAGGCTTCCGCAAGCATATTCAATATTAATTCAATATTAGTCATACTGTCCCGTAAATTCTCTTTTTTCAAACCCTTCAAATGCTTGTAAGAACGTGTGTTCATTCCAGACCAACCCTTATAAATTTCATCGGTTAAAATTGCGTATTCCTGCCCTTTTTTAATTCCCCCTTTATCCCACTCATCAGTCATAAGCTTGCGAACTTCAATCGTTTTTAGCCGTTGGTTTATCCAGTCTAAAGAATAGCCTTTCTTGGCATAGGTTTCCAAAGCACGATTTATGGCAATTTCTGGATCGGTAATTTCATCAAGCCTCTCAGAACCGACACGAGAAAGCCAGATTCTAAATGGCTCGGCTTTTGGGCTGGGAATTGTTTGAACTAAACGCAACACTTGCTCCGTATCAGCAACATCAGTTTCACGCATTTTTCCATCAGGGGCAAGTATTTTCAACTGGGTAGTGTTACTACCCAGTTCACTACCCTCTTGTTTTAGTTTGTTCCGAAGCCATTTCCAATAATTTCTAACCTTTTCATAATCAGGTTGATTTGTCAGAATTGCAACTACATCGTGAACGGAAAAATACCATTTTTCAGCTTCTTCGTCCCAAAGCGTACGAACATTGCGATCCTCAAAAAGTTTTATACTAACGGACTTGCTCATTTTATGCCAAAAGCCACTGCCCGCCCAAATAAGTTCCCACAATTTTTCCCTTAAGCTTCTTTCCCAAAAGCGGGGAATTGCACACCGACCCGGCAAAATCGCTCTCATTCACTTCCCACTCCAAATCAGGATCAAACAAAATCAAATTATCAGGCTTCTCCAAATTCAACGCACCGGCTCCAAGCCACTTAAGCAAACGCTCCGGGTTGCCGGATGTTTTCTCAGACGCCGCTTGCCACAATGCGGAAAGAGCAACTTCCAAAGACACAGCGCCGGGAATGGCATCTTCAAAAGTTGTTTGCTTGTCTTGCTTGCGAACCGGAAAATGATTGCAACTGATTGAATTGATTGTACCATCCAAAAGCCCGCCCCACAACGCTTTTCTGTCTTCGGCGGTCCTCAGCGGAGAATTGAAACGATACTGCGAAGAAAGCTCCAAAAGAGAAGAATCGTCGAACAAAAGATGGTAAAGGCCAACATCGCACGAGACTTTTACTCCAAGCTGCTTTGCCTCTGAAATTAAAAAAAGACTTTGCTTGCAAGAAATTTCACGCAAATGCACCGGAACTCCAAACCATCCGGAAAATTCCAATATGTGATAAACCGCTATGGTTTCCGCTTGCTCCGGAATACCCTTGAATCCTATTGTATCAGAATACAAACCCTCGTTCGCAACGCCCATGCTGCACAAGCTTTGCTCAAGCGGGTGAAAATAAAATGTTTTGCCTGTCGCTTTGCCGTATTCAAAAACCATTCTCAAAAAACGCAAATTTCCGGGAAAAACTCCGCCATCTCCAAACCCAACGGCTCCGGCTTTCGCAAGCTCAAGCATTTCGCTTATGCTTTCGTGCCCGTTTGCCTTGCTGAAAGAAGCCAAAAGAGAAATATTCAAATTTGACTTTTCGCAAATTTGCTTAAAAGACACCAGTTGCTGTAAATCATCTATGGGGTTAGCTTTGCTTTCGTAGAGGCAACCGTAAAATCCACCCCTGCGCATGGCTTCAAAGCCTTCTGCGTAGGAATAAACATCGTCTCTAACAGGTTCCTGAAAGTCTGTGCCAATGGCAAAAAGCGCCGGAAGCGCAAGGAGGCTTGAGCCGTCTATCTCAACGAAAGGCCCGGTTCCCAAGGCAATGTCTTGTTTGTTTTGCCAAGCGTCGCTGGCAAAAGGACGAACATTTTTTATCAATATGGATTGCGCAGTCATCAAAGGTAATTTACAAAATTTCTTCGCCACTTCTCTATAGGAATTGCCGGGAAGCCCGCTACCTTTGCGCCGGGCTTAACACTCTTGGTGACTCCGGCTTTTGCGGCAATCACACAGCCCTTGCCTAAAGTCAAATGCCCCGCAATCTGCGCGCCGCCCGCAAGCGTAACGTCGTCTTCCGCTATTACAGAACCGGCAAGCCCGGACTGCGAGCAAAAAACAGCATTGTTGCCCACAATGCAATTATGCCCTATTTGCACAAAGCTATCTAGCTTGCAATTGTTTCCAAGCCTCGTTGCTTCCAAAAAACCAGCCGCTATAACAGAGTTCGGGCCAATCTCGCAATTCTCTCCGATTACCACCCCGCCAAAATGAGGCACTTCAACAAGCCCGTCGTAAAAACCAAAGCCGCGAGAACCAATCACAGCGCCGGAATGCAAAACTGTTCCGTCGCCTATAACAACGTTTGGGTAAAGATGGACACCGGAATGCAAAACACAATTTTTTCCGATTTCAACATTATCGGGAATAACACAATTCGGGCATATCTGCGCAGAAGAATGAATTTTGCTAGGCGCAAATCCTTTTTTATTCAAAATTTTCGCACACTCTATTATAGCTCTGTAAGGGCTTTCCACCCTGGCCAAAGCCTTAGCCTCGCCAACCCAGCCGCTAAAATCCATCGGCACAAAAACCATTTCCGCTTTTGTTGTTCTTGCCGCTCCGTAAGCAGATTTGTCCAAACAGAAAGAAACATCGCTCTCCGTTGCAAAAGCTAGGGTTGCGCATTTAATAATGTTGCCTTGCGCGTCGCAGGGTTCTAAGATTGCTCCAGTAAGCTCGGAAAGCAGAGAAAAAGTTAGCATTTGCAATGAAAAATAGAAAAAATGTTTTCTATATTACCCCAAAAAGGATTTGAAGATGAAATCTTCTGAAATAGCTCTTAGACGCACATTTGCCATTGTTTCGCATCCAGACGCTGGGAAAACCACGCTCACGGAAAAATTTCTTTGGTACGGAAAAGTTATCCGGGAAGCCGGACATGTAAGGGCTAAGGCCAACAAAAGCTATACAGTTAGCGACTGGATGAAAATAGAACAGCAAAGAGGCATCTCGGTTAGCTCCTCTGTTTTGAACTTTCCCTTTGAAGGATGCTATTTCAATTTAGTGGATACGCCCGGCCATCAGGATTTTTGCGAAGATACCTACCGTGCTCTGACTGCGGTGGATGCGGCTCTGGTTCTCATCGATTCCGTGAATGGCGTTGAAAAACAAACCATAAAGCTGATGGAAGTGTGCAGAATGCGCCACACGCCAATAATCACTTTCATAAATAAAATGGATTTGGATGGCAGAGACGTGCTGGAGCTTTTGGATGAAATAGAAAAAATCCTGCAAATTCAAACCTGCCCATTTACTTTGCCAATAGGCTACGGAAAACTGTTCAAAGGCGTTTACAGCATTGCAGACAACACATTCCACACATTTTCAAAAAACGACGGAAAACAGGAAATTTTGCAAATGAGCGGCGCAGACGATCCAAAGCTGGCAGAGCTTTGCGGAGAAGAATACATAAAAGAATTCAAGAACCGCTATGATGTTGCCACGCAAGCCATGGAACCTTTTGAAAAGGAAAAATACTTGGCCGGCAAACAATGCCCGGTGTTTTTTGGAAGCGCTGTAAACAACTTCGGCGTTAGGCAGCTTTTAAACGCATTCGCAAACATTGCGCCGCCGCCAGCTCCAAGAGAATCAGATATTCGCTTAGTTGAACCGATGGAAGACAAATTCAGCGCGTTTGTGTTTAAAATTCAGGCAAACATGGATCCTCGGCACAGAGATCGCACTGCGTTTTTGCGCATTTGCTCCGGCTCTTTCGAAAGAGGAAACAAGATTTTCCATTGCCGCACGGGCCGCGAAATTCGCTTGGCCGCTCCAACAAGCTTTTTGGCTCAAGACAAAGAAGTGATAGACATAGCTTATGCCGGAGATATTGTAGGCATAAACGATCCAGGCATTTTCAACATTGGCGATACCTTGACCGAAGGCGAAAAATTCAAATTCTCAGGCATCCCGGATTTTGCCCCGGAATTCTTTGCCAGAGTAACTCTTTTGAATCCTTTAAAAAGCAAGCAACTTGGCAAAGGCCTTTCCCAGCTTTCCGAAGAAGGCGCAACTCAGTTGTTCTCTGCATTAAGCTCCGCGCTTCCTGTGATAGGGGTTGTGGGCGAGCTTCAATTCGATGTTCTTAAGCATCGCTTGGAAAATGAATACGGCGCAGAAGTTCAACTGGACAAAATTCCGGTTTTTTGCGCAAGGTGGATTAGCGGAGACCAAAAAAAGCAAGACGATTTTGCAAAGGAATACAAAGGCGATTGCATGCAAGACAAGCACGGAAACTTGGTTTGCCTGTTTCCAAACGAATATCGTTTGAATTTAGCGGTAAAGAATTATTCCGAGCTGAAATTCAGCAAAGTCAGCTCAAATGAGGAAGAGTGATATGCGCATACTCTTTATGGGAACGCCGGAATTTTCCGCAGAATTTTTGAAGCACTTGATTAAAAGCGAACACCAGGTTGTGGCCGTCGCAACTCAGCCAGATAAGCCGATGGGACGAGGCATGGAATTGCGCAGCCCGCCGGTGAAGATTGTTGCGCTGGAAAAGGACATTCCTGTTTTGCAACCAAACTCCGTTAAAGAAGCAGCTTTTGCGGAAGAGTTAAAAAAGTTTAATGCGGATATTTTTGTTGTTGTCGCATTTTCAATTTTGCCAAAAGAAGTTCTTGCCGCTTCAAAACTCGGTGCTATCAATGTTCATGGAAGCTTGCTCCCAAAATACAGAGGTGCCGCGCCTGTGCAATGGGCCATAGCAAATTGCGAGCAAAAAACAGGATTAACCGTATTTTTGCTCGATGAGAAAATGGATCACGGCCCTGTTCTGGAAATGAAAGAAATAGAGATTGGGCAAAACGACACAACAGAAATATTACTTAAAAAAATGGTCGAGCCCGGCTGTGAGGCTCTGGATAGTGCGCTCGCAAAATTGCAAAGCGGAAACTTCACGGCAACTGGGCAAAATCACGAAAAGGCAAGCCCTGCGCCAAAGCTGAAAAAAGAAGACGGCCTTATAGACTGGAATATGAGCGCATTGCAAATTCACAAAAGATTATGCGCATTCACGCCGTGGCCCGGCGCATACACAAGTTTAAAGGGTCAAAAAATTTTCATACGGCAAACGGAAATTTCCGCATTGGACAAAAAATTGAAATCCGGTGAGATATTCGTCAACAAGAATACTGTTTTTGCCGGAACGGGAAATGGAATTTTATCTATTTTAGATGTTCAAGCAGAAGGCAAAAAGAGAATGCCGGCTGCGGATTATTTTAGAGGAGCAGGAAGTGACTGCCATTGTTTTGGGTAATTTTGACGGATGCCATTTGGGCCACAAAGCTCTATTTGACGCATTGAAATCAGAGGCAAAAAAGAATGCGATGCCGCATCTCGCCATATCTTTTAACCCGCACACAAGGCACGTGATTCAAGAACCAGGGCATCCGGAGCTTTTAACATCCGATGAAGAAAAAAAAGAATTAATGGAGTTTTTTGGGATTCCTCTTGTTTTGCAAAGGTTTGACAAGGATTTGTTCGCAATGCCGTTTCGTTCTTTTGTGGAAGAGTTTGCAATAAAAAAATACGGCGCGAAACTTTGGGTGCTGGGTTTGGACCAGAGGTTCGGACGAGGTGGCAAAGGCAACGCAGAAGCTTTGAAATCATATTTTCCCGATTTATCCATTCACGAAATAAACCCGGTTTTGTTTGATGGCGAAGCGGTTAGCTCTTCTCGCATAAGGGAGGCTCTTAAAAACGGAAAGCCGGATTTGGCAAATGCGATGCTTGGGCGAAATTACTCGGTTTGCGGAGTTGTGGTGCATGGCTTGGGGCAAGGCCGGCAGTTGGGTTTCCCAACTGCGAATTTGGAACTTGTGCCATATAAGCTTTTGCCGAAAAACGGCGTATATTCCGGCGCGGCGTCTTTTGACGGCCAAAAACACAAGGCCGTGATAAACATAGGCTGCCGCCCGTCGCTTGGCAACAGGCCGGTTGACTTGGAAGCTCACCTGCTGAACTTTGACGGCGATTTATACGGCAAAAAATTAACCGTAGAGCTTATTGCCAGAATAAGAGACGAAGTAAAATTTGAAAACGTTGAAGCGTTAAAAGAGCAAATCAGAAAGGATATTTTATTTTGCCCTTTAATGAACCAGCAAGGAATCGAACCTTGAACCCACGCCTTAAAAGGGCGTTGCTCTACCAATTGAGCTACTGATTCAGGATATATAAATATAGTAAAAAATTAATGAAGCGTCAAGGGTAACATCTAACTTTTATTTTTCTATTTTACCGCAAAACGCTGAGGAGAACCTAGTGAAAACTCAAAAATCCCGTTTATCGCCATTTTATTTCGCTGTTATCGGAGCAGTCCTCTTTACTTGCTCGGCTGGCAGCACAACTTCAAGCTCGTCGCAAGCCACTGTTTCGCCGGCAAAGACTGATGAAACCCCTGTGGCTAAGGCTGCTTCGCCGCAATTGGAGGCTTTTCGCTACGAAATAGCAGATTTAGCGGACAAACTGATACCTACCGTGGTTTCCATCCAAACGGAGTCAACAGTCAAGGTAAACGGCTTTGGCGACTTCTTCGGGGACGACTTTTTTGACCAATTCTTCAATTTCGGAAATCCAAGGCAGCAAAAACCAAAGGAACGCAAGCAGCAAGGGCAGGGTTCCGGCGTTATTGTAAGCTCTTCAGGGCAAATTTTAACAAATAACCACGTGGTTGACAAGGCAGAAAACATAAAAGTTACGCTCTCGGACAAAAGAGAATTCCAGGCAAAAGTCATAGGAACAGATGAAATGACCGACATTGCCGTTATTCAAATCGAAGGCGAAGTAAAGGACTTACCGGTAGCGGCTCTTGGCAATTCGGATGCCCTGAGAGTTGGAGAATGGGTAATAGCGATTGGAAATCCTTTTGGGCTTTCCCAAACAGTCACAAAGGGAATAGTATCGGCGAAAGGCGTCAATAAACGCGGCATTGCCGAATATGAAAACTTTATACAGACAGACGCTGCGATAAATCCGGGGAATTCAGGCGGCGGCTTGTTCAATTTATCCGGCGAGCTAATTGGCATTAATTCGGCAATTTTGAGCAGAAGCGGCGGTTTTCAGGGAATTGGCTTTGCCATACCCGTAAATTGGGCACGTAACATAATGAACGACTTGGTAAAAGACGGCAAAGTAAGCCGTGGCTGGCTTGGGGTCAGCATTCAAGACATAGACCCTGGCATCGCAAAAGCTTTGAATTTGAACCCGGCCAAAGGCGCATTGATCAATGAGGTTTTTGAAGGTTCCCCTGCGGATAAGGGTGGAATAAAAGCCGGCGACGTGGTTCGCTCAATAAACGGCAAAACTATAGAAGACGCAAACGATTTGAGGAACACCGTTGCAGCGCTGCGCCCCGGAGAATACGCAGAATTTGAGGTTCTTAGAGACGGAAAATTCTTAAAACTGAAAATAAACATAGCATTGCGAGAAGAAAACAACCTAGCCGGAGCAGCTTCCGCCCCAAAAGACGGCAAAAAAGAAGTAGCCAATGAATGGGGAATTCAAGCTGCGGAGCCGACAAAAGCGCAAAAAAAGGAGGCTGGGCTCACGGAATCTTCCGGCGGAGTGCTTGTGGTTTCAGTTACGGGCAAATCAGCCGCAGAAAAGGCCGGTTTAAAGAAAGGCGACATAATTTTGGCGGCAAACAATAAACCTATTGCCGGCATTAAGGATTTCAATGCTGTTTTCGGCGAAAATACAAAGCCCCTATTGTTGCTAATAAGGCGTTCAGGCTCACAATTCTATACTGTTTTGGAAAAATAGCTTAAGCTTAAAGAGGTAGTGCTGAATCACTGAGGCCCCAACCCTCAGTTCCCCTCCGACTCAGCACTACCAAAAATTACCAGTAGAGGCTTAAATGCCGCAATAAGAGATATTTGAGGATAAAAAGACTTCAAAAAAGCAAATAAACACGTACGTAAAGAACCGGATGTACTTTACACAACCCTAGCAATTGCATTGCCCCTCCAATCAACATACTATATAATATAATAAATTTTTCCGTAAAATGCAAGGGTTTTTTTGAAAAAAATGCAAATTTTTACATTACTTAATGCTCTTTTCGGGCAATTTTCGCAAAATTTTCTCTGTATCCTTGAAAAACAGCTCCATCGCCGCTCTTTCATCCGGTTTCATCTTGTATTCATTGCAGGGAGGCTCGTTCTTTTTGCACCTTGGAAGCATTCTAAACACGCCATTTGGCTTGTAAACATAAAAAGGCACATAGCCATAATCGGTTATTTTTGTTTTGCCATCGTTTTTTTGCAAAACAGCCTCAAAAGCCACCCCGCCATCCGTATATCGCTTTTTCATATTTGAAATAAAATTGCCAAGGGAATATATGACCGGCACGGAGTCCCTGCCCGGAACAAAAATCTTGTCAAACGGCTGCACCACATGCGGATGCCCGCCTATAATCAAATCAACGCCATTCAAAGCCATAAACTCAGCTAGCTTTCTCTGTTCCTTGTTTTCCGCAATTTCATACTCAATGCCCCAATGTATAAAAACTATTGTAAAATCCGGGGATCCCTGTTTGGCTTTTATTATATCTGCGGCAATCACAGCGGTGTCTATGCGGTTCACAACGTTTGGAGCCGACTCTACAAGCCCGTTGGTTCCGTAGGTATAGCTAAGAAACGCCAATTTAATCCCGTTTTTTTCAACAAAAAGAGGGTAATTCCTGTCTCTTTCCGCCGTATCTCTATATATTCCAAAGTGTTTCAGGCCCATCGAGTCCAAAACAGAGATTGTACGCTCCAAACCCCGCTTGCCTCTGTCCAAAGAATGGTTGTTTACGGTAGCCACCAGGTCAAACCCGGCGTCTTTTATGGCAAAAACAGATTCATCGGGCGAGGAAAACTGCGGATAGCCGGTATAAGGCTCGCCGGCCAGGGTATGTTCCAGATTTATCACTGCAAGGTCTGCGCCGGAAAAGTAGTCTTTAAGGTGTTTGTAAACAGGCTTATAATCATAGCCTTTGCCCCCGGCATCCTGTTTAGCGGCTTTTATTTGGGAATCATGCCCCATAAGGTCGCCGGCAAAAACCAAGCGCAAAGAAGCCTCTTGCGCAAAAACAGAGGAAATACCGAGAAAAAAGACAAAAACAATGGTTCTTAAAGGCATAGCGCATTAAAGTAGTAATTCTTGTTTACTATATTTTAAATATGGTTATTTACAGTTGGAATGTGAACGGAATCCGCTCGGCAGTCCAAAAAGGCTTTGCCCAGTGGTTTGCTAAGATGGATCCGGACATTCTGTGCTTGCAAGAGGTGAGGGCAGAAGACGATCAAATTCCCGATGAAATTAGGGAATTCTCCGGTTACAGCTCTTTTTGGACGTCGTGCCAAAAGAAAAAAGGCTACAGCGGAGTTGGCATTTATAGCAAAGTTCAGCCGGAAAGCGTCAATCACGGCTTTGAAATAAAAGAGTTTGACGAAGAGGGTCGTGTGGTGCAGCTCGTTTTCCCGGACTGGGTTTTGAACAGCATATATTTCCCAAACGGTGCCCAAAGCGACGAGAGGCTGGATTACAAGCTTCGTTTTTACGATGCGTTTTTGGAGAACTCCCTAATGTGGCTCTCTCATGGAAAGCACGTTGTAACGGTTGGCGATTACAATACCTGTCACAAGGAGATAGATATAGCGCGTCCAAAAGAAAACGAAACAGTCAGCGGTTTTTTGCCTATAGAGCGGGCATGGCTGGACAAGTATGTTGAAAACGGTTTTGTGGATTCGTTCAGGGTTTTGCATCCAACCCAAAAAGACGCATACACATGGTGGAGCAACAGAAGCCGGGCAAAAGAAAACAACGTTGGCTGGCGCTTGGATTATGCGTTTGTCAATGAAGGGTTGAAAAGCTGCATAACAAATGCTTCCGTTCATCCGGAAGTTATGATGAGCGACCACTGCCCCATAAGCATTGAACTGGAAGCCCCATTCCCGCCGCTGTGATTGATTTTCTATATTATTTCATTATAAATGGAATAGTCTTTTGGGGTGAGATATTATGGCTGGGTAGCTCTCAATTCCTAATACCGAAACTTTATTTTTTTCTAAGTTTTGGTATTAGAGGTTTTTTATGAATTTACTGCGCCGAGAAAATATAATGAGTTTGTTGCTGGACTGCAAAGACAAGCCCGTGATAAAAGTGCTTACTGGAGTCCGTCGCTCCGGGAAATCAACGGCATTGAAAATGTTTGCGGATGAGCTGGCCAAAAACGGGGTAAGCAAACGGCAAATACAGCAATACAATTTTGAAGACCCAAAAATAAATGCCATCGCAAACTGGCGAGAACATTATGA
>Ga0181987_10817_pt1 | contig 10775 bp, 12 predicted proteins | sample TergutCo191P1_FD_120224 | JGI IMG/M metagenome (GOLD analysis project Ga0181987, IMG submission 120224)
GCACACATCGTGCGATTTTTTCGCACGCTCTCTTATGAACTGATGATTTGGATAGAAAATGCAATAGACTTTATATATAACCCAAAAAATGTCAGGTTCGTTCAGTAGGCATTAATTAACATGATGCCTTTCATTGTAACAAATTGGAAGCAGTGCATTTCTATTATCTTAATTAGCTTAATACTTGAATTTTTTATTGTTAAACTTTATTGGAATTTTTATAAACAAAAATTTGAGAAAGAAATACAAGTTTTGTCTGACGAAAATAAAAATTTGAAAAATAAATTAGATAATCAGAAAAATACTAATCCGCCCCAAGAAAAATCTATTATTCCGCTTCCTGATTTTGAGAGTTTAATAAATTCTAGAAATGTTGAGCTAACTGCATTATACGAGATAAAAATCAAAGCCTTTAAAGAAGAGCGAGAATGTGGCGGATAGGTAAGTATATCAGTATTTTTGACCACAGCCTCATGATGTTTATGCAATATTGTTTTGAACCGTGGGGTAGGGGCAAGGCATGCTGTATTGCCTAGGATCAATTTCCTGTTTTCGGCATGCTTAGCATTTTTTAATTCTGAAAACCATGGTTCAGACAAAAGGGATGTATATTGCAAGGGTTAAGTTTGATAGCGAGAAACAAATTTTACGGATAGCTGTGCGATAGATTTCGTCAAGCTTTTTTCAATGTCTACGGGTTAGCACTTGCAAACCCAAACATTCTTTTAGCTTCATCCAAAGAAACGCCGCTTTCCCAAAGAGCAAACAATTTTGCCTGTCCTTTTTTCTCGGCTTTGCCAGCAGCTTTGTCAATGGCTTCACGCACGCCAGATTTTGCCCATTTCTTCAAATTCATATCGATCTCCACAAATTCCTCATACTTGCCATAAAGCTCCGAACTCATACTATACAGCTTGTTCAATAGCAACGCCAAGTCTTCCTCATTAATATAGTTATTTTCGCAGGCTATTTTTCAATGACTTGATTATCTCATTTACATACCCTTCAAACGTTGAAATGGCAGACACCGCAGGCGGCTATGCGACATTCTGAAAAGTGCATAGCACTAAGCGAAGAAATCTGCTGGTTCCTAGGCGGCGAAAAAGTAAGCATCTGCGGTGAAGTGTCAAATAACTCTCAACTCTCAACTCAACATCCACGCTTATGCAACAGGCAACACAATAATCCTTCAAAATATCCCAAAAGACGCAAAAGTGGAACTCTACAATTTGCAAGGAAAGCAAGTATACTCAGCAAATTCTGGAAATTCTAAAATTCTGAAAATTCTGGTTCAGACAAAAGGATTGTATATTGCAAGGGTTAAGTTTGATAGCGAGAAACAAATTTTACGGATAGCAGTGAGATAGAAAATGGAAATATTCAAAGAATCTTCAATGATCACTAAAGTCTGAATCAGATTTCTATATTTTCTAATATGAGCGTAGCTATGCAGTTTGAGACAAGTGTTGTTAACGGACAAATTCCCGTGCCTACTCGGTATATGGAAAAATTGTCCTCGCCAGTAAAAGTGATTGTTGTTAGTTTATATGATTATAGCAATGATAAAGCTCTTGCAAAACAAGCCTCAGATGATGGCTTTGGTTCTCTTTCTAAATATGCCAATTCGGAGCTTAGGTCAAAAGAAGACTCGGCTTGGGAATTAGCAATGAGGGAAAAATATGGTACTCGTTGATGCGAATATAATTTTGCGGTATTTGTTAAATGACGAACCGAATCAATCTGAAATTGCGAAACAGGAGTTGAAAAGCGGCAATGTGAAAATATTAACGCAAGTTGTTGCTGAAGTGATTTATGTACTCAGTAAAGTTTATAGAATAGGCAGAAAGGACATATCGAAAAATCTATTGAAAATATTTTTATTAGAAGGAGTTAGGGTTGAAAATGAAGAGGTTGTATTTTTTGCAATTGCAGAATATGGAGATTCTAATTTGGATTTTGTAGATGAGCTTCTTTATGCTAATACTAGAATCAGAGGCGATGAAGTAAAAACTTTTGATGAGAAATTGAACAAGAAAATTGAATTATTAAAAAAGTGATTAGATTCCCAGCCCCCTTTATTTCACCAAGCTTTTTTCAATGAGTGCTTCCACTAAAGCTCTGTAGTCAAGACCAATGTGCTTTGCCTGCTGTGGTATAAAAGAAGTAGGAGTCATGCCGGGGAGCGTGTTGGTTTCCAGCACAAAAAGCTTGCCTTCTTTGTTTATAATCATATCCGTACGGCTGTAAACTTCGCAGTCAAGGGCGTGGTGAGCCTTGCGCGCAAGATTCTGGATTTCTTTCGTTAAGTCCGGAGGAAATTCCGCAGGGGTTATTTCCATAACTTCGCCGTTGTATTTTGCGTCAAAATCAAAAAAATTCCTCGTTGTCATTCTGATTTCAGTGGGTGGCAACGGAGGACAGCCATCAATGTAGGCACAGGTTGTTTCTTGGCCTGATATAAATTGCTCCACTAAAAGCCTGTCGTTTTTTTCAAAAAGCTTTTCGCAAAGCTTCCCGGCTTCTTCAATGTTTTTCGCAAACCCCATATCCAAAGAAGAACCGCCAAGAGGGTCTTTAATCACAAGAGGCGAACCCAAGGTTTCAAAAGCTTCCTCTATAAGCTCCTTTGAAAAATTTTCCTTTCGCCAAACTCTAAAACTCGCAGTTGAAATTGAGTTTGCAATATATATTTCCTTGCTCTTAATTTTGTCCATGGCAAGCGCACTGGAAAGCATTCCGCTGCCTGTGTATGGAATACCGGCATAATCCAGCATTGCCTGAAGATGTCCGTCTTCGCCAAAACGTCCGTGCAAAGCTATAAACGCAATATCAACAGGCTTCAATTCTTCCGGCGAAGGCCGCATTTTTTTCTGCATCGAATTTTCTGCGCTGCTGAAAAAATTCACGCTGAAATTTTCGCTCTGATACGGCGTAAGCGGCTTGCTTCCCCAAATCCAATGGCCATCTTGCGCTATAAGCACGGGATGCACCGCATATTTGCGAGCGTCTAAAGCTCTGACAATTCCGGTTCCGCTTACAAGAGAAACTCTGTGTTCCGCGCTAGGCCCGCCCATAAAAACAAAAACTGTTTTTCGCATATTAAATCTCCTTGTACCATTCAAACGGATTTAAAACTCTATATTTTGCATTGCCAAAATTCTTATCGCCACTCGGCGTTATTTTCCCGGTTACAATATGCACATGGGGCCCGGTCGTGCGGCCGCTGGTTCCAACAGAAGCTATCGGGTCTCCTTCCATAACAGTTTGCCCGTCCAAATAAAAACGCTGGTCGCAATGCATAAAAATAATCAAGTCTTTTTCTCTGGCTATCGCAATCATAAGCCCGCCAAGCTCATCTTCGGATGTCCATGCGGTTCCGCTGAAAGGCGCCAGAATCCTTGCTCCTTTGCGCCCCGATACATCTATTCCTGTGTGCCTGCGCACAGTTGAGGTTTGCGTTGGGTTGTAAAATTCCGTTATGTAAGCGAGGCTGTCATTCAAAAGCCCGGTGAAAAAACTCCACGCTCCTTGCATTGATTTATGGCGGGGGTTGTCGAATGCGGGCAGTTTAAGCCGCAAAGTATCCCCTGCTTTTATTTTGCTTTGCAAAGACAATCCGTTATCTTTTAAATATTCACTTATCATAGCCGGCGTGCTTATAAGGGAATTATATTTTCCAATGGCAAAGCGGGCTATCTGCGTCAAGGTTTCTTCGCTTTTAAAAACATGGACTATATCGCCTTTTTCCGAGTATTTCAGCACTTCGCCGGAAATATTTCGCAAATTGCTAACCTGCTCCTTAGGGCTGCTCGTTATAAGAAATGGCAAAGCGCAAAGCAGCAGAACAAATAAACCGGAATATTTCGCGGCAAAAAACAGAGGTGTTTTTGGTATATTGATTTTTGCGATTTTTAACCTAAGCAAATCATCTATTCCGTTTTTTTGCAAATCTTTTTCGCAAAAAACCTCAACGCAAGATTTTTCAATGTTATCCAGTAGAGGCGTATAATTATCCAAAATTACCGCTACCCGCGCAAAATTTCGCCTTAGCATGCTTATATTGGCGTAGCAATTAACCCATTTTTCCTTTTCCGCAGGATATTCAAACCCCGGCGTACCCTGAATTATTTGCCAGCCTTCTTTCCCGTCAAGCTTCGGAATCTCAGAGACATCGCTAAATGCGTTTCGCGCAAAAAGACGTTCATTGTTTATTTCAATCACAAGCCCTTTTTTGCCGTTTTGCAGATCAGGCAAAATGCGTGTTTCACGCAATCCGAAAAAACACGCTTTGTCCAGAATAGTTTCAAGCGTAGCTTTTCGCATTGTTCTAAGCTATGGCTTTTGATTTCGGGTGCGCAAAGGCTGGCGGGGGAAGCTCCAGCAAACGAGTGAGTTGAGTTGAGGCTTCTTCTGCGTTTATGGTGTTTGGGATTATGAATTCCTTGCCTTTCATAGCGCCACGGCCTTTGAATTCTGTGTCTGACGAGCTTACAAAGGCGAGTGTTTGCTGTTCCAGAAGAGGAAGCAGGCCAAAATAACGCATCATGCTAAAGCTCTTTTGCCAGGTGCCTCGCTCAACTATAACGCCGGAAATGCCTTCCGGCAATTTTCCCGTTTCCAAAAACTCGGATGCTGTTAGGATGATTATTTTATGGTTTGGAACTTCTCCATTGACCAAAACACTGGACACTTTCTTTTGAAAGTGAGGATCGCAAATGAAAGCAAAAATCATAGTGAAGGTAATATAGAAAATCTCATTTTCTTTTCAATAGCCAAATAACGCTTTTGCATAATGGAGTTTCCAAAAGACAATCTGAATATTGCCCAAAAAATCACTAGCGCAGGATCTTCTTTTTTCAAAAGCCTTTTTATTGTTTGCTCAAAATGGGCAAAATCCATAATTTCCGCAAATCTGGAAAACGCCGCGCTTTTGGAAAATTTGCCGTTATATGTTCTGTCGCAGTAAAAAGCGAGGGCCAACATCCTAAGCGCGATTTCTTTTTCCGGGGCGTTCAATTTGCGAAGCTTGTTTTCGCAAGAGATAAAGAGCTTATCTATGTTGAAATATTTGCATACAGACATCGCTTCCAGTATAACCTTGTTCCAAGAAAGCGCCTTGGCTTTAAGCTTGTTCTGCATTTAGCCTCTCAAGCATTTTTTTCACAGCCCTGCCCCTGTGGCTCAGGGTGTTTTTTTCTTCTTCGCTCATTTCGCCAAAGCCTTGGGTGCAGCCTTCCGGCAAAAAAACCGGATCATAGCCAAAGCCGCCGCTGCCTCTAGGTTCTGGCAAAATGCTGCCTCTGCACACTCCCTCAAAAAATTCCGGCGCATGGCCCGGCCTTATTAGGCAAAGGCAGCAGACAAATCTGGCATTTCTGTTAGTTTTGCCTTCCATTTCGTTCAATAATTTCATGTAACGGTCTTTGCCGGAGGCATTTTCGCCGGCATAGCGCGCGGAAAAAATTCCGGGCCTGCCATCCAGAGCTTCTACCTCTAGCCCGGAATCATCTGCCACAACCCAATAATCCTTGTATTTTGAAGCTGTGTATTCAAAAACAGCTTTTGCTTTGATTTCGGCGTTTCTTTTGAACGTTTGGGCACTTTCTTCAACTTCTTCGGCAAAGCCTATGTCTTTTGACATAAAAAAGGAAAATGCGCCATCTTTGATGATAGCGCAAAACTCACTTAGCTTCCCGGCGTTTCCGGTGGCTATAACAACAGCTTGCGGCACAAGAGCCTCAAACTAGCGCAGTTTCTTCTTATGTCTATCGCGGCGGCGGCGCTTTTTGCGCTTATGCGTCGCGATTTTCCTTTTTTTTCTTTTTCTTCCGCAGGGCATTAAACTCTCCGTGTGTATGTGGAAGAGTAAATATAGAAAAAAATTCGCCCGTTGTCAAGATAATAAATGGATTTATGTCATTGTTTTATACAATGGCCTCTTTTTGCACAGCTCCAAAATGCCTTCTCTTATGCTTTTGAGCTTTGCCTCGTCGCTTGGGTTTTCAATAGCCTGCGTAATAAAGTCTGCGACTTTGCAGGTATCCAAAGTGTCAAAGCCCCTGGTTGTGATTGAAGGCGTTCCAAGACGGATTCCGGAAGGATCCATCGGTTTGCGAGGGTCAAACGGAATTGTGGAGCGGCTTGTGGAAATGCCTGCCAAGTCCAGAACCCGCTCCGCATCTTTGCCGGAAATTCCTCTGCTCGTAACGTCCACAACCATAAGATGATTGTCCGTGCCGTCTGAAATTACCTTGAAACCTGCTTTCATAAGCTGCGCCGCCATAGCCTGCGCATTTTCAATCACTCGCTTTGCGTAAATTTGAAACTCAGGCTGCAAAGCCTCGCCAAAGGCCACCGCTTTTGCCGCAGTCGCATGGTCGTGCGGGCCGCCTTGCATTCCGGGGAACACGGCCTTGTCTATAGCTTTGGCAAAAGGCTCCTTGCACATTATTATTGCGCCTCGGGGGCCTCTTAAGGTTTTGTGCGTTGTTGTGCTGACAATATCAAAATAAGGAACAGGGCTGTCTATGGCTTTGCCGGCAATCAAACCGGCTATGTGCGCAATGTCGGCAAAAGTTATAGCGCCTACCTCGTCGGCTATCTCCTTGAATTTTTTCCAATCCAAATTTCTGCTGTATGCGGAAAATCCAGCCAAAATCATTTTCGGCTTTTCGCGCAGAGCAATTTGGCGAACTTTTTCCATGTCTATTCTGCCGGTTTCTTTTTCCACTTGGTATTGCGTGAAATTGTAAAGCATTCCGGAAAAATTCACAGGGTGCCCGTGCGAAAGATGGCCGCCGTGGTCCAATTGCAAGCCCAAGACTTTATCACCGGGTTTTATGGTCGCAAAATAGACCGCTGTGTTTGCGGGGCTTCCGGAGAGCGGCTGAACATTTACGTGCTCGCAGCCGAAAAGTTTTTTGCATCTCTCTATGGCAAGGGCTTCAACTTCGTCTATAACTTCGTTGCCGCCATAATAGCGTTTGCCAACGTAGCCTTCGCTATATTTATTTGTGAGCGGGCTGCCAAGTGCTTCCATCACCGCTTTTGAGGCATAGTTTTCCGAAGCAATGAGTTCAATTCCATCTTCCTGGCGTTTAGTCTCTTTGTTGATAAGCTCCAGTACTGCAAGGTCGGTCTGAGAAAGAGTTTTCATGTAAGGGAATCTAGTAAATGCAAATTAACTCCTCTAGGCTAGTGGTCAGTGGCTAGTGGCTAGTGGCTAGTGGTTAGCAAAATCAAAACGGCGAATTTGAACAAATTTCAGTGTTTTTTCCACTAGCCACTCCCCACTAGCTACTAGCCAAGCAACGAAATCTGAGTTAATCGGTGGCTAATCTAGTAAATTCAAAGCCTTTCCTATTTCCTCTACGTCTGTCTTAATTTGGCTTGGCTTTTTTTTGTTGATGAATTCCTTGTCTCCATCCACTATTCGCCCTATTTTGTCACAAGCAATCCTTGCCGTATCTTCGCTTCTTTTGAGCCGCCTTCCTATTTCGCTAAAACTCATTTCCCTGTTTATATTTTTCATAAAATACATAGCAATAGCCCTTTCGCAAGCAAACCTTCTTTCATCGATTATCAGCGTTTTAACATCTATCCTGAAATATTCGCACACGGCATCCAGTATCTTTCTCATAGAGTCCTTCTCTTCAAAAATATACTCTATGGTTTCAGCGGTTATTACAGAGTTTTTCGCTTCATAAGTCAGTCTATTGAGCTTGCCCATCAAATGTTTTAACGAATATTTCTCTGTATTTTCTTGCCAGCTATTCTTAATTAGTTCATTTTCAAGGCTTAAATTCTCTTCTTTCAAAAAATCCTCCAGCATCTTGATTCTATCTTCGGCATCCGGCAAAGGAATTTTAATGTACTCAAAGCTTTCAAAGCGCTCGGCAAGTTCCGGGATTAATCCTGCTTTATCAAGGTCTGTTTTTTGCGATGTCATTATTATTGGTTTATTTATGGATTCCATAAACTTGACCATTTCAAGCAACAAGCTCATGGCCTCGTGTTTGCCTTCAAGGTATTGGATTTCATTTATAAAAACGATATCTAAGTTTTTGACTCTTTCCACCAATTTCCTATACACCTCTTTTTTTCTCTTGATGCTGAATTTCTTGTATATATTATTCATCGGGTCATGGCCGGAGGCCACTTGCAGGTAAATGGCTGCTGCTTCCGGCTCGCCTCTGCTCAATTTTTCTTTTGTTAATGAATTCCAAATTGCGAGCATAAGGCGATTTTTGTAGCAATCCACTTTGCCGGCAAAAATCAAAGGATTAATTGAAAGTGGCTGTTTTTTTACAATATTATCTATAGTTTTCTTTGCGTAAGCTATAGCTTTTTTTAAGCATTTGTAATTTCCTTTGAAAATAAAATCCGAGTCCAAAGTATAATCCGAAACGCTTTTGTCTAGGAGAATTATTCCATTTATAAAAGAATCTACGGTTGTTTTATTGCTAATATTCATATAGAATCTCGCATAGCTGGGCGACATTGGAAGGGGAGGTAAAATGGCGAGCTCCTCCCCCTTTTACCTGGATTTTCATGGTATGGAAATATAGAAAAAGAAAAAACTTTTGTCAAGGGGTATTTAGCAAAAATTAGCTCGGTTTAGTTCGGCTTTTGTGTTTACCTCCCTGTTATTTTGAGCTATGCCAAACTAAACCGAACTAAACCGAACTAAAAAGTTGCGTCTTTCAAAAAAAATGTGCCGTTTTTCAGAAAAAAATATATCTTATTAAGAGATAATAATTTGGAGGTAGACCATGAGTACAATAGACGGCGTCAATTTTGACGGCAGTATCAATATAGTGCATAGCGGTGTGTGCGCCACAGCAGCAGCCACAGCAGCTAAAACGGCAAACGTTGCCAGCACGAACAGCAATTTCGTTTTGGAAGACGGAGCGGAAGTCACCATAAGGTTCACAAACGGGAACTCTGCGACAAATTCGACTCTCTCAATCAACGGCAGCATTGCAAGGGCCATACATTTGAATGGCACAGCGTTGACTACAGCGGCCATTGCTGGCATGATAAAGGCCAACAGCACGTATAGGTTCCGATACAACAATGCGACTACTTCATGGGACATAGTAGGGTTTGCCTTGAATAGAACCATTGGCGGCGATGACAGCGCAACAGGAACCGTTACGGACAATGGTGGTGATATAAGCGTTCCTATCCCGGTTACCGTGGTTGCTCCGGCGGCAAGCGCAACTCAAATAACAGCGGGAACTAGATCATTGCGAGCCTCGCTCAAAATACTCATAGACAATATTGCACAGTTGTTTTCCGGAAAGCAGGACAAGCTGACGACAGGAACGGCAACGCAGATGAGGCTGGGGAACAATGACCTTACGCCAAGTACAGCCAGCTTCACCTTAAAAGATTATTCGGCCTTAGCACTATTAAGTGACTATGCTGGACTTAACGGCGGTGTCGGCATGATTTCAAAATTGGCAAACGCAGATGTTTATGAGACCTTGAACGCATCCGTCTTTCATCAAGCAAGAGGAGTCAAAAGAATTTTCGTCAATTCATTGAGCGAGTATGATAAATTATCAGGTTGGACTTTGCCCACTTATGGATCTTCTTACACAATAACAGGAATTGAAATACAAGTTGAAAATGTCACGCCTACTACTTCTGTTCCTCAAAGATGCTTGGTCACGCTGTGCATAGTCCAAGGCTCGACCAGAGAGCCGGAGAAGTTCAGATGCGGAGGCTCAAGAACCGCTGCTTCTGCCAATTTCACACAGGGCGGCTGGTATACAGAACTCAAGCTGTCTAGGAACGCTCAAACTTCGACAGGTGAATCGGAAGGTTTTCTCTCTACTGATGGCTTTAGCAACACAGAAATCAGAAACATAGGTGAATGGACCGCAGTAACTGGAATCACATGGAGCAACACTGCTAACGCATCATATTCATTCAGAGTCAACAAAAACACCAAACAAGCGATGCTGTCCATAGCCAATACAATGGCCTCGGGACATACAGCAGGCGGAACCATAGCAACTATGCCAACGAGCTATTTTCCAAAGGCAATTAGCTATGCCGCAGCTTCCTATGGTTCAGGAACTTCATTATCCGCTACTAGGCTAACTATGCTGACAACAGGTGTACTAAGCTGCGCAACAGCCATACCAGGGTCAAATATAATAACCGGCCAGCTAACATGGAACTATTGAAGCCAAAAAGGGTTTATGGATAACAAACAGGATTTTATAGAGAGACGGCTATCGAAGGATAAATTTATCATTTGACTTCGCCACAGCCGGATATATCATTCGTGGACTTTCGTGACACTATTTAATCTCTCTGGGTCTAATTCCCCGCCGCTCTGCGGCGAAATTAGTATCTTAAGGTGTGGCAGAGAGCGAATATATTCATAAATCTCATAATGTGTCGGTATTGATATACCATTTCGTCTGTCCGGCGAAATATCGCCGAGTCGTATTTGACGATGATGTTGACTCCGTCCTTAAAGAATCGTGCCAAGAAATAGAAAAGCGTTATGACATAAGGTTTTTGGAAATAGGCACGGATAAGGACCATGTGCATTTTTTGATACAATCTGTGCCGAAAATAAGTGCTACCCAAATAATCCGCACGATAAAAAGCATAACGGCAAAAGAGGTCTTCATCCGTTGCCCTGGCGTAAAGAAGAAGCTATCAGCAAGTATGTAAAAACTTAACGAACTATGGAATGAAAGTCCATAGGTTAGAGACCGAATACAATTCGGCTGATTTTTGACTCAAGTCAATTG
>Ga0181987_10818_pt1 | contig 10747 bp, 8 predicted proteins | sample TergutCo191P1_FD_120224 | JGI IMG/M metagenome (GOLD analysis project Ga0181987, IMG submission 120224)
GCCCTCCGGGCGGAAAAAACGGGGGGACAACCTGTGAAATTGTTAAAATTTCGCAGGTTAAGGGGGGACGCTGATTGAGAACATTTTTTGCGATGGAGTAAATCAGCGTTTACTATATTCAATAGCATGGTTGGTGCAGGTATCGAAAATATGAAGAGGATTTTGGTTAAAAACCCGAAATCCTTAATTTTCGCACAATATGTAGATGCTCTCAGACTCACAGGAGACAAGCAAAATTTAGACGAAGCCTTGCAGGCTGCAAATAAAGGTTTGCTGGCAAATCCTGATTTTTTAGCCGGTAAACTCGCCAGAGGTCGTATTCTATTTGAAAAAGGAGACCTAGCCAATGCAAAATTTGACTTTGAGACCGTCGCTAAACAAGACCCATTTTGCCTCGCAGCTCACAAATTACTTATAGAAACCGTTGAAAAACTTAGCAGCCCTTTTGATACCAATATTTATGCAAATATTTTAAAAACTCTGGATCCTGCTACTATAGCGGCACAACCAACTGCAATAGAAGTTGCGGTCGCACAGCCTGCATCCACATCTAATGCTCCGCCACCTACAAAAGCACAAATGGCTCTCTCTGCTGCGCTGGATGATATTATAGAAGAAGAAGAAAAACAGGAAATGGAAACCGGAACTAGGTTGCTTAAAGCCGTTGATTCCATAATTGGCTCTGCTGCCCCGGCCCTGTCGTCATTGCCGGATGTAGAACAGATTTTTGATAAAGAGCCTCCCCCAGCGGCTTCCGCAGCTCCGACACCAGAGCCAACGCCCGAACCGACACTAGAGCCAACGCCCGAACCGGCACCAGAGCCAACGCCCGAACCGGCACTAGAGCCAATGCCCGAACCGGCACTAGAGCCAATGCCCGAACCGGCACTAGAGCCAATGCCAGAACCGGCACTAGAGCCAATGCCAGAACCGGCACCAGAGCCAACGCCCGAACCAGCGTCAGAACCCTCTCCGGCTCCACAAGAGCCGAATCTTGACGATATACTCAAAGAGCAACTTGCCGACAGACCTGTAGATAACCTCCCGGATTTAACCGGAACTATGGATTCATTGCTTTCTACGGCGGTAGTGCATGAAAAAATTGAAGAGGTGCCTCTTGACTCTGCTTTGGATGCGCCGCTGGCAGGAAATCACGGCGAAATAAACATAGATTCCATATTGCAGGAGCAATTGGCCGACAAAGTGGAAACCCCCAATTTAACCAGCGATATTGATGCGCTTTTATCTACCACTGTGCAACCGACAAATATTGCAGAGGATGAGGTGGAATTAAAACCTTACGTTCCAAATAATGCAGCTCCCAATCTTGACGATATCCTCAAAGAGCAACTAGCCGACAAAGTTGAAACTCCCGATTTGACCGGCGATCTTGATGCGCTTTTATCTAGCACCGTGCAACCGTCAGAGCCCGAACCTGAACCTGTAAAGACGGATAGTCATCCATCTCCGTCGGAACCCAATCTTGACGATATACTCAAAGAGCAGCTTGCTAACAAAATGGAAACCCCTGACTTAACCGGGGATTTAGATGCGCTTTTATCTACCACAGCGCAACCGTCAGAGCCCGAACCCGAACTTGTAAAGACGGATAGTCATCCGTTTCCTCCGGAACCCAATCTTGACGATATACTCAAAGAGCAACTAGCCGACAAAGTTGAAACCCCCGACTTAACCGGCGATCTTGATGCGCTTTTGACTTCTGCATCAAGCTCTGCAAATAAAGAAGTTGATGAAGATGAGGTGGAATTAAAACCCTATGTTCCAAAGAATGAAGCTCCAAATCTGGACGATCTTATAAAAGAGCAGTTGGCAGATAAACTCGTAGGCGACATTCCGGATTTAACCTCTGATATGGATACGCTGCTAGCTACGGAAACCCTAGCAGAACATTATATGGCCCAGAAATTGCCGCAAAAAGCCGTTACTGTATATAAAGAATTGCTCTCTCGCGATCCTAGCAACGATGAATTAAAAGCAAAACTGGACTTGGCTGAGACACAAATAGTTTAAGGAGAAAAAAATGGCTGAAGCACAAGCGCAAGGACAAGCACAAGCTAATGTAGTTAATGTACGCATAGAACAATTGCTTAAAGCGATGGTGGACAACGGAGCATCTGATTTACACATTCGTGTAGGCATTGCGCCCACATTTCGCATTCATGGCGACTTGAAAAAACTCTATGATATCAGAATAACCCATGAGTTGATGGAAACCTTTTTGAACACCATAATGAACCAAACTCAAAAGGAGCGTTTTGAAAACACAATGGAATGCGACTTTGCCTTGAGCGCAAGGGAATTGGGGCGTTTTCGTGTTAATGTGTTTCGCCAAAGAGGAACGCCAGCCATTGTGTTTAGGCATATAAACTCAAAAATTCCGGCATTTGAGAGTTTGAATTTGCCAGAAATAGTTTTGAAGTTATCTCTTATGAGACGTGGCTTGGTTTTGGTTACAGGTACAACCGGCTCGGGCAAATCCACTTGCCTTGCCTCCATGATAGACAATATAAATATACAGGAATCCACTCATATTTTAACTGTGGAAGACCCTGTGGAATTTATGCACAAAGATAAAAAATCCATAATTTCCCAGCGTGAAATAGGCTCTGATTCATTCAATTATGCAGCAGCATTAAAGGCTGCGCTTCGCCAAGATCCAGATGTTATGCTCATAGGCGAAATTAGAGATTTGGAAACCATGCAAATAGCCCTTACCGCCGCAGATACCGGCCACATGGTTTTTGCAACAATCCATACAACAAATGCTACGGAAACAATTCACCGTGTGCTTTCAATGTATCCTCCGCATCAGCACGAAGAAATACGCCTTCTTTTGGCTTCTTGCCTTCAAGGCATTATCTCCTTGCGCCTGTTGCCCAGAAGCGATGGTGTTGGGCGAATTCCCGCTGCGGAAGTTTTGGTGAACACGGCTGCCATAAAAGAATACATTATGGATAAAACTAAAACCGAGTTTATAGAAACGGCAGTTGCAGAAGGTCATTTGCAATATAAAAGCCAGACTTTTGATCAGGCATTGCTAGGTCTCTACAACGATGGTAAAATTTCCAAAGAAACAGCTTTAGATGCTGCAACCAATCGTGATGATTTTGAACTTAAACTACGCGGCATAACGGGAACATCCGACAGAGGCTGGCAAGTAGGCGGCAATTAAATGCCCAAGTTTACAATCGGTCAAAAATGGACAAGCGAAATGGAGCCTGAGCTAGGCGTTGGGCAGATTATTAAGCAGGATTTCAGGACAATCACCTTGCTTTTTCCCGTTTCCGGCGAACAGAGGATATACAATTCAAAGGGCGAACCGCCGCTTATTCGCTACTTTTTGAAACCCGGCGATAAAGCGACTTCAGTCAAAGGAGTTTCTCTTTTTGTTGAAGAGGTTATGGAAGAAGAAGACCTTTTGTTTTACAAAAGCAAAGGCAAAGTAATTTCAGAAGCGTTGCTCGTATTTAAACAGCAGAGTGAAGACAGTTCGGCCCGGATTTTAGACAGGTTGTTCGCAAAGAATTTTTCCTCAAATTTTGATTTTTGCTTGAGGGAACGTGCGGCGAAATTGCGTGGGTTGTGGAAGTCTTCTATCGCTAGGGGAATGCTCGGCCCCAGATTGAGGTTGTTGCCGCATCAGCTTTATTTGAGCTTTAGAACTTTGAGAAGCGCATCTTTGCCAAGAATTATGCTTTCCGATGAAGTTGGGCTTGGCAAAACCATAGAGAGCGGCTTGATTTGGAATGCTTTGCACACAGAGGGCAGAATAAGAAAAACACTGATAGTTGTTCCGGAGCAACTGAAAAACCAATGGATTATTGAGCTTGGCAAAAGATTTAATCACTGGTTTACAAGCATAGACGAGAGTTGCATAAATGAAATATTGCTTAACGATTGCGTTATCTGTTCGCTGGAATTGCTGACTTCAAATCGTTATGCGACCACTGCAGCTTTAGGTGTGAGCTGGGATTTACTCATTATTGATGAGGCGCACAGGCTGGTTAAAACATCGCATGGCGCAAATGCGGAATATGCTGTTGTAGAGGAGCTTTCGCAAAAAATCCCCGGACTTCTGTTGCTTTCCGGCACTCCCATACAATTGGCTCCGGAAGCTTATTTTTACAGGCTTAGGCTTTTAGACAGCGCACGGTTTCATAACTGGAAAGACTTTGAGAAAAATCAGGATAACTATAAAAAAGTAGCTAAAGATCTATCAAAAATTCCATTGGACTCGGATGAAGAACTCTCTTGGGATGCGTTGCAAAAGAGCATTCCCAGCAAATCCTTAATTCGCTCATGGTTGCCCATAAAGGCAGATTTATCCTTGACCGCTGCGGAATGGATGCGGCGTGTTATAGATGCTTTGGGTACGGGCTCTTCCGTGTTTCGCAATACGAGAAAAAGCGTAAAAGGTTTTCCAAAGAGAATTTTAAAGACTTATCCGACTGATAATGTTAATTCTTGGTTAATTTCTTTTGTCAATGAGCATAAGAATGAAAAAATTCTTCTTATCTGTTCTTCTTCCGCTACAGTCTCGGAATTGCTTTCGCTTTTAGATGAAGAGACTGCGGTTGCTTTTAAGGAAGAGGAGACTTCTTTGGAGCGTGATAAGGCGGCGGCAGATTGGATGCAGCCCGAAGGACCCAATGTTTTGCTGTCTTCCGAAATAGGGTCGGAAGGACGAAATTTTCAGAGTGCACGGCATTTGGTGCTTTTTGATTTGCCACAGGATTCGTCTTTGCTTGAGCAACGTATTGGGCGATTGGATCGCATTGGGCAGGGAAAAGAGATTTACATTCACGTGCCTTTTGTGAAAAAGAGCAAAACGGAAATGCTTTATCTTTGGTATCACGAGGCTTTGGGTATTTTTGAGCATTCGCTTATGGGTGGCGGCGAAATGTATGCGAAATTTGAAGATGAATTAAAAAGTTATTTGGAGAATCCGGCAAAGAAGTACGGCAAATTTGTTAAGGAATTTTTACCGCTGGGCAAAAAAGAAATGCTTTTGCTCAATGAAAAAGCGGAGGAGGGCAGAGACCGTTTGCTGGAATTTAATTCGCAGAATAAAAAAATATCCGAAGAATTACTTGCAGAGGCTCAAAAAATGGATGCAAATGAAGACATTCTGCCATTTGCTTTTGATATGCTGGAAAGGCTGGATATAGAAGCTCAAAAAGGCATTTATCCGAGCAGCTTTGTTCTCAGAGGGGCGCCGGAATATCCTGAGCATGCGACCATTTTAGGCGTGGAAAACGCCCGTTCATCCGAAGAAGGCGAAGTATCGGAATCCGATGGCTGTTCAACCACAGTTATAACCGAAAGAGAAACCGCTTTGAATTACGAAAACATAAGCTTTTTCCATTGGGAACATCCCATTATGCAAAGGCTTTTTGACAAAGCTTTGAGTGAAGATTTTGGAACTCTGGCCTGTGTGGTTAGCGAAGAAGTGCCTACCGGCAAATTTCTTGTTCAATGCAATTTCATCTTGGAATTTGCCATAAATTCAAATTGGGGAATAAACAATTTGATCGGCGAAAGATTGTTAACCATAATATTGGACAACGACGGGAAAGTTCAAAACGATGTGCCATCCGTAGGGACAATCCCTAGTGGTTCCAAAGACATTCCCTATGAAGCGTTAGAAAGTTTATTGGAAAATGCAAAAAAGCATCTTGGCGCACAGGCAAAAAAAATAGCTGCGGAAATGGAAAAACCGGCTATTTCGGCTTTGGAAAGCGAATTGCACCGCTTGGAAGAAACGCACCTGTTGCTGCGTGATTTTGAACTTGGCAAATTGCTGGAGAAAAAGAAAAAAGATATAATTGCCTGCAAAAAAAGCCTTGAAAATCCTAAATTAAGGCTGGATGGGGTGAGAATTATATGCTCAAACTAGATATTCGTTTTTTTCATTTCTGGCGCAGGCATGCATTCCCTCCGAGCATGGATAAGGTTTTGAGGATTTATACCCGCATGGGTGATGGTTACGTATGGGCTTTGGTAATTGCGTTCATCTATTTGCTTTACGGCAAAGAGACTCTGCTTTTGATCATAGGTCAAGTTATCCCTGCTATTATTGTCAGCCTCATCCTTTATTGGGGAATAAAGCTCACCGTTCGCCGCAAACGGCCTTTTGAACTGTTGAAGCGTGTTAGTGCAGATGTGCCGCCTCTAGACAAGTTCAGTTTTCCCAGCGGCCATACCATGAACAACATGGCTGTTGGCTTTACCGTTTTTGCGGTAGCCCCGGCTATAGGCTGGATTATGATATTTATGCCTATAACATGGGGGCTTTTAAGGGTTTATTATGGTGTCCACTGGCTTTCTGACGTGATTGCCGGGGTTATTTTGGGCTTTTTGAGTTTTTGGCTTGGCGCAATTATGTATATTATATGGAAATCTTATGGATGAACAACTGAAACTTAGGCACAGAAAACGAGCCGATCGTGCGGCTATGTTTTGTCTTATACTTTTCTGTTTTTTCAGAATTGTTACGGAATGGCTGTACGGAGGCTATTCGCAAACTCTAGTTATAGTATCGGCTCTTTGCGCTGTTGTTATACTGGCGGTGGTGTTTTTGCAAAAAACAAATTTAAAGATTCTTCCGTTCCTAATCCCATTTATAATGTATGCCGGTTATATAGGAGGGTCTCTTGCCGTAGGTTCCTTTAAATATGTTTACGATGTGTGCATGATAGCCTTGGCTATAGGGGCGGTATATTTAAGCATTAAAAATTATGTGGCCTTTGTTGCGGTTACGCAGTTTATAAATTTGCTTTTGAGCATTTTTGTGTTGCCAAACCATGTGCCGGAAGGGGAAAATGTTTGGGTGCATTTTGTTTTGGCTTGCGGCGTAAGCGTAGTGATCTTTGTGGTTATGCGGTATGCTATTAACAAATCAAATGAGGTTAACAGTGCTTTTGCTTCTTTTGGCGCATTGATGAAGGTAACTCCCAGCGTGCTTATTTTAGTGAATGATGATAATGAGATACAATATCTGAGCCAGTCTGTTCGCAAAGTTCTGAATATAAACGACTATGAAGATTTTGTGGACCGGGATTTTTCTCATTTATTTGATGAGCCGTCGGTTAAGGAATTGTTTTTGGATATAGCGAAAAAACGTTCTTTGTTTGAGAGCTATATAAAAATATCCGTAGCCGGACAAACTAAAACCTTTGATGTTTTTGCAGATAAAATGTCTGACGATGCGAAGAGCGGCATGTTCTTTATGCTCAACGATGTTTCGGAAATTATGAGGTTAAAGGAGATGGCAGAACACGACTCTCTAATGGACAGTTTAATTCAAATTCCCAATCGCAGGGCTTTTGACAAGCAGATTGTGCAGGAGTGGAACCGAGCTTTGAGAGACCGGGTGAATTTGAGCTTTTTGATGATAGATATTGATTTTTTCAAAAATTACAATGATACTTATGGCCACAGACAGGGAGATGAGCTTTTAAGAGCCGCAGGCAGGATCTTCAAGAAGAGCCTCAAACGCAGCACGGATTTTATAGCCAGGGTTGGCGGCGAGGAATTTGCCGTTGTGCTGTGCGCAACAAATTCTTATCAAGCGAATGTTATTGCGGAGCGAATACGCAAAGCTGTTGAAAACGAGGTTGTTTTAACTTCAAGCGGAGATAAAACATCTTTCACAATAAGCATAGGAGTTGTCACTCTTATTCCTCATCAAGGTTTGGAATACGGTTATATTGTTGAGGAAGCGGATAAGGCTCTATACAATGCGAAACAAAACGGAAGAAACAGAGTTTGGGTAGCAGATCCGGTATAATAGCACTGTTCTTAGCTATGATTGCATGGGCTTATCAGCCACTTGGGAGAACAGCTTATTTAACTTCTTCTTTTGGCGAAGACAGGGGAACTCGCTATCACATGGGCATAGATTTTTCAACGGATATGGAAGAAGGGTGGCCGGTGCTCGCTCCGAGCGATGGGGTGGTGGAATTTGCTGCGCGAGGGCCATTTGGCTATGGACGTTATATAAGATTCAAGGCGCAAAGCGAGCATATTTGGGTATTCGCTCATCTTGCGGAATTTCATCCGAAAATTGACGCTTTGATTCGTGAAGAAATGCTGAAAAAAGAAAAGGCCGCCGTGCAGCTTTCTCTTAAATTGCGTTTTAAAAAAGGCGATACTTTGGCATATAGCGGCAGCACGGGCATTGGCAATCCGCATTTGCATATTGAGCGCAGAATGCCTAATGGAAAGTTCGCTCTTAATCCGTGCCTTAAAATGCAATGCTCTGATACCATAGCGCCTTTTATTCTAGATGCAGCTCCTTTTGATTCGGGATTTGCTGTTAAAATAGTCGATTACAGCCGTGAACCTTTGGAAAATCCAATGTCCATATATTCGCTTGAAATTCATCAGAACAAAAAAAATATTTTCAGCAAACAATACGATACAATTCCTTTTGGCCAGCCATCAAAGATAAATGAAGATTTGATAAAGGTAGAAGACGCAGACACTGTTGCGGACTGGCATTTTATAAACGCTAAGGTGAAAGCCGGTTCAAAAATATATGTGATTGCCAAGGATTTTGCAAAGAATGTGTCAAGAAAAGAATTGACTCTCAAAAAAGACAGTTTGAAGCTAAAAGCAAAGGAAACCCCTGAAGTTATCATTGAACCTCCGAGCTTTGGCACTGTTTTTTTAAAAACCGATTTTGCCGGAAGATTGCAATGCCGCATTCCTGTTGCGAATTTCAGCACCGCAGATTTCAGAGATAAAAACGATAAATGGCTTATCTATGATTATGATTCGGATCCAAAGGAGTTGGTTGTTGAAAGCCGTGATTTTGACTTTACGGAATTATTGAAAGTCAAGGTGTGCAATAAGGCGGAGGAGTGCATAGACTCGGAGATAAAATGCCAATAATTTTGTTTTTAGTTTCTTTGGCTTTTGCACAAGAGTTGTTTGTTCCTCAAAAACCTGCGAAGCCTTTGATGTTTTGCGCTCCACACAAGGAGTGGCTTGATGCTGCCGAGAAATTTGCGGATTGGCAAGAGATAAGCGGAATAAAGAATTTAGTGATACAAATGCCTTATGCTACCTTTGATAATTTTACAGGACATAATGTTTATTGCGGCATTCAGAGAGCATTTTTGCATAAAGAGGCAATGCAAAAGTTGCGATGGTCTGCAGCCGCTTTGAAAAAACTTGAACCGGATTACAAGTTTATAATTTTTGATGCCGCTCGCTCAAACCATGCGCAGGAGGTGCTCCGAGCCGCAGTGCGAGGTACGCAGTGGCAGCATTTTGTCGCTTCTCCTTCAAATGGCAGCATACATGCGTATGGAATGGCTGTGGACATTGGCTTGCTGGATGGCCAGGGTGAGTTGGTGGATATGGGTTTGCCTTATGATTCCTTTGCTTTTTATGCGGGCAAAAAGGGTGAAAAACAGGCATTAGAAGAAGGCTTGCTAACCGAAACTCAGATTAAAAACCGTGAGCTTTTGCGCAAGGTTATGGGGCAAGGCGGGTGGATAAGTCTGTCCAGCGAATGGTGGCACTTCAATGCAGCGCCAGGTGACACTATCAGAGCGAAATATGCTCAACCCCTGCCTCTCCGGCGATAAACGCTTCTTTTGCCAGATCTATGAACAAACCATGCCCTGCAAGTCCTGGAATTGAGTCCAGTTCTTTGCCAAGGGTAGCCGGTTCTTTTATTAAACCGAAGTTTGCGTCTGCGATGATGTTTCCCGAGTCGCTGATTGTTGGGCCGTCTTTGCAAGTGCCTGCCATGCGAACTTCCAACGTGCCGCCCAGTTTTTTCACTCTGGTTTGTGCCAAACCCAGCGCAGCGGGCAAAATTTCCAAAGGAACCGGGAATTTTTCGCCTAAATGCTGCACTTTTTTTGCGGAATCAGCAACTATGATGAATTTATCTGCGAGGCTAGCCACTATTTTTTCAAGCAAATGAGCTGCTCCACGCCCTTTTATCAAATTCAGCTTTGGGTCTATTTCATCTGCGCCGTCTATAGCCAAGTCTAGATGCGAAACCGAGCCGCAATCAATTAATTCTATGCCCATTTTGCGGCAAAGGAGGGTAGTGCTAAAACTGGTGCTAACTCCGGAAAACTTCAAATTTTCCGTTTTTCGCCGTTCTGCGAGCCTTTCCAGAGCGAAGAATACCGTGCTGCCGGTGCCAAGCCCTATTTTCATGCCATTTTGAACTAAATTTGCTGCCGCTATGCCGGCTTGCTGTTTCAAGTTTGCCATAGTTGGAAGATAGTAAAAAGTTTGTATATTTATATTTCAATATAAGTAACTGTCAGGGAAGATGAAGAGAATTGTCAATTGGATTTTTTTAGGACCGGCTAAGGATTATCTAGAGACCGGGCGTGGATTGCGAATAGTGACTGTTAATATGGTCGCTATGCTCGGGACCTTTTATACCATAATTTTTTTCACCCAATTGCTTTTGGCAAAAGAAATTCCGTTATACCATGCGGTGCTGGCTTACTTTGCCGCTTTTGTTTTTACTGCCAGCTTCATTGCAAGCCATACGAAAAAGGGAATAGAAAGGTTTGATATTTTGAAAACTATTGTTAGCTTGACCCTTATTATTCTTTACGGCATGGTTTACGCAGTTGTTCCTTATGGTGATAAATGGGCATTTTTGATTCCGCTTATGTGCATTTTTATGATGGAGCTTAAATGGGGTGTTATTCTTTCTACGATCTATTTTGCTATTATGGTTGTGGCG
>Ga0181987_10822_pt1 | contig 10673 bp, 10 predicted proteins | sample TergutCo191P1_FD_120224 | JGI IMG/M metagenome (GOLD analysis project Ga0181987, IMG submission 120224)
CTCGGCGGCTATAGGCGGCGGGTCACACCCGTTCCCATTCCGAACACGGAAGTTAAGCCGTCCGTCGCCAATGGTACCTCATCGTCATGATGCGGGAGAGTAGGTCGCCGCCGAGGTTTTTTTAATTCCAAGCTTGCAGGCGTGGCCAAATTGGATTAAGGCATCTGGCTACGAACCAGAAGATTGCAGGTTCGAGTCCTGCCGTCTGCATATCTGAATATCTATTTACTATATTTTGTACTAATATGATTTGTGGAGGATCGCTGAGAAGGTTTTGAAGTATGGAAAAAGTGCGCGTTTTGTTGATGTCCAAAGTGCCTGAAAAGTGGGAATATTTTGAGAAAAATCTTTCTGATTTATATGAGTTTATCCATTCGAAACCCAGCGGAAACATAAATTTATTCAATATAACGTTAGTTGCTACAGATGAAATTGATACTGTAAAGGAAATATTCAAAAAAGGGTGGCCACCTGTTGTGTTCTTTGGCGAACGGGATGATTTTTCAACGGAGATTAAAGTCAGGAAGTTAGGGGCTTCGGAATACTTCTCTGTTCCTTTTGATAAGAATTTGCTTCTTTTCCGTTTGAAGAATGTGGTTGATATGTCCAGGTTTGTGGTTTGGACACGTATGATAAGGCGTGAAATGGTGAATCTGCAAGAGGACATGGCTCTTACAATGGCTCAGACCGTGGAAAGCAGAGATGAAAATACCGGCGGCCATATAATGAGAACTCAGATGTTTATAGGTACCTTGGGGGAAGAGTTTGTAAATAGCGGCACTATCACAAGAGACCAGCTTAATTTTATTGTGCGTGCTGCGCCCCTGCATGATATTGGAAAAATAGGAGTTCCGGATTCAATTTTGCTCAAGCCGGGTCCGCTTAATTCCGAAGAACGCGATATAATGAAAGCGCATGTTGAAAAAGGAGCGGGATTGATAAATAAAATGAGAAAAAAGTTTGAAAGCCATGCTTATTTGCCTTATGCTTATGATATAGCTCTGTATCACCATGAATGGTTTGACGGTTCATCCGGATATCCAAGGCAAAAAAAAGGCACTGATATTCCTTTTTGGGCAAGGTTAATGGCCGTAGTTGATGTGTTTGACGCCCTGGTTTCCGATAGAGTCTATCGCAAAGGTATGCCCCGAGACGTAGCTCTTGATATTATTTTTGAAGGTGAAGGCACTCAGTTTGACCCTGAGGTGCTAAAGGCTTTTGATGATTGCAAGGATTTCATGATCGGATAGTGTTATTTTTCTATATTTCAATTTAGAATAACGCAGCGAGGTTTTAGATGAATTTTTCAAAATGGATTGTAAATGGCGCACTTGCCGTGTCTTTAATCTTTTTGGCATCTTGCAAAGATGAAAAGACAGGTGAAACCAGAACATCCAGCTATCCGCGGAGTGAAACCATTTATCTGTCGGGCTCCCAGTGGGGAGATCCCAATACGTTTAATCCTTTGGTAGAGCCTTGGCTGGTGGCTTGGCCTGCAAATGATCGTTTCAATATAATGTACGAACCTTTGACTGCCTATAACTCATTGACCGGAGCTACGGAGCCTATACTGGGAACTCTAATCTCTTACGATACGGAAAAGGTCGTTGTTGAAATTCAGCCGGAAGCTAAGTGGAGTGATGGAGTATCGGTTACTTCCGCAGATGTCAAATTCATTTACGAACTGGGCAAAAGATTCCCTCAGGCTCCAACAAATTATATAGGCGAATTTGTCAGCGAAATAAAAGTTGATATGGTTGATGGCAAAGAGAATGTCTCTTTTATGGTTAATAAAACCGCACGCAACAACCCGCTTGCTATTTTGGATCAGTTGCAAGCCATTCGCATAGTTCCTGCTCATGTATTTGAAAAATATCTGGCAGATAACAATAATGATTTTGATGCCGTGAAAAAAATCAAATGTGATAAAGACCCTGTGGTTTCAGGTCCTTATACTCTTTCGCAATACAACAACGAGCGCATAGTTTTGGTTCGTCGCGATGATTACTGGGGCAACAAGGTTCTGCACGACGGAGCTCTTCCGGTTCCGAAATTCATAATTCATCCTATATATAAGAACAACGATCATTTTGCCATAAATTTGCAAAAAGGTACGTTGGATGCTTCCATGAATTACATTCCACGCATAAACGAAAAAAAGAAAGATGGCGTGAGTACTTGGTATGATGCACCTCCTTATTTTGTTCCGGGCTCAATGCACTTTTTGTATTTGAACAATACAAAGGCTCCGCTAAACGACAGAAACTTCCGTCGTGCGATGGCTGCCGCCATAGATTATACTGCTATCAGCCGCCTTGCGCTTTCCAACTACACACCCGAAATGAAACCGGGTTTGATAATGCCTGATGGCTTGGAGAAAAAATATTACAATGCGGAAGAAGTGAGCAAGAATAGCGTTCCGCTCGGCAATAAAGAATTCGCAAAAGAATTGCTTGAAAAATCCGGTTATAAATCTATCTTTGATGATAAGGGAAATTTAAAACATTCCATAGGGCCCAAGGGCGATACATTGCCTACTCTGCTGATTAAATCTCCTGCCGGCTGGTCTGACTGGGAAGCTATAGTGAACTTGACGGTTAAGCAGCTTCGCTCGGTAGGTATAGATATTCGCGAAGGTTTTGTTGATGGAAGCCAGTACTGGCCTTCTTTGCCGTCTGGTGAATTTGATCTGATAATGAGAAAGCCTCCGGTGGCGGTTACCGCTTCGCTTCCTTGGAATCGCTTCAATGCAATTATGTCTTCTCGTAATTGGCGTCCTGCTGGGGATGGAAATTTTATGAATGAAAACGAAGGTCGCTATAATAATCCTACAGGTGCAGGCTACAATAAAAGAGTGGATGAGCTTTTGGATTTAATACCTTTGTTGACAGACGAAGAAAAATTGAAAGCTGCTTATACGGAGCTTAACAACATATTCCTTCAAGACCAGCCTGTGATACCGGTTGCTCATTTGCCCGAGGAATATTACCAATTCAGTTCAAAAGCCTGGACAGGATGGCCAACGGAAAAGAATCCGTTTGCTCCGCCTCAACTCCCCTGGGTTGGAAGCGGCATAAACACTCTGTGGAGACTCACGCCGGTTAAATGATCTATGCTTAAAAAATATCCCACCACTCGTTATGTTTTACTAAGAGCAATATGGTATTTCCTTACTTTTTTGGTTGCTCTTTCTCTTAACTTCTTTTTGCCTCGCTTGGGCTCAGACCCTGTGGACATAATGATGGCGCAGTCATCATTTAGCAGCCCTGAAATTCGCAAGCAGACAGAAGAAAATTTGCGCAAGGATTTCGGGTTGGTTGTCGTGGATAAGCAAGGCAATATAGTTAGAGACGAGAATGGAAATGCCGTTAGGGCATCTAAATTTTCGCAGCTCATAAATTATGTAGGCCAAGTATTTCAAGGTGATTTGGGAACTTCGTTTAGAAATCAAAAGCCTGTGTCTGATATAATCATGCAGGCTTTGCCGTGGACTATAGCTTTACAATTCCCTGCGATTCTATTCGGGTGGATATTCGGAAACAGTTTGGGTGCTCTTGCTGCTTATAAACGCGGTATATTTGATAAAGCACTTTTCCCCATGGCTCTTTTGATGAGTTCTGTTCCGTTCTTTGTGTTTGGAATGGCACTTGTTTATTTCTTTGGAATTGTGTGGCCGATTTTCCCTGCGGTTGGAGCGTATTCGCTTGAACTGGTGCCGGGTTTTTCTTTTGCCTTCGTGGGTTCCGTAGCATATCATTATATTTTGCCGTTCTTTTCAATATTCTTGATTCTTGCCGGAGGCCAAGCTATAGGCATGCGTTCTATGGGAATTTATGAGCTTGGAACGGACTATATTAAATATGCGAAGTGGCTTGGCTTAAAGGAAACAAGAGTGCTTGCTTATCTGTTCCGCAATGCTATGCTTCCGCAGTTAACCGGTCTCGCTTTGTCCATAGGGCAAATGGTTGGCGGTGCTCTTATCACGGAAATGATATTTTCTTACCCGGGGCTTGGAATGGCCATGTTAACGGCAATACAGACAAATGATTATCCGGTTATTCAGGGCGTGACCCTGCTCATAACATCTTGCGTTTTGATTGCGAACTTTACGGTTGATATTTTGATTGCATTATTGGATCCTCGAGTAAAGCAAAGCTTAGCCATGGACGCTAAATAAGGGAGGCAAAATGTTAAAACTTTTAAAAAATTTAATCAAGGAACCTATGTTTGTTATAGGCGGTTTTCTGTTTTTGACAACCATACTTTTAGGACTATTTGGGCCTTATTTATATTCGGCTGCTCCGGACGGAATGTCTTATGAAAGGCCCGGTTCCAGCTATTGGCTTGGAACTGATAATCTTGGGCAAGACTATGTGGCTTTGCTTTTGAGAGGTTTGCAGAACAGCCTCTATGTGGGCTTTATGGCAGGCATAATCGCTACGACAATCGGTACTCTTGTGGGGCTTTTTGCCGGATTTAAAGGTGGCCTAGTTGACGATATTCTGAATATGTTTACAAACCTGTTCATAGTTATACCTTCGTTTGTGGTTTTGGTTTTGGTGAGTGCGTCTTGGCCCGAAGGCAGGTCTTTGACTTTGATTGCGGTGCTAATAGGTTTGACAACCTGGCCGTGGACAGCCCGTTCCGTGCGAGCGCAGGCCGCAAGCTTGAGGGGGCGTGATCACATATCTCTTGCCCGCATAAACGGAGCTTCCAATTTGCAGATTATTTTCAAGCATATTTTGCCTTATCTGGCTTCTTATGTATTTATGGTATTCATTATGCAGGTGGCAAGCGGCATATTGTCTGAGAGCGCAATCAGCATGATCGGTCTCGGGCCGATTGGCGAAGGCTCAACATCCCTTGGTGTTATACTCAATACGGCCAAAAATAATTCTGCCATAACCTACGGCTATTGGTGGGGTATTTTCCCTGCGGCCATTGTGATAACAGTTATAGTGTTTGCCCTTTATTTGCTTAATAATTCTATGGAAGGCGTATTTAACCCTCGGTTGAGGAAGTAGGCGATAATGACACAGATATTGGAAGTTAAAGATTTAAGTTTGCATTATCTAACTCGCTTTGGGCAAAAGATACATGCGGTTACCGATGTTTCTTTTACTATGAAGCAGGGTGAGATTTTGGGCATAGCGGGAGAGTCCGGTTGCGGAAAATCCACTTTGGTAAACGGTTTGATGGGCTTGTTCATTCCGCCTCTTTACCCTACCAAAGGCGAAGTTTTGGTTGCAGGCGAATCTCTTATGAACAGAACGCCGCAAGATGTTCGCAGAAATGTTCTCTCGCAAAAAGTTTCCATGATTCCGCAGGGAGCGTTTAACGCACTTAACCCAACGCGCAAGATAAAAGATATTGCAGCCGATGTTATTGCGGCTCACAGCGAAGCGCATAAATTGAGCAAGCCTGAGATTTACGCTCGTTTGAAAGAACGCTTTGATTTATTTGGAATGGAAACTGAGCATATTTTGAACTCATATCCCATTCAGTTGACCGCAGGTGAAAGACAGCGCAGCGTTATAGGGATTTCAACTCTGTTGAACCCGAAAGTTGTTATTGCAGACGAGCCTACTTCAGCTCTTGATGTGACCACGCAGAAAGTTGTTATAAAAATGATATTCGATTTGCTTGAGAAGAATATTTTTTCAACGATGATATTCATAACCCACGAGCTTCCGTTGCTTCGCCACGTTGCGCACAACATTGCCATCATGTATGCCGGAGAATTTGTGGAATACGGTACTGCCACGCAGGTTGTGCATGATCCTAGGCATCCTTACACAAAAGCGTTGATGGGAGCCATGCTAAGCGCAGACGCCGGGCAAAAACACAGAAAACCCACTACAATAGAGGGTGCTCCGCCAAGCCTTGCAAAAGATATAAAAGGTTGCCGCTTTGCGGAACGCTGCCCGAGCGCAAGGCCGGAATGCAAGGAGAATTCTCAGCACATGCGTACGGTGGGTGAACGTCTAGTGAGGTGCGATTATGCAGAATGATGTTATATTCTCGGCGAAAAACATAAACAAGTTCTTTGGGCACGGCAAAAAAAGAGTTTGCGCAGTCAATGATGTTTCTTTTGATATTAAAGATGGCGAAATAGTTTCAATAGTCGGCGGTTCGGGTTGCGGAAAGAGCGTTCTCGCAAAAATAATGCTGGGGCTTTATGCGCCGGAATCGGGTGAGTTTTTATACAAGGGCAAGGGCATTACCAACACCAGCGATCACTGGAACGAAGTGCAGAGCGTTTTTCAAGACCCGTTCGGTTGCTTTAACCAGTTCTTTTCAATTCGCACACAGCTCAAAGACGCTTTTGGCATATTGAAAAACAAGCCGTCCAAGCAAGAAATAGAACAGCGTGTTGATGAGGCTTTGCTTGCTGTAAATGTGAAGCCCTCTGATATTGAAGGGAAATATCCTTTTGAGCTGAGCGGCGGACAAATGCAGAGAATGTTGCTGGCACGCATATTTGCCTTGAAACCGAAGGTACTCATTGCAGATGAGCCTACATCCATGGTTGATGCCTGCGTTAGGGCGAATATTTTGGATTACCTCATGAAGCTCAAAGCGGAACTTGGCATGACTATTATATTTGTGACCCACGACATAGGGCTTGCCTATTATGTAAGCGACCGTATTTTTATTATGCATGAAGCTCAAATTGTGGAAGCGGGAAAGCCCGAAGATGTGACTCAGCATCCGAAAAGCGAGCATACGCTTCGTTTGCTGGAAGATATTCCCGATATAAACAGGGAATGGATTAAAAAATGAGATTTTTCTATATTAATCGTTAAAGGGAGAAAATGAAAATGAATTTGAATTTAGCCAGAATGAAAGCGGATGGAAAAAAGTTCCGTCTAGTGACCAGGTCCGATTTTGACGGACTAGTTTGTGGAATGCTTTTAACAGAGCTTGACCTTGTGGATGATATTAAGTTTGTTCATCCAAAGGATATGCAAGATGGTTTAGTTGAGCTTACCGACAGGGATATTAGCACCAACTTGCCGTATCAGTCCATTTGTGCTTTTGTTTTTGATCATCATGAAAGCGAAGTTTTGAGAAATGTTACGGTTGATTCCGATAATTACGTGGTAGATCCGAATGCACCGTCTGCATCTAGAGTTGTTTATGATTGGCTTGGCGGAGAGGAAACTTTCCCTAAAATAGATGTTGGCATGATGCAGGCTGTTGACAAGGCAGACAGTGCGCAGTTTACTCGTGAAGATGTTTTAGAGCCAAAAGGCTGGGAACTTTTGAATTTTTTAATGGACAGCCGTACCGGTCTTGGCCGTTTTAGAGATTTTCGCATAAGCAATTATCAATTGATGATGGAACTTATAGCTTATTGCAAAACGCATTCCATAGATGAGATTTTGAAGCACCCTGATGTTAAGGAAAGAGTGGAGATTTTCAAGGCTCACGAGAAGCAGTTTAGGGAGCAGATTCAGCGTTGCTCAAAAGTGTATAAAAACCTTGGTGTTTTGGATTTGAGAAATGAAGAGACCATTTGGGCGGGCAATCGCTTTATGATTTATGCTTTGTATCCGGAGATCAACATAAGCATTCATATACTTTGGGGTCTTAGAATGCAGAATACGGTTTTTGCAACCGGAAAATCTATCTTTGACCGTTCTTCAAAAACCGATATAGGTGCGCTTATGCTGAATTACGGCGGTGGCGGCCACATGGCAGCAGGAACTTGTCAGGTTCCAAATGACCAAGCTACTAAAGTACTAGCGGAGCTTATAGAGACAATAAATTCCGATGGATAAAACGGTATGCCTATATGAGCGTTACTGATCGTATAGAGTCGGAGGATTGGTTTGCTCTGCAAAAAGAGTTTGCCTATCCTAGGTATATCTTTCTGCAAAGGATAAAGGAAGAGATATATCGTTGTAATCGCAAGGCTCAGTGTTTTGTGTGGATTGAAATTCCGCTTAAAGGTTTTGTGTATGACGGATTTCGGTTTCTGGTTCCCAAGCATGCGCCGGAAGAGCGTAGCAAAATTTTAGAGGCTTGGAGAATTTCCGTTCAAACAATGCTTTCAAAAGAGTATCTGGGAATTGTGGGGCAGGGCAAAGACAGTCTTTGGAGTTTGTTTGTAAACAAGGATTTGCAGTTTTTAGAGACCATAAAGAGCAATATAAAGGTAAGGCTTAAGGATGCCGGATTTTCAAGAGATCTTCCGAAAAGTTTGAATTTCAATGTGTTTTTTTACAGTGGAAGAGCGCAGTCTTTTTTGCAGGAAGAGAACAGATTTATAAAGGTATGGAATAGTGGTCAGAATTTTTCAAAGATTAAGCGAATTTCCGTTGAGGATGTAAAGGAAAAAACTTTTCATGGGCTTTACATTAGGTTTTTGAAGAGGTTTATGGATATTGTCGGTAGTTTATTTGGCATAGCGATATTTTCTTTTGTAATGCTTTTTTGCGCTATCTTTGTAAAGCGAGCTTTGTGGAAGTGGCAGTACGAGCAAAAGGAGCTGGGGAATGAGCCTTCGAAGGATACTTCTGTTCTGTTCAAGCAGGTTAGGGTTGGCCGTAATGGCAAATTGTTCAAGTGTTATAAATTCAGAACCATGTATCCGGGCGCAGACAAAGAAAAGGAAAAATTGAAGAAACAGCTGGAGATGGAAGACAGCGGCATAGACAGAGGGCCAACTTTTAAAATGGATGATGATCCGAGAATTTTAAAGCATGGCGGTTCCTTTTTGCGAAAGCACAGCCTTGATGAGTTACCGCAGTTTTTTAATGTGCTCAAGGGCGATATGAGCCTTGTGGGTCCCAGGCCTCCGACTCCTGACGAGGTTAAGACTTATGAGGCTTGGCATTACATAAGGCTTTCGGTTAAACCCGGCCTAACCTGTATATGGCAGACAAGTGGCCGCAACGATGTTGATTTTGACGAATGGATGCGTTTGGATAATAAATACATACGCGAGCGCAGTACATTGGGAGATATAGGCTTAAAGTTAAAAACAGTAGAAGTTATGCTGAGCGGCAAAGGAGCGAGTTAAAGCACTTCGCGCTCAAAAAAAAGCACTATGTTTTCCATAAGTTCATCTGTTGTGCTGTGAGAGAAAAACCAGCCTGCTTTGTGCATTTTTTCCGCTTCGCTTTCTATTTGAACGGCTAAAGTTTCGGGATAATCAAAGTTGTTCAGAGATAAAATTTTTTCTGAGATTTCTTTCATTAACCCACAAACTCTCTGTAGATAGCTATTATGGCTTTTTCAAAGTCGCTTTCATTAACGCCTATGATTATGTTTATCTCCGATGAGCCTTGGTCTATTATGCGCACGTTTATGTTTTCTCTTGCGAGCGCATCGAAAAGCTTTGCGGCTGTTCCTATTTGGTTCACCATTCCGTGACCCACGGTTGCTATCAAGGCTATGTTATCGAAAATCCTTATTTTATAGGGGTGCATTTTCTGCTCAATTTCCGCTCTAACCGTTCCTTCAACTTTGTGAAGCGATTTGGAGTCCACAACGATGTTCATAGAGTCTATGCCGCAGGGGGAGAGTTCGTAAGAAACGTCGTGATCTTCCAGAATTGCGAGGATCTTGCGCCCGAAGCCTTTCTCCTTGTTCATCATGCTTTTTTCAATGTATAGCATTGAAAATTCCTTGCGCCCTGCTATGCCGGTTATGGTTCTTGAGAAGTTTGACGGTGTTGGCCCGATGGTTGTGCCGTGGTCGCTTGGGCTGTTGGTATTCTTTATGTGTATGGATATGTTTTTAGCTCTGCATGGTGCTATGGATTCGTCGTGCAGAACGTTTGCTCCGCTGTATGCCAATTCCCGTATTTCCCTGTAGCTAACATAGCTTATTGAGTGCGCATCCTTAATTATGCGGGGATCTGCCATCAGTAGCCCGGATACATCGGTCCAATTTTCGTAGAGCAGGCAGTCGCAGGCATTTGCCAGAATTGCGCCGGTTATGTCTGAGCCGCCACGAGTGAAGGTTTTGAGGTTGCCTTGCATATCGCTTCCGTAAAAGCCGGGAACTACATATAGCTGATTAGGGTCTGAGAGTGTGTCTTTAAGTTCATCAATGCTTTGTTGTGTTACACGATACAGGCTGTCGAATTGTATTATAGGGAATGCGTCTATGAATTTTGCGCCGAGGAACTCGGACATTATTTTAGCGCAGAGGTATTCGCCTCGACTTGCCACGAAGTCAACAGTGACTTCACTTTCGTGGTTTTTCATTTCAATTTCGAGTTCTTCCAGTTCTTCTCGTATTGTGGAGCGTATGGAGAGGCCTTCTGTTATTTCTACAAAGCGTTCTTTTATGAGGTTCCAGGGCTCTGAAAAGTCGAGATTCTTTTTTGAGAGGTCGTAGGTGGAATAGAGCAAGTCGGTTAATTTGGCTTCTTGCGGGTTTCTTTTGCCGGGCGCTGAGACCACGATAATTTTTCTCTCTTGATTGCCGGAGAGAATATCTTTAATTTTGCGAAACTGAACTGCGTCAGCCACCGAACTACCACCGAATTTACATACTATACGATTCATGGGGGTAATATAGAAAACGCTGATTTGCTCAATCGCAAAAAATGTTCTCAATCAGCGTCCCCCCTTAACCTGCGAAATTTTAACAATTTCACAGGTTGTCCCCCCGTTTTTTCCGCCCGGAGGGCTAACGGGGGGAACGCCGCATTACAG
>Ga0181987_12335_pt1 | contig 10672 bp, 9 predicted proteins | sample TergutCo191P1_FD_120224 | JGI IMG/M metagenome (GOLD analysis project Ga0181987, IMG submission 120224)
AAGGCTGCGAAAGCTGAGAAGCGTGCCATTAGCCGAATCGCCAAGGCTATGAAAGCTACTGGCGATACGGTTAGCAAAATCATGCGTTGCACAGGGCTTTCTCGCCGTGAGGTTATGGCTTTGTGAAATTCCCAAGACGCATTTTAAAAGAAAAATTCTGAAAATAATGCATTTTGCAGCTCGAATGTTCAGTATAGTAAACGCTGATTTAGTCGCTTAATTGAGAATTGAGAGTTGAGAATGGAGAATAATTTTTACATATAACGGCTAAAATCACTAAACATGAGATTTTTTATTCTCAATTCTCAATTAAACCATGAAATCTAAGTTTTTCAGAACTATATTTGGATAAATCTTGCCCCATATGTCCCAAAGCGGCTAATTCAGCGTCTCTGTAAAAGCTTTGTAAGCGAAATGAATGTTCTATATTATGGGTTATGCTTATATTTGAACATGGAAAACTAGCATTTTTTAATCGTTTTGTGCGGCGGCGAAGGCTTGCTGTAGAGGGTTCTTTTATAAATAGGCGAGGGGTGAATGAAAGTTCGCCTTTTTTTGTTTGTATGAAATTGGGAGGTTTTTTGGAAAGCGGGCTTTTGGGGGAGGCTTGCTGTGGAAGGTCTAGGTTGGCAGGTGAGGGTCGGTAGTATGGTATGGTTAGTTTTAAAACAATGGAGTTTCTTATGAATAAAATCAAGTTTATTCTCGTGGCGGTAGGCATTTTGCTTGCCTTGGCATTCACTTTTTCTTGCACATCCGATGATGGCGGCGGTGATATATCGCAACTTTCCAGTTCGGGAACGGAGAGTTTAGGAGAGTCTTCTTCTAGTTTGCAGACAAATGCTTCCTCGGGTTCGCAAAATCGGCTGTATTTGGGATACGGATATGATGTAATAAAAAGCTCATACATAAATAGAAATGACGTGAAAATGTTATATCCGGTTTTAGATCAAAAAAGAATAATTGATGATGGTCTTATCGCTTCCGATCAGATAGGAGGTATGCAAGAATTTGAAACTTATGTTGGAAACAGCTTGACTGAGTTTTATGAGAAAAGAAATGAGCGCATAGGTCTAGGTTTAAGCGCAAGCGTTCCCATTAAAATAGTTTTATTCAGCGGAAAATTTGAATCGGAATTTGGCGTATCGCTGAGTGAAAGCAGAATTGACACAAATAATTATTTGCGTGGACGTTCTTCCCACTACATAGCTCACGAATATATAAGCAACGGTCGTGCAACAGCGAAAAAATTGGCGGAATATTTGAGTGAAGATTTTCTTGCTGATATGCGCTCAAAAACAGCAGCGCAAATTTTAGACAAATATGGCTCCCATATTTTCATTCAATACTACAAAGGTGGAGCCATGGAATATAGTTACGCATACTACGGCTCCAAATTAGAGAAAAGCACAGATTTGTCAAGCGCATTGAGTGTAAGTCTTTCAGCAAAAATAGGAATCAGAGCGTCTGTTGATGCTTCAAGTAGCTGGGTTGGGCAGGAAGAAAGTCTTCAAAAGGAATTGGAAAATAACAGCACTTTTCGTTCTTATTCTTACGGCGGAGCGCTTGTTAACTTTGCTGATGTGGACCAAATCAAGCCAAATTATATTATTTGGCTGAATTCAATAGAAGACAGAGCAGATATTTGTGGCATAGGTAAATTTGACGAAAGTTTTATTTCTGTGTGGGAATTGGCATCTGCTAGCGGTGAATCGGAACTAGCGAATGAATTGGAAAAAGAATTTTTAAATCGTGTAGAAGAACAGGAAAATAATCTACAGAAGGCAAAGGTTAAAGTTGAAACAAAAGAATTTACTGTAGCTGACACTTATGCCTATACTTTTGATAAAAGTTTTCCCGCAACAGTGTATATTTATGCTCTTGGAGCTGGTGGTGGAGGGCAAGGAGGTAACCGTAACATTCCTGGTAATCCATTTGATAACACTTGGAGAGGAACTGGTGCTACTGGTGGCGGTGGATCAGCAGCTTATATGAAATTATCAATAGAGCAACCAGAAACTTTTGATATAACCGTGGGTAAAGGAGGTTCAGGCGGAGGCGGAGTAAGTATTGCTTGGTGTCCTGGTTGTTATTGGCAGTCAGGTAATCCTGGGGATGGAGGTGGAAGTACATCGGTTAAAATTGGTTCTACAACCATTACGGCAGAAGGAGGCAGAGGCGGAGGAGGGGCAGGAACTGTTCTAACTGGCGGAGCTGGTGGAAGTGCAGGTAGCCGACCTACAGGTCTCTTGGACTGGTTCGCCGCAAGCGGAGCTTCTGGTAACAGTGGAAATGAAAAGCAAGATTTAAGAGGAACAAATCGTGGCGGCAGTGCTGCTGTAATAACGGGAAAAGGTTCTGAAACTTCATTTGGTGGAAGTTTAGGGGGTATGAATGGTGTTGCAGCACAAGCAGGCGGTGGTGGAGCTGGTGGATATGATAGTAGTCAATCTGGTTCAGTTGGTGGCGATGGCATGGTTTTAATAGTAATCACATACGAGGAGGATTTATGAAAATATCAACTCTCATAATTGTAACTTTAGTGTCCTTTGCTTTTGCAGATATTATACATTTGCAAAATGGTCAGGAAATAACAAACGCAACAGTTATTGAAATCAACGATACTGATGTGAAATACAAAATTGGCGAAAGACAGGTTATATATATTGCAAAAAAAGTTGATGTTATTTCAATTTTGTATCCAGATGGTACAAAAGATGAATTCGAAGTATCGGCTATAACGCCACAAGTTATAACTGATTCTCGCGACAATAAAACATATAGAACTGTCAAAATGGGTAATCTTGTGTGGATGGCAGAAAATTTGAATTATATATTACCAGTCTCTCCTTTATCAGGTGTGAATACTAGGTCCACGGTGTCTCCAAGTAATTGTTACAATAACAAGCCAGAAAATTGTAAAAAATATGGACGTTTATACAATTGGGTCGATGCGATGGTAGCCTGTCCTAAAGGTTGGCATTTGCCTAATAATGCTGAATGGGAAGCTCTTTTAGATTTTGCGGGAGGAAAATCTATTGCAGGAAGAAAGCTCAAAGCTCAAAATGAGTGGGCGGGAGGCGGTAGCGGTACAGATGAATACGGGTTTTCAGCTCTTCCAGGGGGTTTTTTATCTATGCCAGGAGGAGGTTCTGCATCTGCTCGTTGGTATAGTGCTAGTAGCAATGGTGGTTGGTGGAGTGCTTCAATGCGTGGAGAGCATGTTTATCGTATGAGTATGGTTAGCGGCAACAGTAACGTAAATAGTGCCATTGATTATGCGACAAGCGGCTTATCTTCTGTTCGTTGCGTTCAGGATTAGTACTAGTAAAAAAAGGAAAAATAGGAGTAATGTTATGAACATTTTCAAAATTCATATTTCTTGTTGTGTCAATTACAGCAGTGGTACAATGTTTTTAGAATTAATCAACAATAAATCAAAAGAAAGAGGTTGCTTATGAAAGCGTTTAATTGGTTCAAAGCGTGTGCAATAGTATTGCTTTTTGCAGCAATTACATCAGCTCAGACTCCATGGAACATCACAGCGAATACCGCATGGTACAACGAATCCGCAAGTACCTACACGATCACCACCGCAGAGCAGCTTGCAGGGCTAGCTCTGCTTGTTAATAGCGGCATAACTTTTGAAGGCAAAACCATAACGCTTGGCGCAAACATTGTTTTGAATGATACCAGTGCGCAAGGCGGTTGGAGAAGCTGGAATGGCAGTACTATTGGTTTGCGGCAGTGGGAACCTATAGGGTATGTAATCACTACCCCATTTAAGGGAATTTTCAACGGCAATGGCAAGGTTGTGAGAGGTCTTTTTATTAATGGCTTCGCAGATAACCAAGGGTTGTTTGGCGTAGTGTCTGAGGGTAGTGTAAGCAATCTTGGCTTGGCAGGTTTTTATGTTGGTGGTCGAGCCAACGTGGGTAGCATAATCGGCAGTGCAGGTACGCAGTATTTCTCAGATGGAGTTATGAGAGACTACGGCGCTTTGATTGACAGTCGAGATGGCAAGAAATATAGGACAGTAGTCATTGGCAATCAAACGTGGATGGCAGAGAATTTGAATTACAACGCAAGCGGCAGCGTATGCTATAAAAATGATCCTGCTAACTGTGCCAAGTACGGCCGTTTGTACAACTGGGCTACTGTTATGGCGCTTCCATCCAGTTGCAACAACAGTGTTTGCGCCAGCCAGGTTCAGTCCAAGCATTGCGGCATTTGCCCCGAAGGCTGGCATGTTCCCAGCGACGCTGAATGGACGACGTTAACGGATTACGTTGTCGGTTCTTCAACTGTAGGGGGGACAAAATTGAAGGCGACGAGCGGATGGAACGATAATGGCAATGGAACGGATAATTATGGTTTTTCGGCCCTCCCGGGCGGAAGCAGCGACTCCAGTGGTGACGGCTTCAGCTTCTGGTGGAGTAGCTCTGAGCGCGATGCCAACTTCGCCTGGTACTGGCTCACGAGTTTCAGCAACAGCCTTGTGATCAGGGACCGCATCAACAGTAAGTCGTATTTGTATTCAGCGAGGTGCTTGAAGGACGGCGAAGCCCGCCCATAGCGAAGCAATGGGCGTAGATTGGGATTTTTTTGATAGGAAGAGAAGAGTATGAGAAGTTTGAATTTATTACGGGCAGAATTCTGCAATGCCAACATCAGGATTGCAGGAGCGACCCTTAAACAGTCCAGCGGAACGCTCCCAACCGAGAAACCGGCGAGCAAAATGAAAAAGCCAGCGAGATTTTCCTTTGGAACCTCTTGCCGGCCAACGAAAGCTTATGCAAGTGTTTCGGCCCTCCCGGGCGGCAACGGCAACTGGTGGAGTAGCTCTGAGAACAATGCCAACAACGCCTGGAACCGGAACATGAACTACGGCAACAGCAATGTGAACAGGAACGACAACAACAATAAGTCGAACTTGTTTTCAGCGAGGTGCTTGAAGGACTGTTTTCTTTTTTGCCTCTTTGCCATTTTCCTGGCCACAGTGGCGTACGCACAGCAGGGCAGCACTATAACTAATTGCTACGCCATAGGCAATGTGTCTGGGCAAAGCAATGTTGGCGGTATAAGCGGCTCAGATAATGCAGTGGAGACATCCTATTTCGCAGGAAGTGTAACGGGAACAGGCAGCGATGTTGGCGGTATAGTTGGCAGTGGCACGGTAACAAATTCCTATTACAATTCCGATTTAGCCACTGCAAGCAACCTGAACGGATTTGGCTTCCAAAGAACCACAGCGGAGATGAAAAATCAAGGCACATATGCAGGCTGGGGTTTTACTGATATTTGGGGAATTCTTGCTAGTGTAAATGATGGTTATCCAAATTTTAGAAAAAATTATGAAGGAGCGGTCATTTTGCCTCCTACACTTGCGAGTAAAACGAGTAACAGCATTACAATAAATGCAGCTCTTGCCCCTGTAAATGGTCAAATTATTGAATACGCCATAAGCAAGTCAAACATTGCGCCTGCAAGCGGATGGCAAACTGAACTTACATTTGGCGAGCTTACGCCAAATACGATCTATTATATCTTTGCTCGTTCACGAGAAAACATAAATTATTATGTTGGTACACCATCCTTAGCACTGCAGGTTGCCGTAACCTTCCAGCAAAACAATTGGAGTTCCGAGGCAGATCCTAGCTGGTATCTGTTTGCTCAAACGGAATTTGTAATAACAACTGCTGAACAATTAGCTGGTTTAGCATATATAGTCAATGAAGGACACGGAAATTTCTCCGGCAAAAAAATAATCCTCGGCAATAACATCTCGCTGAACAACACCGAAAACTGGGAAAATTGGGCAACTGCCACATATGCCGAAATAAAACTATGGACTCCAATAGGAACAACCACAAACCCATTCAGAGGCACATTCGAAGGCAATGGCTTTGTCATAAGCGGCGTTTACATTGACAATACAAGCGACAATCAAGGATTGTTCGGTGTTACGAACGGCGGCAAAATAGAAAAAGTCGGCGTTGTAGCCTCATATATTAATGGCGGTAGCAATATCGGTGGATTAGTAGGAAACGGTAACACGGCAATTGAGTATTGCTATTCCACAGCGAATGTAAGCGGAGCATCTAATATAGGCGGGTTGATAGGAAACAGAGGCTCTGGCTCAATTACGCACAGCTATGCCACAGGAAATATAACGGGGACATCCAATGTCGGAGGATTGACAGGAAACGGAAGCGGTACAATTACAAACTGTTATTACAACTCAGAAACGCTTGGAGGTGGCTCTAACGGCTTCGGAAGATTTACTATGCAAATGAAAACGCAATCTAATTATATCGGATGGGATTTTATAACTCCGGTTTGGAAAATAGACAACAGCGGTATTACAAATGATGGGTACCCGTATTTGTACATCCATATACCGACTTACACAGTAACTTTTGACAGTGATGGTGGTTCATATGTGGAAAGACAGATAATACAAGAAAATGGTTTAATAACAGAACCGGCTAACCCAATAAGAGAAGGCTTTACGTTCTTAGGGTGGATCAAAGATGCAGAAGGCAAGTTCTGGAATTTCCTAAGCGATGCAGTTATAGGCGATATGACATTAACAGCAGTATGGGAAGCGATTCCACCTGAAACCCCTGTCCTCCCCAGACAAATTGCCAACGCTCAAATCGGTATGCAAGCAATAGGTGGCAATATAATGTTGCAAAATCTCCCTGCTAACGTAAATGTTGAAATCTACAACCTTAAAGGCAGTCGTGTATATTCGGCTAATTCTGGAAATTCTCAAATTCTGCGAATTCTGGTTCAGACAAAAGGGTTATATATCATAAAAATACAGACTGGTAGTGAGAAACAGGTTTTGCTGGCGGTGGTGAGGTAGGGTATATGGAAGAATATAAAGAAAAAACTTCATTGTATTTTAAATTACAATGGACAGGCATTTTTATTGCTATACTTGGACTAATAATAGTGTCGGTTTGGCTTTATAATAAACCTTCATGGGAGCCTTTATTTGCTTTGATTACTATATTATTAGCAATAATTGGTTTTTTAGGATACTTTGCTTCAAATTATAAAAGGTTTATATTTAGAAAAAATAAAGACTCCTTAATATATGCGAAATTGCTAGAACAACATAGCGAGGAAAGAAGAAATGGGTTTGATGCTTTGCGACAGGATATTAAAAAAGGAGATCAGATTTGGATACTTGGAACGGGTGTTACTAGCTTCCTTGCCGATCATGGAAATCTTGAGTCTTATTTAAAAAATGGAGCCCAAATAAGGGTATTGATGATTAATGATATTTTGTTAAAAACGGATAGGTCATGTCAAGAAGAAGGTGCCAGAAAATTTTTTGAACAAGTAAGAAAATATCCTAAGATTGTAAAAAAGATAGAAAATGAATTTTTGTGCGATATACAAAAATGTAATTTTTTAATTCAACAACAGCACTTTAATAATTATTTTCAAAGGGAGAACTATCATGAAAAGGTACAAGAATCATATAAAACTATCCGAAAAATGAAAGAAATTATAAAAGCAAACAACTGGCTAGGATCTATTGACGCTAAACACTTTTCTACATTTTTTCCTTTAAGTATGACAGTCGTAAACCCTAATAAAGATAACGATATGAGAATGATTATTGAATTTGTTTTACCATTTACAGATCAGCGATTATTATTGCAATATCCACAAAATAAAGGCGATGTACAATTATTTAAAATGTTTATTAATTTTTTTAATAATACTTGGAATAATGATTTTTCTGCAAATATTGACTAAATATGAAAATAGAGCAAACATTCAGAGCAAAATTTGAAAATAGAATCGGTCAAGTATTTATTTATTTGATAGATGAGTGTAATTTAAGTTGTGCTCATTGTTTGTACAAACCAGAGTTGACATTTCAAATAGAAAGAAAATATATTTCTTTTGAAGAGTGTATTGATTTAATGAAAAATCTTTTTTCTCTAGGTGCTACAAAGTTATCTTTTTTAGGAGGAGAACCTACTTTGCATCCAAAATTACCTGAATTAATTCATGAAGCAAAGAAAATAGGTTATTCTTATGTAAGAGTTGATACTAACGGACAATTTAACCATAGCTTATTAAATAATAAATTTATTCTCGAACTAGATGAAATAACCTTTAGTTTGGATGGTTATAATGAAGAAACAAATGACATTATTAGAGGAAAGAATGTTTTTAAAAATCTAATAACCAACATTCAATATGCCGTTGAGAAAAATATAAATGTTCATTTAACAACATGCGTACACAAAGGATTGACTTCTATCAATAACGAACAAATTAAACTTCTCAATATGATTGAATTTGCACAGTCTATTGGCGTAAATACAATTAATATGCACGATCTTCTTAAATCAAATATACCGAGAGATTTGTGGTCTGGAAATTTTGAAACTTCAGTTGAAGAATATCAAAATGCTTTTCTTCAAGTCCAAGATTATATAAAGCAAGGTAAAACAAAAATATCAGTAAGAATGCCGCAATGTATTATTACTAAAGAAGAATACAATAGAAACATAAAATATTATTCATATTGTTCTGCAAAACAATTTGACAGAATATTGGCATTTCCAAATGGCATTCTTAGGATATGCTCATTAATGATTGGTACTCCCTATTGCATAGGATTTTATGATAAAGACAGAATATATTGGAATAACACTCCCACAAATGAATTAAGAGGTCATGAAATGAATAAAGATACTGTTTGTACAAATCAAGCGAAGCAAGATTCATTTAATGGCTTGGTGCCTCTATGCGTTTCGCTTAAGCCAAACCAAAATGAAGTAATTTGGAAGCATAAACTTAAATGGGAGAATAATAGAGTATGAAAAATATAGAAATCGAAATCAGAATTTTTATTGAAGACGATAGTACTTTGAAAAATTGGCTAAAGCATAATGCTACATTCGTTGGAAATAAATATCAGCATGATATTTATTTTGAGCCAAAACAAGTGCCATTTATACGAATAGATGATAATGGTTTTAAAGATGCTGACGAATGGTTAAGAATACGGGTTTATGCGAATTCTGGAGAATTATGTTATAAAAAATGGCATAGAGACTCTGAAACAAAACAATCATTATATGCTGATGAAGTTGAAGTAAAAATTGATAAAATTGACAACTTAAAATTATTATTGGAATATCTGGATTATAATCAAATATCAGAAGTAAAAAAGAATAGAGAATCATGGTCTTATGACAATTTCTTAATTGAAAAAGATGAGATAGAAAATTTAGGTGTATTTTACGAAATTGAGTTTAAAGGCGATGCTAACAGTCCTCAAGAAGGACTTGAACGGATATATTCTCTATTAAAAAATATAGGTATCAGAGATTGGAAAATTATAGATAGGGGATATCCATGGATGCAATGGAATGAAAATTGGCATAAAATGATGAAATAATTTGGTTTTTTAAAATTTTAAGCGTTTTTTGAAGGAGATAAAATATGACTAATATGGAAAAGGACAAATTGGAAGGAATTGATTTAGTTCGCGCTATTCTCAGTAACTTGCATGACTCCCTGAAATGGCTATGGCTTATAATCATGGGTCTTTCATTAGTAAATGCAATTGAAGTCTATGCTAAACTATTCAATCCACAAGATGCAAAAAATCCTTTTGATTTGTTGAATATGTTCATTGCGGAGCATACGATAGTGCTCATATCTTTTATTTTGGTATTTATCAGATTTTATTTTGGAGATAGCCGTTTCCTTGATTTGTCATATGAGGAAACGCAATATAGTCGAGGACTTAGAGCAGAACTCGATAAATATGGTGCTAGCAAGAGAACCTTGGATATAATGCTATTGTTGAATCACGGCATATTTTTTTACTTCATGTCATTTTATATTGGTAATTCTGCCTATTATAGTTATTTTTTCGTAATTCTTATGATAGTCAATGTATTCTGGCTTCTATTACAGGTAATCGCAGGAATAAATGCAAAGTATCCAGAGCCAGACCCTCTCATTGGTAACATGAAAGGTAACCAAGTTTTATTAAAGTGGAGCATTAATAACCTCTTATTTGTAATCGTAATCAGTTATGTAATTTTCTCAGATTTGCAGTATAGAGTACTTATATGCATTGGTTTAACAATATTAAATTCGTTGGTAGATTTTTGTCTGACATGGAAATATTATTTCCCTCCACTTCACGATTTATATGAACGTGAGTATAATAAAGCTGGGGCTAGGAAAGCATTATGAACGAACAGCCAAACGCATCCAAGATTTACATTTCCTGCACGCAACGCACAGAATACAAGTTTGCCTTCTTGGTTATAGTTGAGAGCGCATTATCGCCAGCGTAATGCAAAAGAAAACTATAGGCATGAATGTCGTCATGCTCATAGACATCTAAGCTCCACCACTGGCCGTGGAAACCCATAGTGCTAAAACCGCCATCTTGCTCGCCATTGCCACCGGGTTTACCCGAAAAACCATAATCATCCGTTCCGTTGCTATTGAAATTCCAACCGCTCGTAGTCTTTAATCTTGCCCCGGCCGTCGCTTCTCCTCCCACAGCCTCCATTAACTCTTCCCAATCGGCATCGCCAGGCAAACGCCAACCTGAAGGGCAAACAGTCAAAGAAGTACTCCAATCATACAAACGACCATATTTATCGCAATTGGA
>Ga0181987_10824_pt1 | contig 10657 bp, 7 predicted proteins | sample TergutCo191P1_FD_120224 | JGI IMG/M metagenome (GOLD analysis project Ga0181987, IMG submission 120224)
TATACATTGTCTGCCCCCAAACAGATTTCCATTTAGTAATAATAACGGCATCATTTTTTCCACATTGAATAGTTTCCGCATTTACTTGATGCAGCAAACCAATTGGAGAACTTTTCCAGTCATTAGCCTGTTTTTTCATCATAGACTCAATAGTTTTTGCCGCATCCTTGCTATTATTAGAAAGTAGTAATTCTGTAAGCTGAATAATGTATTCGTTATCTTGAACTATTTTCCATTCAATTGGAATCCAATCGGTACCACTGAGCATGCCCAATAAACCTCCAGTGATAGAGGCAATGGTATCCGTATCTGCTCCAAATGCAAAGGCAGGAACTTTTATACCGAGTGAAGGATTATTTGCATATTTCGACACCAGATATATAGCAGCTAATATCGCAACATCACCTGCTCCATTTACTTTAGCAAAACATTCCAATTGCGTTAAGATACTATTATCTTCCAACATCAAACCTTTTTTTAATGATGCCTTTATAAACTCAAGTTGCTTTACCATATTAGCAAGACAAGTTTTCCAATTATGAGTATAGTCGGAGTGACGATTTGCGGCTTCAATCCAATCGGTGAACTTATCAGAATCAGGGAAAGCTCCCCATACACCTTGTGCATCTAATACAGCATTTACAAGTTCACCATATTCCAGTACCGAATTTTTCTGTAAAAGATAATTTAAAGCGTAGGCATAACAAGTTGCTCCCAAAATAGCCCTAGGATGACCGTGGGTTATTATGCTGTTCTTGATAACATCAGTTATTAAAGTGGCTATGTCAAGCTCTGGCTTATTCGCTACCGCAATAACATGAGGCAAAATACGCATTGTAGCTCCATTGCCACCAGCATTGAAATAATCCTTTGTATAGCTAGACTGCCATAAAAATAACCCTTTTTTGCAGGATTCCGCAGCTTTTAATAAAGCTTTCCCTCCGCCACGCTCATATTTAAGCCAGAATTGCAACTCATTAATTAAGGCCTTTTCCCAGTTCCCTGCGATTATGCTTCTTGCGACAGATAATGTCATTTGTGTATCATCACTATATTCACCTGGCAAAATTTTTTCATTGTGCCAATATGGTTTAGTACAACGCCTAGTCCATTCAACGAAATGGTCATTGATTTTTTGTGTATTTGCTGTATTCTTGGAACGCTGCTCGCTAGGCCAACCCAAAGCATCACCAATTGCAGTGGCCAACATTGCTCCTTTGCATTTCTCTGTTATTGTTGGTATTGCCGTTGACATATCTACTACTCCTCTGACCAATTGCATTCTCTTTCGCACGGTCTATTACCATTTTTAATCATATTGCTCCAAGCTGGGGTTAATACATCGGGAGCAATAAAAATAGAAATTTGTTTAACGCTACAAGTTTTCTGCATAGCATACGCACGCCCAGCTATATCTTCATTTCCTACGGCAATTCCGATAATAAAATCTCTCGGTATATTGTTTTTTATCAGGATTTCTGCCTGACCATCCGTTGGGCAACAGGAAAGCATTTGCAACGACCTCGAATGTTGAAATGTAGGTATCGTATCTGCAAAAATTATCTCTATATTCTCAATTTGGCTATTGATATATGCTCCATTCGCCTTGCTAGCATTGCAGAGAGAAAATTTTGCACATTTTTGATTTAGTATTTCTAAATCAATGTACAGCACAATCCATTCATTAAAAATTTTATTAGTATCTCTCTGAATTGCCTTTTGCAAGAACCATGAATTTGGATACTCAATAGAACAACATACGTAATCCAATTCGCCATCGTATCGTTCGATATCTGTTGCATTTTTCGTATCAGAACGAATCGAATCACTCGCTGAAACACCGTATTCTGAAGATATTATATGTGTTAAGCTCTGGAATTTTGTGAAATGGCAGAGTCGAGTCACGCCACGTGCTTTAAGAATGTCATATCCACTCATTATAAATCCTCCTCGCCGTACATGTCACATTTCGTTGAGTTCTTAGGAAACAAAGGCGATAGTGTGCCGTGATATGACATGTAAAGCCCATATTTTGAACGGGTTGCGGCTACATAAAGCAGTTTTATCTCGTCTGAGAACATTTCATCCTTAGATACTGCAGTCGCTACAATATCTTGACTTGGAAATTTATCTTCTGATAAAAATGGGACAAATACATTTTCAAACTCAAGCCCTTTTGCTGCATGAAATGTTGTCAAATAGATTATTTTGGTATGGGCATATCCAGGAGTGTCTTTATCAATTTCTGTTGCTCCACTACCCATATTCTGTATAATCTTCATAAATGAATCTATATATGCCCTATTTCTACACACGATAACCACCGATGAAGTCCTTCCAGCATCAATAGCTCGCTTAACGACCCAGTTCATTTCACTTTCCTTGTTATCAAATTTGATCAATACAGGCTTAGGCCCCTCGGCTACCTGATTTGTAGCAACCACCATATCATCATTTTGTTGCCAATACTCGCTTTTCGTTATATCGTTTGCAAAAGCTGTAATAGTAGGAGGATTACGATAATTTACATCAAATCTCCATATTTTATCAGCATTGATTTCAGAGTGTCGCCAAGATAAACGACTACCATATATTTGCTGAGCCACATCTCCGAAAAAAGTAAAAGAACCGCCTTTACCAACAGCATTTACAAGCGATTTAATCATTATCGGCGAAAAATCCTGTCCTTCGTCAATAATGATGTGAGTATACATACGAGCATTAAAGTCGTTTTGTAATTCATTGTAAACATAAAAAGCCAAATCATCCCAATCATATTCTCGTCCAGTTGCCTTGCGTAATTCAATATATTTTTCATAAACATTAAAAATCAACTTCCGATTTTCTCGTTTAATATTAGCGGCTGCACGACCTATGCGCTCTGCATCATAATATGCAGCGAAGTTTGCGAATCCAAACTTTTGAATGAAAGTTATTTCGTCAATAAAAAACTCTTTTGAACGTCTGAAAGTAGATTCAGTTGGATGTTGTTTTTTATAAAATTCTACTGCTAACTCTATATAACGAGATTTTTCATCTGTATCTAGTATTCCATTTCTTTGTGGCATCTTCCCCTTGCTGTGCAAATAACCTCTTGCAAACTTATGATAATTTTCAACAACTAGTTTTGGAGATTGAAAGCCACTTATCCCACGCATATACTTAACTAACGCACCATTAAATGTGACAAGAAGCACTATGCCATTGCCAGGCAGATTTGCAAGATGCCGAGCTCGGAGCAAAGCAAGGGTCGTTTTGCCGCTTCCAGCAGTGCCAAGAACAATAATATGACCCTCAGCAGGAAGGGCCATAACTTCTCTTTGTTTTCCATTTAGCACAATATCAAGCATATTCTAAATGTAGAAAAATACATATTTCTTATTTTTCTACATTCCTGTTATGGATAATGTTTCAATAAATAGAAGGCAGGACAAATAATGGCTCAACATATATCTATTCGAGTACCTTGGCACGATGATGGTTGGCGTGGATGCGTATGCGCAAATCCCGAACGCAATCAAGCTTGCCGAGTTCTTAAAAATATAGCCATCGGACGTGCAGACATCAATGCACAGCAGTGTTCATCTTGCGCTGGTACATCTATCGCTACAGATGAGAAATTTACCCCACCTTGTATTACAGAGTCTGGGCAGTTTATGTCTGACCATAAAATTTTTAAGAAAAAAAATCATCCTTATGTTTATGACCCGCATTTTAATCATATTGAAGAAACAACGATTTGTATTGAGCCTTATTCATTTGTTGGAACTCCGTATAAATGGACAATGAAAGGAGATATTGCAGGTAATTCTCCAAATGATTGTTATTTTACCCAGTTTGATTCCACTATAGAAATAGATGTCGGTAGTAGAAATTGGGTGTCTAATGGTATAAATCAAAGACACATATTTGACTATTTTTATCGTAATATAGAATCCAATAAATCGCTTATAGTTGCGTATGCAAAAGCAATTCCATTTATTGAAACTTCCGGGCGAATAGTAATGGGCATTGGTTTTGTAGAATCTCTTGGCAAATTAAGTGAATACAGATATAAAGATGGAACTCCAACGGGTGAACAAGCAACCGCTTATCTTTGGGAACGCAATATTAAACATTCTATTCGCTATGATAGAAGCAACGGTTTTCTTTTCCCTTTTGCAGAAATTCAATTGCATTTAAAAAATCACCCAGAGCAAAATCCAGATGACCTCGTGGTGTTTGCACCAGAAGAATATAGAGAAGAATTTTCTTATGCGACAGAGCACTTATCGCATGATGCTCTTATTCAAACATTAAATAAAACGGTTGTAGTTCTACAAAAATACAAGGACGTTCGTTTGCCATACGGAAACGGAGCGAGTTGGGATGATTTAATAAAATGGTGTAAAACGCAACTTGAAAATTTGTGGAAAGAACGAGGTGCTTATCCAGGGTTAGGAGCGGTGCTGTCTGCATTGGGCGTTCCATTCGGATTTGATGTTGCTATGGCATTGAAAGCGAGACATAGTGACAATGAATTGTGGGATAATCTTGCGAATGCTTTAGAAAGCTTGCCTGAATTACTATCAGAAGAATTACAAGGTATCCTTAGCAATTTTACAAAAACAAAACGTGAGGATATTGCGGATAGGATCAAAGAACAGTTGGATTATCTCAAATTGCTCTCCCGCATTGCTCTGACTTTACCTCAAGCAAAGCTTTTGTTAGAAGATAAAACTCGCACTGACTATAGGCTTTGCAATTACGCAGATCAATTAACAGATATACATTGTAAAGATATTTCGGCAGATATTATTGAAAATCCATATATTCTTTATGAAAAAACTTATCGACTGGAATCTAAATATCAAATAGGAATTAATAAAATTGACCTAGCAATGTTTCCTCCTTATGAGCCCGATGATAAACGTCGATTGCGTGCCATTATTGTTTCTGTATTGGAAAGAGAAGCAGCCAATGGCAGCAGCTTGATGCTTGCGAGTGAAGTCGCAACTGCCGTTGGAAAGTTTCGCTCTGATGTGCCTGATATAGAACCAGATATGAGCTTAAGAACCATTCAAAATGAGCGAAGAAAAGCCTTTTTTGATGAGTTATTTTGTCAAATTTCCATAAAAGTAATTCTTGAGAATAACGAAGAACGAGAAGAAATAGCTATCCAGTTAGTTCGTCTTCAAAAAATAAACGAGGTAATTAGAGAATTTGTGAATAATCGAATCGACAGTTCTATAAATATTCAAGATAATTGGGAAGATTTGTTGAAAACGACTCTCAAAGAAGAAGCTAGCTCAGATGAAGAACAAGAAAAGAAAGCGCGCGATGAAAAAATTAGTGCTATTGCAAAAATGGCTACATCTCGTATATCAGTTTTAACAGGCGGCGCAGGAACTGGCAAAACGACTACTCTTGCAGCTCTGTGTTTAAGCAAAACCATCCAAAGCGAAGGAATCCTTATTCTTGCTCCAACTGGAAAAGCACGAGTTGTTCTATCTAGTAAATTACGTGAACAAAATATTTCCCATAAAGCTCAAACGCTTTTTCAATTTTTAAAAAAGACAAAACATTGTGATATAAATACGTATTCTTTTTATCTTTCAGGAAAAGAAAGTAACGAAACGCCTTCAACCGTAATTATAGATGAATGTTCTATGTTAACAGAAGAAATGTTCGGTGCTTTGGCAGAAACGATACAAAGAGCAAAGCGCGTAATATTTGTAGGTGATCCTAATCAGCTCCCACCTATTGGCACTGGCAAACCATTCTATGAACTTGCATTTAAACTAAAAAATAAGAACAATCATGCTAACTTATCGGTATCTAACCGTCAAAAGCAAAGTGATACATTACGACTAGATGTTGAATTGTCAAAAATGTTTACGGAAGATTTAGCAGGCTGCGTCAGAGATGATTTGTTTGAACAAATGGCTAAGGATAGTAAAAATATTGAATTTATTCATTGCAAAGATGAAGCTACTTTGCCCAATGTTATTGAGGAAACTCTCGCAAAAATCAATATTACGGATACGAATAGTTTTGACGAATCGCTTGGCGGCAAATTAGATGAATATGGAATGAATTTTCCCAATGTAAAGTCGATAGATGATTGGCAAATTCTTTCTCCTTACCGCAATAGTGAAGTATTAGGGACTCGCAATATAAATGCTTTTGTGCAACAAAGATACAGACTATCAGATCCTGGCAAAAGAAAAAAACATATTCTCCACTTGGCTCCGACGGAATACTCTTTGGAGAAAAAGTTATTAATATCAAAAATCAAGATCGGTCATCAGAAAGATTGAAAAAACTTGTTTGGCCATCAATACCTCAGATGAAAAATTGCGATTATTATATTGCTAATGGCGAAATTGGGATTGTCTATAAAATAAAGAGAGATGAAAAGAATCGTTATAGAGATAAATCCAAATACAAGGATGAATACCATATTGCTCAATTTTCATCTCAAATTGGTTATGATTATTATTTTAATAGCAAAGTTTCTGAAGATGACTCGCAGCTTGAACTTGCGTATGCCCTTACCGTTCATAAAGCTCAGGGATCAGGTTTTAAATCAACTATTTTTGTGCTAATAGAACCCGAGCAAGGACTTAGTCCGCTTATTTCTCGAGAAATGCTTTATACCGCTTTTACTCGCCAAAGCGATAAGATTTTCATAATATACAATAAACAACCATTTGAACTTAAGCGATATTGGGATGCAGAATTATCCGATTTAGCGTACAGAAAAACCAATTTATTTGGAAATGTAATTTTACGCCAAGTTAAAAAAGGCTGGTATGATGATAAGAATATTTTTATCACCGTTGATGGTACTCGTGTAAAATCAAAATCAGAAATAATAGTTTATAATTTACTTAAAGCTGCTGGAAAGCAACCGATTTATGAACAAGAGCTTATTTTGGATGGCGTCATTGTACATCCTGATTTCACTATACAAACAAGCAATGGAACTATATATTGGGAACATTTAGGAATGCTTGGCAATTATAGTTACAGCAAAAATTGGAAGTGGAAAAAGAAACTCTATGAAAAAAACGGTATCTCAGAAGAAAAGGGAAATCTTATATTGTCGAATGATGATGAATTTACCGGTACAATAAATGCGGAGAAAATTCAATCTCTGATTGATACTAAATTATGAAGCGATGAAGTATTTTCTGCAATAATAACTATGAGCAATGCAGAAAATTCACGACCAAACTACACATTATATCTTTTTCTTGCCAAACAAAGAACTTTCTTTGCCGAGTTTCATTTATTCAAACCTATAGTCGCTTCAATCCTTTTCTTTAATCTCTCTATAAGTTCATCTTCATCATTCCAAAAAATCATATTTTTTTGCGAAATATCAAAATGAGACTTTTGACCCATACATTCAGATTCATTTTTTCTACAACAAATAATAACTTGTTTTCCTAAGGCCTGTGCATAACCAGCTTCATAGTAAGCACCATAATTCGGATATGTAATATCAACAACTACAAACTTGCTTTGTCCAATTTCATAAAATATTTCAGGAACAATTTGATTATTATGCTCTTTTTCGTCAATTCGTCTTGGCATATAACCGCAATCGTCTATAGCTATTTTAAAGCATTCATTAATTTTTTCTGTTCTATTACTAATTTCCATAGCAATAAAGCCTTGATCGATTTCTTTTTGTTTTTTTGTTTGCTCTGCAACCAGTTCCCATGCTTTTGCTGTTAATTTATAATCTTGATGATTATCATGGTTTTCATGATAAGGAGAAATAAGGTCTCTATCTTTAAGATAATTTCCGAGAGTGTATTTTTCACTTATGTTGTCAGTTTCCATAAATATTAAAGAATCTGGCAAAGAATTAAAAATAAATGATTGGCCTATATCAGGAAATCTTCTTGATATATTTACGATTATTCTATCCAATTTCTCACCTATATTTTTGGGATAGCCCCTCATTAGCTCTGATACATCAACAAGTATGCCATCGTCTGCATTTGTAGGCTTATTTTTTGATTCATAAAAGAAAATATGAGATTTTGCAGTATCAACAAACTTTTGTTTTAAAAAATATTCATAAATCATGCTATATCGCTTTTGAATTTCCATCTCTGTACTAGAATGCACTGAATTATGTATATATATTGTTGTTATTTCATTAAATTGCTTACAATTAATAATAATATAGTTCTTGTTAAAGTCTTTTTGTACAAGGCAATCATTGTTACATAATGGACATTTAGTATCACTCACAGAATTTTCTCCTTTAAATTACTCTATTGTAAGCAGAAAGCACATCCTTTCAATCTAAATTTCATAAATTATTGCCACTCAATTTCTTTATTAATAATTTTAAGTAAGAACTCTAAAATTTCTTCTGAAAAATTTTTATATGCAGAAGTTAAATGAATTAATCTTGGCCATTCATCTATACTAATCGCTTCTCGTATCTCTAACGATTCAACGCCATCATCATAACATTTCTTTAAGTCACATTTCACCTTCTTGTTGATTTTTTTCCACTTATCAATCCTATCTTCCTCCGCTTCACAAGGAGAAAATATATCCCTTGCATTCTGGTCAATTAAATAATACAAAACAAAAATTTCAGAATAAGTCATATCTAGTATCTCTTTTTCTTCACGAGTTTCTAGAAAACTATACTCATCTAACATTTGATTGTCTTCTGTTATAGTTTCATTTTTTGCGTTTTTATCAATTGAAGAAACATTTTCATTATTTTTTTTGCATAAAACTTCATTATCTATTTTTTGTTTAATAGCAGCAAGTAATTCTTTTTTATGCTGATTCGCATATTTAACGTCCTTCTTAAGTGGAATTATATTTTTGTCTATTATATCATATAAAATATCTATAGATGCATCTTCAAACCTATGTAGTTTATTATTTTTATCAAGAAATCCTTCGAAATCATTTTCATCCTTTATATCATCCAGACCTATGATAAATATATTTTTCTTTCCATCATACCAAACAGCACCCATTTCATTGAGGCAGTATGGGCTATTGTAAAAGTTTTCAGAAACAATAAAAATAACTAATCTTGCATTAATTAAATTTTTTCTTACTTCTTTTATATTTTCTAAAACACCGAATGCCTGAATGGACGTATAGTAAATTAATTCATCTGATACGCCGATTTTAATTAAATAATTTTTTAATTCAGTACAATATTTTTCATCTTTACTACTATGGCTAATAAAAATTTTAGTCTTTAGATGAGTTTCATTTTCTTTGATATCCTGCGATTGTTGATTATTAATTTCTTTTTGTTTTTTTGTTTGCTCTGCAACCAGTTCCCATGCTTTTGCTGTTAATTTATAACTGCCCCTGTCTTCTTTTCCATTGTGTGAAAGAAAATTTCTCTCTTTTAGATAGTTTTTAAGAGTCTGTCTTTCACCTAAAGCGTCTTTATCAAGGCTTTCTGCAAACATTAAAGATTTGTGCAAATCATCAAGAGTAAAAATGGCACCAATATTAGAGAATTTTCTTGAAATATTTAAAATAATTCTATCTAGTTTATCATTTGTGTTTTTTGGATAATCCTTCATTAGCTCAAACACATTAACATAAGCGGGATCATCAATTTCTTGTCCATCATAATAAAATTTGTAATAATCTCTTCCATCAATCTTTTTATATGGTTTTTCTAAAAGATAGGCGCAAATCATATTACATCTTTTTCGAAATTCCTTCTCATCGTCATCATATACTGACATATTAAGATAAAATTTGGTATCAATTTTATCACAATTGACGATACGATAATTTGAATTATCGCCATCAATCTTCAACTCGCAGTAATCACCGCATATTGGGCAATTTTGTGTGTTATAATCTATCATTCTTACCCCTATTTAAAGAATTTATGCTAATACTAAAACGACTACAATTCGTATCTTTTGTCATTTCTAGAGCAGAATCTAAACTATAAAAATTACATTTACAGGGCTGACAAAACTCAGCCCCTCTAAAAGCCAATTTTCCAGCAATCGCCATAATTATGCGTAATATAGAAAACTTCTGTTTTATCACCTATGCAAGGAGTAATGAAACGCAAAATCGCTGAATTTAAGTAAATTTCAGCGATTTTCGCCAATCAATATCGTTTATCTTGGAATAGACCTTGGGGGTAAGGCTATCTCCTGACTTTATCACTTTTTCGTATGTGAAATCATAAGTTATTGAAAAATAAGGAGTTACGATTTAAGGTTTTTAAAAATGGGAGGCGCGACGCCTAAAAATGTAAATTTAAGGCATGCATATCCGTAAAAAGAAGAACAAATCAGGCAGCACCAGCATAGTTGTTGTGGATAAAAGTGGTGGCAAATACAAGGAGATAATGACCATCGGCACAAGTTCTGACGAGAAGCAGATAGGCGAGTTATGCCATTCTGGCAAGAAATGGATTCGTGACAATCATGGAGAGCCTGATATGTTTGCCGAGTATGAGAGAAAGCAGGAAGAGAAGCTGGTCGTGGAGCACTTGCTGTCCAATGTGGAGAACATACTGCTCAATGGCACGAAGCTGATATTGGACAAGGTATTTGACCTCATTGGCTTCAATGCGATAGATGACGACATATTCAGGTCACTGGTTCTTGCTCGCATCTGCCATCCCCGCAGCAAGCTTGCAACG
>Ga0181987_12338_pt1 | contig 10511 bp, 14 predicted proteins | sample TergutCo191P1_FD_120224 | JGI IMG/M metagenome (GOLD analysis project Ga0181987, IMG submission 120224)
AATATAGCAAATTATTTTCTATCTTCTCATGCATGCTGGACAAAAAACAGAAAATCAGTGACTGGGCAAAGGCGAACAAGATCCCAGGGAAAATACAAGCCATCTTCACAGCAGAAGCGGAAGGTGGCGACTGGCGTTATATTTCAAGAGAAGTAAAAGGCAAAAGAGTTCTGGTTTGGGAAGGAATTCCGGATGAGCCCTTGCCGGAAAATTTGCAGAAAATAGAAACGCAATTGGAAAAAGAGCATTTGCGTTTTTTTAAAAAACAGATTATGCAAATAATTTTCCGCTCAGACTGCGGCGGCAACTATGGAGCGCTTATACAGGCTAACTTAAATACGCCGGAGCAAAGCCGCTGCTACAAAACATTTTTGGAATACCTGCAAAGAACGCATCCTGAAATTCTGTGCGCGCACTCCGTTCAAACAAAACCATCTTTCCCGTTTGATACCTCCAATCCTCAGGCGGCAATGCAATGCGCTTTGCACAAAGGCTTTGGCTCTGAATACATAAAACTTGCGCAAACTGAGTTATACTTCCATATTTTAGACTGGCTTCCGAAAACCAAGGGAACATATTTACGGCTTGGCGAAAAATTGCGAGAATGGCTGCATCCCGCAAAAGACGACCGCCTGCTCTCATGCCATTGCGGCGCAGCCACGGAAAGCATGCAGCTTTGCAAAAGTTTTAAAGATGTCCATTGCCTTGATGCAAGAGAATGGGCAAAATCATCTTTTACGCAAAATATTCAAAGCTTAAAGATAAAAAACGCTCGTTTTTATAAAGATGTATTGAATGAAGACTGGGTTAAAAAATTTTTTGCCGGCGAAGTTAACAAAGGCAAATGGACAATTCTTCTGAATCCCTCGCACGGCGAATTGTTGACGCAACCATTAACGCAGGCAATAGCAGCCGCAAAGCCGGAACGCATTGTTCACATAATAGGCGATTTGGAAAACGCCGCGAAAGAAGCGAATCGCTGGCGAAGCTGCGGATATGCATTGAGAAAAATAATGCCTATAGAATGGCACCCCAATATTAAGCGCTTGGATTTGGCAATGCTCTTTGTTCCGGACAGGGCCGGATTGCTCGGAAGGAAAGCCGGTGTTCAGGCTCCTAAGAGCAAAAAGAAAAATTTTGCCCCAAGGTTCAGGGAGAGGTAATGCAAGTTTTCTGGAGCCGGAGTGTCGTTTTTCATTTTTTAACATTTTTTAGGAGCCAGGGAAGAAATCTCTACATTGCCATATCATGCGATTATTTCGGTACCGCAAACACGGCATCTGGAATATCACTCTTGGCAAGTATGGTTACTGAACAAAATACGAATCGCCAGAATCTTCGCCGCACCTCATAGCGCAGGCTTGCCAGACGCAGCTTTTTTCCTCTGTGTCTGCCTCTTCACAATATCAGCAGAAAATTGCCTAGCCGCCTCAAGCTCGTAGCAAAGGTGAGCATTATTTTCCAGAGAAAAAAATGCGATCGCAAGCTGAGCCACGGACAATTTATCTTGTCAGTTCTAAAAACAAAAGCGGAATATAGCCACGCCGCAATCTTATGGCGATCCATAAGATCCTTTTCCTTGACATTTGCCGTATCCCTGAAATTAATCCTCTCAGATTCGTATCTGCTATAAGTGTTATCCCTAAGCTCTACATCGCTTTCTCTCTGCGATACCCTTAGCCCATTTTTCTCCTGGAAGGAAGCTATAGTTTTTTGTATTTCAATTAGAGCTAAATCTTTCCATAATTTTTTAAAAGTTTCCTTCTCCATGCTTCACTACCAATTTCCCTTGCAAGTCTGCCATTTAACAGTTTTTGCGTTTATATCGGTATTTTTAGGCTTCAACAGCTCAGCTATCTTGCGCTCCTTAGCCTTTCCGAAGTTTTTAGAACCGGCGCCGGCAATTGCCATAGCCTGTTGCGAAAGCGTTTTCTGAGTCATAATACTATCTCCATTTGGATATCCATGCGTAAATGTAGAAATTTGTTAATTGCTTGTTATAGCTTGTAAAGTTTGAACACTTTTTGCCCTCTAATTTGCAGAATCAAGCCAGTAGGTTAAATTGTAGTCATCTCTTTCATTATTATTCGCATAACCATTTTTGCCCATCATGTCTGCTGCGCCGAAAACTTCGCCATATTTGTCGTACGCCGACGTATTGCAAATATTTGCTTTCACCTCATCCTTTCCCATGCCATTGTTTGCAGAAGCGGCACCATGAACCATTATAACATTGTAATTGGTCAATGGTTCCATTGGCTTAGCTACCCAAGCGCAGGCAACAAAGAAAAATAAAAACACTAAAAATCTTGGCAAGTACGGCGAAAAGGGGAAAAAAATGACTGGGGGAAAATAACACCTTGACAGGCGTAAAAAAAATTCTATATTTATCGCCATGACAAAGATTACCACCAACCAACCTTATGCACCGGAGATTCAATATGAATAAATTGCTATTGCCTGCGATGGCGGTTGCCTTTGTTTTTTCTACGGCTTTAGCTGAAGCAAGCGAGGTTTCCGACAAGTGTGTTGACGAAATTGTAGATTTGCTGCTCGCAAAGGAAAACTTAAATTTTTCGGATTTTTCAAAGGAATTGGCTGTTTCTGTGGTAAAGGTACAGGGTTCCTGCAAAACGCCCGTCTTGAAAACTTTTCTTTGCCCTGCAAATGATAAAATAACAGATATAGGATTAACTGCCGGTTGCGTAAAAGAGTTGCCTACAGAGCCGGAGCCATTGAAATCTTTGCTTATGAAAGTTAGCTTGGAAATGCTCAAAGGCATGATAGCGGATAAATTAGGAGTAGAGAGAAGCCGGTTGCCGAACAATATGGAGCAATTGAAGGATTTTGCGTTGGAATTGTGCATAGAGAAAGCGAGCGCGGCTTTGGGTATTGAGCCTGATGAAGTGCCAAAGAATATGAAAGAACTGAAAGAGTTGCTTTCCGAGAGAAGAAACATTAAGGAGGCAGAGGATATTTTAAGCGTATTGTCTATGTTAGGAGCTTCGAGCGACAAAGAAGAGAAGGAAATGCCTAAAGCCCCAGCAGAAAAAGATACCAGCGATAATTTAAGAGGATATAAAAGAGAAAGAAAATTTTCGTTGGGAATTAGATTGGGTGGAAATGATTCGTTTGGATGGGGCACTAATGGTATTGGAGACGCAACGACTGACGTGGGAGTGTTATTTGGCATTATTTTAGATATTCCTATAACTGATTGGCTTTATTTTCAGCCAGGGTTTAGATATATGAGAAAAACACCGAACGAAGAAACAGGGCCTTTGAAAACGAAATTATATTCTCACACTGTTAGTTATTTCGTATTTCCTACGCTTGCTTCATTTAAGTATTCCAGATTTAGTTTTGATATAGGTCCGTATTACGCTTTTTATACTGGAAGAAATGATGGAGCTTATAATAGTGACTATAATTTACATAGAGTCGAGGGAAAAGACTGGGGCATTAGTACTGGCATTGGCATTGATTTTTGGAAACTTTATTTCGGGCTCTTTTTTAGTCACGGCTTTGTTGACTTAGAAAGGAGAAACGATTTTAAATATTACAATAGAGATTTAGGTTTTGCCTTAGGGGTAAATTTTTAAATCTTGGTTAAAACTGGTGCTGGGCGTTTTAGGGAGGCATTAATTTTCAAGACCGAAATCCGTATTTTGCAAAATGGCCTTAGAACATTATATATTTTTGTATATTATAGGTAAACTCCTCTGAGGACTTGGCAATGCTTGAAATAGAAGAAGAAAAACTTATAGCTGTGGCTCTTTACGTGCTTGACAAACTCAAGCCAAATGAACGTGGCATGCATAAAGTCTTGAAAATATTATGGTTTGCTGATTTGAAGCATATTGAAAAATATGGCCGACCCATAACATACGATTATTATGCGAAAATGCCGGACGGACCTGTTCTTTCCTTATTATTTGATATATTCAAAGCCCTCAGGGCAAAAGACGGGAAGTTATATGATAAATATTCGCAATATATTTGCGTACATGACTACTACATGCTAACTCCTTTGAAAAAAGCCGATGCCGATTGCCTATCGGATTCCGACGTAGAAGCTATGGATGAATCTATTGAAGAAAATCGTAATTTTTCAAAAACAGATTTGTCTAAAAAGTCTCATGGCATAGCTTGGGAACATTCATGCCAAGATATTTCTTTGGAAAATATTTTAGATGAACTTGGGATAAAAGGCAAAAAACGAGATGAAATTCTCGAGAGTAAAATGTTCACTGGAGCATTCGCTTAAAAATGCAACTTAAAAGAGGAACTGTTTTATTGACGGATGTTTCCGATTGGGATATGCCGCATGAGAAATACGCGGTATTGGTTGGAGAGAATGAGAAATTGTATGGTTTTTGCTTGATAAATACAGAGTCTAGCGAAATCCCTGCCAAAGTAAAATTTCAAGTAAAAATACTCATAGAAAACAATAAATTCTTAGACCATGACTCTTTTGTTGACTGTGCATCATTGTTTTATATTGATAAAACAAAGGTTGATGGTTTTTACAAAAACGGAAAACTACGATTTTTAGGGCCACTATATAAAGATGACTTGGAACAAGTGCTGACTTATGGAAAGTCCGAAACCAATGTTATCCTAACAAAAAAACAGAAACTCTTTTTTTCATAACCCCTTAGCATTTTTACGGGCCCGAGACTGCACAGATGCTGAACTTGGTGCGGATTTCGTCTTCGCTCATAGCCGTATTCGGCTTGTAAGTTTTCTTATTGTTCGGCTCTTCCCGATCCTCGTAACAATCCATAGCAACCCCGCTTTGTTTTTGTCTATTGGGAATGCTGCTTCAGCCCCTTTGCTAATGTTTTAAGGGCATTTTTGAGATATTGATTATGGCATTAATTTTCTATCTTTCCATGCATGCTGAATAAAGTTGCCCCGAGGTTCAGGGAGAGATGATCGCGAAAACAGAAGCTCTCAAGCTTTGGAAAAATGCTAGCTGGACTGAGCTTGCAAAAGCGGCACACGAGATGCGCATTCAAATTCACGGCAAAAAAAACGTGAGCTATACTGTTTTCAGAATAATAAACTATACCAATATTTGCAAAATAGGCTGTTCTTTCTGCTCGTTCAAAAATACAAAGCCGTATGCATTGACTCTAAAAGAAATTCGCGCCGAAGCATTAAAAGCTAAAAAACAGGGAGCGAGCGCAATCTTTTTTCAGGGCGGAGTTAATCCCGGCATTCCTCTTGATTATTATTTAAATGCTTTGGAATTGCTGAACAAAGAACTGGGATTTCCTGTCCGGGCCTTTTCTCCCGTGGAGCTTTTTCACATAGCGAAAGACAACAAAATGCCTTTGCCGCATCTTTTGCAAAAATTAAAATCAGCCGGACTTTCTTCCGTGCCGGGAGCCGGCGCAGAAATTATGACCCCAAAAATGCGTAAAATCTTATCCCCGAAAAAATTGTCTGCAAAGCAGTGGTGCAAGGTTATGGAAGAATGCCACGAGCAAGGGCTTAAGAGCAGCGCAAACATAGTTATAGGCTCAACCGAAAACCCTGAAGATATTATAGAGCATTTGAGCTATATCCGTGAAACAGGCGGTTTCCAAAGCTTTATCCCCTGGGTATTCCAGCCTCAAACCGATGATTTTCCGATTCGCCATGTGCGAAGCGACGAATACATAAAGCTTGTTGCGCTTTGCAGGCTGTTTTTTCACAATATCCCCAATATTGAGGTTTCTGTTCTGGGAATGGGCAAGGTTTTGGGGGAATTGGCTCTTTATGCGGGAGCCAATGATATAAGCAGCGTTGTTCTGGAGGAGCGAGTTATGCGCTCGCAAGGGATTACAAGCGTTGAAGAAGCTGAGCAGTTTATAAAGAATGCGGGGTTTGAGCCGATAAGGCGAGGAATAAATTATTATTTTCCTATTTAATATGAAAGCATTTTGTTTATCCGCTGCTGCCGTTTTTTGGCTCATGGGCTGTTCTGCCTCTGCAGAAAAGAGTGAAGAAGCTCCGATTGAAGAAGTGACAATACCGGGGACTTCGCTTAAAATAAAAAATGAGAGTTCTTATGAACTTGACGAAATTGTTTGGCAGGGCGTAAGTTTTGCCGGCAGCGGCGCAGCCCCTTTAAAAAGCGGCTATGTCAGTACAAAAGCCGTAGAGAGCGGCTCCGGATATATTTTCTTTGTCCGAAAGCAAGATGCTCTTAAGGTAAGAACGAACGTTATAGTAACTGTTGATGAAGGACAAGCTGAGGAATTTACCATTATTGATAACACAATGATAGTGGAGATTGAAAACCAGAGCAATACGCCTTTCCCATTATCCAACGCAAGATGCGGAAATAGCTCTTACAATATCTCAGATGGTTTTTGCGTTAACAATGAAGTTCACTACAAATGCAACAGCTTGGTTTATAACCCCGGATATCAAAAATGCGAAAGCAATAAAATCATAAATATATTAGATGAAATTATAGACCAGCGAGACAACACAACCTACCGCACAACCAAAATAGGCACGCAAGTATGGATGGCGGAGAACCTGAATTTTGACACGCAAAACAGCAAATGCTATAACAATAGCCCCGAATATTGCAAAAGTTATGGCAGGCTATACAACTGGGCAGAGGCAGCCAATTGCCCGGATGGCTTTCACTTGCCATACGATACGGAGTGGCAAACACTTAGAGATTATGTGAATGCCTCAAAAGAAAATAGAAATACGATTGCTTTTAGCTTGAAAGCCAGTAGCGGTTGGAATGGCAAATATGGCAATAATGCCTTTGGATTCAACGCTTTGCCGGGAGGAGGCTATTCTACCCGTTTCGCCCAAATAGATACGGCCGGCTATTGGTGGAGCGCAACCGAAACCAACATCAATGAAGCTATTCGCCGAACTTTGGGCGACAGTGATTTAACCAATGGCAATGCTGATAAGGCAAGGCTCTATTCCGTTCGTTGTTTGCGGAACTGAATTTTCTACCTTTTGCTTATGCCCGATTTTTCAATAGTTTGCCCACATTGCAATATGCAGTTAACATACTGCATAGGCAATCCTCATGCAGAAGCAGAAAACGGAGAATTGCAGGGATTTGTGTTCACATGCCCTAATTGCCGCACACCAGCTTCTTATCAGCCAAGAGAGGCGATTGCTGTTGAAATAGACAAAAAGACATTTGAAAATTTCCGGCGCGCAATAGAAAAAAAAGTCGATGAACAGGAAATGCTAAGAGGCGTAGCTCTCACAAAGCAATGCAAATCCACAGCCTTGCCCAACAAGCCCATAGACGAAGGCGCATTCAACAATATGCTCAAAGACATAAAAGAATGCGATAACTATGATGAATTTTTAAAGCGAATTGAAAAATAGAGCTTAGGGTGCAGGCTGCCTGCACTCAATTTCTTCGTCTGTTATGCGCAGTGCCATAATCATAGCCATATCATCCGGCTCATCCTCAAAGTCCACAACCAAGCCAACTTTTTTGGCATCGTCTTTGGACTTTTCAAAATGCATGATGTCTGCGATTTTTACAGGGATAACGGTTTGCCCGGCTATAGAAATCAGAAGCTCCATACCCTTATTTATAGGCCCTTCCACAACCTTACCCTTGAACACAAGGGATTTTCCATCTTCTGCCGGCGCAGTTTTTTTAACAAGAAACTTGGGCATGGTCAGCAATACCAATCAAGGCGAAACGCGGTTAAAATTTTGTGAATGAAAATCATTTAGCGTAATTTAGTTAATTTTATTCGCTATGGAATCATTTTTAACTGTTGGGCGCATCCCTTTTCTGGTTTGCGCCCCGTTTTTCCACCGATTTTTGACCCATCCGCTGCCAGAAGTTCATTTTTTAGATGGGGTTCCAAGCCAGCAGAACAAAAGGCTAAGAGAAGGAGAAGTTATGCTTTCCCCGTCTTCTTCCATAGAATACGCCAAAAATCAGGAAAAATATGTTATTTGCAACAGATTCTGCACATCAAGCACCCTTGAAATTCAATCCGTAAAACTTTTTTCAAAATACAGATGGGAAGATCTGGATAAAAAATCCGTGCATTTGACTGATGAAAGCGATACCTCCGTTGCTCTGCTAAAATTGCTCCTGAGCTTGCGGTTCAAGGTCTCCCCGGTTTTTGCCACCGATGAAAATTGCGATGCAAGGCTCTTGATAGGGGACAGAGCTTTGAGAGAAGGCTCGGAAAACAAATGGGAATATGCTTATGATTTAGCTTCTGTTTGGCAGGAATGGCAAAACATGCCTTTTGTTTTTGGGTTGTGGATAATAAGAAAAGAAGCCTTGGGTGGAGGCTCTCTGCTTGAAAATTATTTGAACGAAACAGAAATCAGCATAAGGGAATTCAAGGAAAACAGGCATGAGTGTTTGCGAAAATGGGAAAAAGTTTTTCCGCATGAGTTGCCTCAAGCCATAGCCTGCGGCTACTATGATGCTGTGGATTACAATTTTACATCCGAGCACGAAAAGTCTTTGAAAAAATTTTACGAACTTTGCGGAATGCCGGTGAAACTATGTTTTGCGCACTAGTTTGCATAAGCCCCACAGCAAGTAAACAAACAGCAGATACAGAATGGATACAGCCAGAGCATACAGCATTATGGAATAAAAGAGAGTTATAAAAATATCCATTTTTGTTGTGAGCCAATTCGCTATGGGAAGCTCTTTTAATCCAAAAGTCAAAAACATATTCGCTATAAAATTCACAAGAAAGATCAGGCACAGCAAAGTGATAAATCCGCCGGCAGCACCCTTGAGATCAGGAGTGCTGAGTTTCATGTGGCTGGCAATTCCTACCGAAAGGTAAAGGAACAGCCAAAACCGCCAGTCGCCGAAATTATCGGTATTAAAAAAAATCTTGAAAATTTCCCAATTGGTTTCGGAATAGTATGGAAGCAATATCCCGAGCAGCGCATAAATCACCACAGCTCCAAAAAGCATAGGAGCTATGCCTATAAAAAAATTTCCGATTTGCTGGTAGGTGCTCTTTGGATTGTATTCGTGTTTAACATAACCTAAAGTGCCATTCTCATCAGGTGAAAAAAATTTAGCTTCCGTTATTTTATGCCTGAAAATCACGCAAAAAATCGCATGGCCCATTTCATGTATCGGGGTTCCAATCCATCCGGTCAAAAAAAGTTCGGCTTTTTGCCCAACAGACTCGGCAAAAGCCTTATCCCTAAGCCTGGTGACAAAGTATAAGGCAAAACCTATAACGAAAAGCGGTCCCCAAAGCCATAAAATCTGGTCAAAACACGCTTTCAGGGTGTTATAAAGCAGTATAGACAGGTTGTCGGAGAGATCCATGGGTTAGAATTTAGTATATTATAATTGAGAGGTAATTATGAAAAAAGTTTTCCTTATTTTGCTCGTATTCGCTGTGGCGGGTGCTTTTGCCCAGAAGGCTACCAATAAGGTTAAGTCTAAAAGGGGCGATATTGATCTCAGAGAATCTTCCGGTGGCGGCGGCAAAGTAGTTTGCACTGCCGGTTTTAACGATGAAATGACCATCGTGAAGACACAAGACTCCTACACTTTGGTTAAAGGTTCATGCGGCCAGGGCTGGGTGAGCAATAGCGATGTGGAAAAGGTTTTGCAGGGACCCGGCGACAAAGGCATGAATATTGAGGCCGTTGACGTTGTGGGCTGGATGGATAATCCGAGCGCGGTGTTCGTTTTGGATCAGGATGCTGCCAGCTTTGAGGGCATTAGCCTTGATCGTAACTTCAACGATTATTTGAAGAACACGGTTGACAGAGAACAAACTGAAATGCGGAATCAAGAAAATTAAAATTTATTTTTACATAATTATACTCATAGCATTGTTATTTTCTTCCTGCAAACAGGAAGAAAATATAACAGAAAAGCTTGACCCCGAAGCTCAGCTCGCAGAAATTCAGCGCAGAATAGACTCTCTTGAAAACTTTATATCAACTAGCCCAATATTAAAAGCTGCAATGGTGGCGCCTAATTTTGGGCTTTTCCAAACTTTGCAAAGCGTTGGCTTGGATGTAAAGCAGGCTTTGAAAATCAGCAATACGCTTGCCGATACTGTTGAAATAGGCACTCTAAGGGCCGGGCAAGTGTTTTGGGTTGGCTTTGATCAAAAGGATACTTTAAAAGCGGTGTTGTTCAGATATGCGGAAAATCCTGCAACTCTTCATTTTTTGATGATGGATAGCACTGGTGAATGGAAATACAAGATAGTTGAAAAACCTATTGACATTCGTTATGCCATGTATGAGGGAACTTTGAAGGAAGGCAGCAATTTATACAATACGTTGAGAGATATAGGCATTCCTCAAGGCATGGTTGGAATTGTGGCCGGAGTTTTGGAATGCAAGATAAGTTTTAGAGTAGATGCGAGAGTTGGCGACAAGTTTAGAATTTTGCTGAAAGAAACGCGCTTTCAAGACACTTTGTGGATAGGTGGAAAAGTTTTATATGCCGGCTATGAAGGCACAAGGATAAAGCACAGCGAGGCTTTTTTGTATGAGGAGGCAGATCC
>Ga0181987_12342_pt1 | contig 10337 bp, 8 predicted proteins | sample TergutCo191P1_FD_120224 | JGI IMG/M metagenome (GOLD analysis project Ga0181987, IMG submission 120224)
TAAGTAAACGTGACGAATATCACGTGAAACTGCAATCTTTAAAACGTCTGAACCAGAATTCTCAGAATTTACAGAATTGTGTTTAGCAATCATGGAAATCTTTTAATGTGCTACGGGGCTCTGCTGAACGGGATGGGTAAAAGTAGCAATTTTTTTCTGAGATTAAAGAAAAATTTTCTTCAAAAAGCCACTGGCCGCAATTTATAATCACTCCCTCCGGTACTTTCCACACTCCTCCCATGTGATTATGCCCGTGCACAAAAGTATCGCAACCATTTTTTCGCATGATTTCTCTCGCTTTTTCAAAATACTCCTCTTCCGGAACTATGCGCTTTTTGTTCAAATCCCTGCTGTTCGAGCCAACGGAAAGAGCCAATCGCATTCCAATGTCCGGGTGAATCCACTTAAAAAGAAACCTGTTCAGCTTAAAATCCACAATTTTTCTGAAAAACTTGTAAGAACCATCAACTCCGGCCAAGCCGTCCCCGTGGCAAACATAAACCCTTCTGCCGTGAAACTCTGCGACAAAATGCGAGCAAACTTCTATGCCAAGCTCCTTTTTGAAAAAATTTCCGCAGGCAAAATCGTGATTCCCTTTCACCAGCTTTATTTCGCAACCCTTGTCCTTTAAATCGGCCAGCGCCCTCAAAAGCTTGAAATGCTTGGAAGGCGCGTAAAAATCGTATTCATACCAAAATTCAAATAAATCTCCGACTATGAACAAATGCGAAGCCTTGCCCTCAAGCTCTTTTAAAAAAGAGATCAAACTTTCTTCACGTCCAGGCATTGCCCCTTTTGGCGAAACGCCTATGTGTGCGTCTGATATAAAATAAGCTGCGGACATATCACCTCATGTGCCTCATAAATTCTTCGTAAGTGCTTTGCATTCGCTCTTTATCCAAGTCCCCGTAAACGGCAATAACAGTTCCATTTGAAAGCCGCCCTATAAGAGCGGAATTGTCTGGAGCATAGAAGGTGTTTTGCCACTCTGCCCTGTAATTCTCCCAGTCTTTTTCGGAAACAGGACCGGCGCTGTAAGCGCAAGCCCAGTTGAAGCTTGCGTCTCTATAGCGGCGAACAAGCATGCTGAAAGGAGTTTTTATGCCGAGGAAGTAATCTTGCTGCACAGAAACGTCCTCGTCTGCACGGCTGTTTTTTAAACTGAATTTTTGAAAACCTGCGTTTGCGCTGGTGTCTGCCGCAGGAAAGCGTCTTGTGAATTGAACGAATGAGTCCAGGGCTGAGGATTTTTCGGAAATTGAAAACATATAGGAGAAAATAAAAAGCCGCCTGCCATGCCTTATGAATCTTTTCCTGCTGTTTCCCATCAAAAGCTCGGTTTTTTCCTCAATGTTGCCTGAATTGTAAAAAAAAGCCTTGGCAAGCGTTGCGGTTTCAAATTCGCAAATTGAAATTTTTATCGTGTCTCCGTTGTTTCTTGCGTAGAACATATCCGCTTGTTCGTTTGCGTGGATATATGGCTCTGGCTTTGTGAAATAAGCATCGAAGGGGGCATCGCCGCTGAATTTTATTCTTTTCAAATCAAACTCTGCAACGCTTGGGTCTTCAATAGAGCAAGCGAAGAGAAAAATCATAGCAATCAATATAAATCTCATTCCGTTAATTCCTAAAATTCTGGCCCATTCTGTTCAAAAAACGGGTGGCTATAAGCCGGGTTCTGTTCGCGTTTAAGCGAGGCTGCCATTTCTCTTGAACCACCGTTGCCGATGATTTCCAGCGACCTACCCGAAATGCCACAATTGAAGCGCGAGCAACGCATTCATTTCTGTTTGGTCTTGCATCAAGTGGGGCTTGCACTGCCGCCTTTGTTGCCAAAAGCGCGGTAAGCTCTTGCCTTACCTTTTCACCCTTACCAGTTTAAAACTGGCGGTTTGTTTTCTGTTGCGCTATCCATACCGTTGCCGGTTCCGGCTGTTAGCCGGCACTTTCGCTCTACGATGCCCGGACTTTCCTCTGTTGGAGCCCCAAACCCCTACAGCGGCAACCCGCCACCCGTTTACGGATAATATAGAAAAGTCACTTTCCTTGTGTTGTCAGGCTTTTAAGCAAAAAGGGCTGCACAAAACAGAATAGCAGCATGGGCGGAATTGACGCTATAACGGAAAATGCCATCAAAAGCTCAGGGCGGTTCGCCATTTGGCCTACCGCAAGCCTTATTCCAACAGGCAAAGTCGCCGTGCTGGAATCGGTTGAAAGAATCCATATAAACAGAATTTCGTCCCATACAAAAAGGAAAATGTAAATAAGGCAGGTGGCAAATGCCGGAGCTATTACCGGAACTATTATTTTCCAAAATGTTTTCCACGGCGAACAGCCGTCCATCGTGGCAGACTCTTCAAGATTTGGAGGAATGGCCTTGAACATATCATACATGAACTGAACGGTTAACGGCAAAAAGAACAGGATGTTCACAAATATTATTGTGTAGAAACTGTTGAACATCTGAAATGATTTCATCTGCAAAGTTATGAATATAACGAAAATAGGAATTAGAAAGAGAAGATTGGAAAGAACCTGGGAAGACAAAAGAATTTTTGTAAGCGCAGACTTGCCGAAAAATTTAAGGCGAGCTATGGCATAGCTTGGAAATATGGCTAAAAGCGTGCATAGCAAACTCACAGCTATGCCAACCAAAGCGGAGTTTTTTATAAACGAGGCTAACGGCATTATTCTCATTATGTCTTGATAATTATTCCACTGGAGCGTTCTGTTGCCCTTAGGCAGCTCACTTGTTCTCACCTGAATATTTGAATCGTTAAGCACCTCCAGCTTTCCATTGCTATAGCCAAGCCACTTGTATCCGTTTTCGTCTTTATAAAAAGAACTTACAAGGGAACTAGTGAGAATTGGCACGGATGTTTGCTCTTGCGCCGGCTCGGTTTCAAATTTGCGGAAATTGAATATTATGCTTCCGGCTCCGTAGTATATGAAAATTTTACTTTTGTCCAGAGCATAGATGTACAGATTTTGCCCGTCCAAATGCGGCAAGCCATATTCGCCGAATATAAAGTTGTGGGTTATGTTCGCAGCGTCAAATTGAATAATGCTAAGTCCAACATCGTGCGTTACCAAAACTTCATGGTCTGATATTTGAACAATATTTTGTATTGATGCGCTTGGAAGCCCTCTGGCTTCCGTAATCCAGGAGAGTTGTTTTGTTTGTGTGTCAAAAATTGCTATTCCGGGAAAAATATCGTCACGGCTGCCCATTATTATTTTGTCACCGGCAGCCAAAACGGAAAGACCTGAGCCGGCAACATGGCTAACCCATATATTTTGCCAGGGAAAATATTTTAAACGTGTTATCCTGTTTGAAAACAGCTCGGATAAACAAAAGCGAAACAGCAAAAATGTTTCCTTGTCCAAGCGTTTTCTACTGTCAAACAAATCGTGTATTTGCGGATTAAGCCATCCGTCCCATTTTTTCCAGTACTCCAGAATTAAATTGAGGGTTTTATTGTTTGGGGTTAAAATCCAGTTCAATTGCTTTATAATTTCTTCCGACTGGTAAAACTTTATTCCGGTCAGCGATGAGATTGATTGCGCCGTGCTATCGCCAGGCAATGCAGGGTCGTTGTTCAATTTATTTGCAAGCCATGCGAAATGCTCCGGCAAAATATCTCCGGAATCATAAAATTTAAAATGGTCAAAATTTTCGTAATTATTTTTGAAAAAATCCCAATTGTATGAGCTGTTTTCACGCCCGTTGTTTAAATCTATTTCAACTAATCCTCTGTTTGCGCTAAACGCCCAAAGGCTTGTTCCTTTTTGCGAATAAACCGTTGCTTCCGAATTTATGTCTGCTATTTTTTTGTCATTGTAGTACACATGCCCCAGAGAAGTGGCCGCTATATCAGGGAGATTATTTTCTTGCGGAACAAAAAATGTCACCTTGTTATTTCTTTTTTGAGGGAAAAAAACGGACTGGTTAATATCATCTGCGTTTAAAAGAGAAAGCCATGCTATAAACAGAATAGGCAAAATACTTATCAAAGCGAGAATCCATGCGGCAACTACTTTTTTGTGCTTAAAACCGCGCATATCATATTCTCCTTATTTTTTTATAGTAATATAAAACAAAAATTCCCACAGAGAGCATAAGCATTGTAGATAAGCTTGCGCCTATTCCCAAATTCCAGTATTGGAATGAAGTGCGGAATATATAGGGTATTATCATATCTGCGCCCTTGCTGGGAATCATGGTGCCATTGCCGAACATCATCACTATTATGTTGAAGTTGTAAACATTTATTATAACATTCTGGACAAGAACAGCTATAAAAACCGGTTTTAGAATAGGAAATGTTACATATAAAAATTTATTGATTTTGTTTGCTCCGTCCAAGTCTGCGGCTTTGTACACATCTTCTTGAATTGAATGCAGGCCAGCCAAAAACAAAAGCATTGCGTACGGCCAATAATGCCATACGGCTGGAATGGCTACAATTAGCACGGAATATTTGTTATCCAGCCATCTTGGAATTATCAGTTGCCCAACTTCGTTATAGCTCCAGTTCATTCCGAACAAGTATGAATAATGCTGTATATTCAAAACATCAAACAGCAAAAAGTTTATAATGCTGCTATCTTGCTGAAAAATATAGCCGAAAAAAATTCCAACCACATAACTCGGAATTGACCATGCAAGCATTATTAAAGCTATTACAAGCCCTCTGCCCTTGAAAGGTTCTCTAAGGCAAAGGGCAGCCAGCAATCCTATGGCGGTTACGCAAGTCGTTGTTATAATGGTGTATGTTACCGAATTTCTTATGGCGTTTATAAAACCGTCCTGTACAACAGCGGCTTTGTAATTCTCAAAAGTCACGTGCAAGCCAAACCATTGATTCGGATCCTTTCCTATGTCAAACGCGCTTATGAGCACGTTTAATAAAACAGGCAATAGCAAAAAAAACAAAAGCAGCACGCTTGTGGGCAACGCGAAAAATAACGCTATTCTGTTGCTCTGCTGTTTCATGGAACTTTCTCGCGCTGCCTTTTTTGAATGTCTTTGCTTATGATGCTGTTTATCTCTTTATCCGCTGCTTGAAGCTCAATGTCTATTTGGATTTTTGGCCATTGCTTTCCTTCTGAGCCTGCGATTATGTTGAATATGTTGTTCAATCTTTTTACCAGAACATCGGTTTCTATTGAGCTCCAAACCGAAACGGCCGGGTAGCTTACCCCTTTTTCAACTATTTTTTGAAACACCTTGCGATTGTTATTTTCCAAAAAATAAGGCAAATTATATGTTTCGGAAAGCGCCGGCAAAAAGCTTGATATTCTGGAGAAATGAAACTGGACATCGCTTTGAACTGTTAAATACCTGAGCAGCGCAAGCGATTCTCTTTTATGCGTAGTTGAACTGAACACCCCTAAATTCGAACCGCCCAAAAAATATTTTCCCGGCTTGCCTTTTTTTGCCGTTGGAGGAATTATGCAACCATATTCCAGCGCTGCCACGGCATTGGAATTGGCTTGCGAAAAATTCTGGTTGTCAAGGTACATGGATTTTTGCGTGGTTTCGCCTATAAAAGCAGTTTTTCCCTGGTCAAAATCGCTGCTTACGCCGGCGGTGGTTTTATCCAGATTTGAGTAGTCGTTGTAGCCGTTTTTCACAAAATCCAGATAAAAATGAATGCCGTCAAGAGTTTGCAGATCCAGCAAATTGCTTTTTGAAAGGTCTGAGTTTAAAAACGAGCCGCCTGCGCTAAAGACCCATGAGGCCAGATTGTGAACAATATTCCAGTCGTTTTTGGCAGGATATGCCATAGGGCTCACAACTTTGCCGTTTATCGAAATTTTCGCCCCTTTTATTTTATGCAGCGCATCTGCGAATTCTTCTCTTGAGGTTATCAATTTAGGATTTATTTTCAGGGAATCCAAAACATCTTTGCGATAATAGAACGGACGCACGTCCAGAAACCAGGGAAGCGATGTTATTGAATCGGAATTTTTTGGTTTCATAGTTTCTCTCGCGCCTTCTATGAACAGCTCCTTGTTTCCCCAAATTCCGGCGGCGGAATCCAAAGGCATAAGCGCGCCTATGTCTGTAAGCGACGCTGCCCAGGTGGACGGAACCTGAATTACGTCCGGGCCATTGCGAGTCGCTGCGGCAAGCACTATTTTCGAAAAACCATTGCTCCAGTCCAAAACAGTCACTTCAACCTTAATTCCCGGATTTTCAACATGAAAACCTTTCAGGATTTTATTCATGTCTTCCAAGGGGCTGGGGCTATTGTTAAAAATCCACAGGTTTATCACTTTTTCCGAGGAACTTTCTTCTTTGCACGAGCTTATGAAAAACATCGGCAGTATCAACGAAAAAAGCAGCGATAGCCTGAGCTTCATATAACAAAATTCCCATCGGCAAACAGGTGAATTCCATTTTCAATAAGCTCGATATGCACGGTTTCTCCAAGTTCATAGCTTTTGCTGAGCGAAACCTCGACTGCCAAGGTTTGATGCTCGTGCGAAACATAGAGAATGGACTGCGAGCCTAAATATTCCTGCATTTCAACTACCATGGGAATTGTATTTGGCTTTTCCGAAACTACTTTCAGATTTTCTGCTCTTACGCCTATTTTTGCTTTGGGGTATGAGTCTATGATGTTTTCAAATATCTTAGGAACCTGTATTGTGCAGGCGGCGTTTACCAAATTCAAAAAATAGCTGCCGTTTTCTTTTTCTGTTTCAAATTCGAGAAAATTCATTTCCGGGTAGCTTATAAAGTGCGCTACCGTTTCGTTCATAGGTTTGTTGTAAAGTTGATAGCTTGTGTCTATTTGCTGGACTTTCCCGTTTATCATGCAAGCTACTCGGTCTCCTAGGGTCATGGCTTCAGACGGGTTGCGGGTTGCGTATATAACCGTAGTCTGGTGGTTTATGCAAAAACGCTTTATTATGGATTGTACTTTTATTTTAAGCTGGGAATCGAGCTCAGAAAGAGGTTCGTCAAAAACTAATACCTGCGGCCGTTTCACAAATGCGCGAGCTATGGCTACAAGCTGTTTTTGCGAGCGGGACAAATCTTTGGGTTTTATGTTCATTATGCCTGATATGCCGAGCAAGTCGGAGATTTCGGCTATTCTTGCGTTTATGGTTTTTCTGGATTTATTCGCCATTTTAAGCCCAAACGAAAGGTTTTGCCGCACGTCCATGTGAGGGTAGAGAGCTTGCGATTGAAACACCATCGCTATTTTATCGTAATTCGGGGAGAATTCGCTCAGAGGCTTTCCGTTAAATAGCACGGCTCCGGAAATTGGCTCGCACAAACCGACAACGGCTCTCAATATGCGGGTTTTCCCATTGTTGACCGGGCCCACCAAGGTCAGGAATTCCCCGGCTTTTACGTGCAGGGATACGCTGTCTGCCGTAGGCAGGACATTCTCTAAGTTTTCTTTTTCCGAATCTTCTTCGGAAAACATTACCTGAATTAGCGATATATCCACCATGCTTAGATTGGCTCCTGAATTTCCATTGTGCTTGCTATTGGGCTTTCCGCATCAAATAATTTGCGAAGAGGCTCAAAATAAACTTCATTTTGTTCATTTTCTCTGTTGAGCTTGGAGTAATTAAGCGCGACAAGCATGATTTCCGGGTCGTTGTTCGCCATTTTCACGAATTCGCTATCGGATACGTTTTCTTCCGTCAAGTCCACAACGTAGGTGTCCCATTTCTCGCTTTCGGATATTTCAATGGCTTTTTCTTCGCTGTTCGCAATGCGTATTGAAGCAAGCGGCAAAAGAAAGGCCAAAGTTTCTTCAACCATTTGCAGGTTCTCCTTGTCTTCAACCCAGACCAAAATACGGCGGGACTTATAATCGTAAACGGGCAGCGGCTGAACTTTTTCCTCTTTGAATTCCTCCTCTTCCTCATAATCATCCAAGAGGTCTTCGTCTTCTTCTAATTTTACCATAGCGGTAATATAGAAAAAATTTTGCAAACATATTCAAATAATTGCGGCAATCTCCTTCATTGCAGCTTCCGTTTCTTCGAATTTTGAATTTTCGCCTATGCCCTGGGTTAAGAATTTTTCCAATGAAGGCTGCCTTTTGATTGCCGTGTCAACCTCAGGGTCGGAACCTTTGGCGTATGCGCCTATGTTTATCAAATCTTCGTTTTTGCGGTAAACCGCAAGGCTTCGCAAAAGAGTAGCGGAAAGTTCTTTTAATTCCTTGCTCGCAATGTCTGTGCGGCAACGGCTTATGCTTGCCAAAATATCTATGGCAGGGTAATGATTTTTGTTTGCAAGCGCTCTGGAAAGCACAATGTGCCCGTCTAAAATGGAACGAACGCAGTCTGCTATGGGGTCATCCAAATCATCTCCGTCAACCAAAACTGTGTAAAGGCCGGTTATGCTTCCCTTGTCGCTGTTGCCGGCCCGCTCAAAAAGCTTTGGCAAAAATGCGAAAACAGATGGGGTGTAGCCCTTCGTCGCAGGCGGCTCGCCAACCGCAAGGCCAATCTCGCGCTGCGCCATTGCAAGGCGTGTTGTGGAATCCATCAAGAACAGCACTTCTTCGCCGCTGTCTCTGAAAAATTCCGCTATGGTCATTGCCAAAAAACTCGCTTTTAAACGGACAAGAGCGGGCTGGTCGCTGGTTGCTACTATAACCACGGAGCGTTTCAATCCCTCTGGCCCCAAATCTTTTTCTATAAATTCCCGAACTTCCCTGCCTCTCTCTCCTATCAATGCAATCACATTCACTTTTGCCAGGCAGTTCCTCGCTATCATGCCCATGGAAACGCTTTTGCCAACGCCGGAGCCTGCGAAAATACCCATTCTTTGCCCGCGCCCTATTGTCAAAAAACCATCTATGGCACGCAACCCGGTGAACATGGGGTCTTTTATGCGGGTTCTTTGCAGGGCAGAAGGCGGAGTTCTGTAAATTGAATGATGGGCCTCGCATTGTACTTCGCCCAGGTTATCCATGGGATTTCCCATGCCGTCCAAAACCCTGCCCAAAAGCCGGTAACCTACCGGAGCGGTCAAGGTCTCGCCTTTTGCTGCCACTGCCATGCCAGGCCTAATGCCTTCAAGCGGGCCAAGCGGCATTACAAGGGTTCTGGTATCCCTGAAACCAACAACTTCGGCATGGCAAATAGTTTTTCCGTTTTGCTCAATAGCGCAAAATTCGCCAATGCCGGCATTTGGACCTTCGCATTCAACAACCAAGCCTATTATTTTCACCACTCGCCCACGCACATCTGCGAGGCGAATGCGGGAAATCTCTTCCAGCTTACTCATACATCTCGTTTATTTCTTTTTCAAATTTTCTTTCAACCGCTCTGCGGCGTAATTTTAGCGTTGGCGTTAAAAGCCCGTTCTCCGTTGATAGCACCTCAAAAACAGTTTTCCATTTTTTGACTTTTTCCCATTCGCTAAGGCGTTTGTTCACAAAATCAATGTGCTTTTGCAATTCTGCGTTTAGCCGGCGTGATTTAAGCGCTCTTTCAACGTCAAATTCCTCTTCGCTTTTTCTCAACCTGCGTCTCACAAGGTCTTTGTTCAAAAATAAAATCGCAGATGTGAATTTTCTCCCTTCCGCAAAAACCTGCGCAGCTTCTATAAAAGCCCGCTGGCTAAGAGCCTGCTCTATTGGAATTGGGCTTACATATTTTCCGGTGCTTGTTTTGAACATCTCTTTTAAGCGCCCCGTTATCCATACATAACCGTCTTCGTCTATGCGGCCTTTGTCGCCTGTGCGAAAGAATCCGTCTTCCGTGAAAACTTCTGCGTTTAAATCTTGCCTGTTGTGATACCCTTCAAACACGCTTGGCCCCTTAACCTGAATTTCGCCTTCAGGGGAAATTCGCACGTTCAAGTTACACAGCGGCTTGCCAACCGAACCCATTTTTTTATTGCCGGGGCATTCAGCCGAAATAACCGGAGATGTTTCCGTTAAGCCATAGCCTTCGTAAAGCGCAAGCCCTATGTTCCTTAAAAATCTGTTAACAGAAGCATTCAAAGCGGAGCTTCCAGATACCATTAGATAAAAATTGTCGCCAAGCGCAGCACGCATTTTTGAATAGACAAGCTTGTCCCAAACGGTGTTCCGTAAGCTCTTTTGGCCGGGATCCGTATTCTTGGCCATGTTCACTGCGTATTTTCCAAGCAGTCTTACCGGCAAAGGTTTTTTGTTTATCCCGTCTATGAGCTTTTCGTACAATTTTTCCAAAATTCTCGGCACAACGGTCATAATTGAAGGACGAATTTCCGGCAAGTACTTTCCGATGTTGTTCGGAGAATCCACAAAATAAACCGGGAGACCGGAGCAGAAAAAGTAATAAACCGCCATTCGCTCAAACACGTGCGC
>Ga0181987_10832_pt1 | contig 10088 bp, 17 predicted proteins | sample TergutCo191P1_FD_120224 | JGI IMG/M metagenome (GOLD analysis project Ga0181987, IMG submission 120224)
GTTTCAAACATCTCTACCCCCCGCAACTTCTTTGCGTAAATAAGGCTGGATATACCGCCTGTAATAATAAGCGTTAGCAATAGGTTCTGTAATTGCTTTCAGCTCAGCTTCCGTTTTTCTTAGCACTGAAATCATCTCCCACCCCCTGCGCCATGCGGTTGAGCTTGGGGTGGAGGGTCTAGGAGCGCATACACGGCTCTATCAGTTATACTTCTCTTGGATACAAAACCCTTGAGATCTTCCGATAAACGAACCTGCTCGCTTTCAACGAGCTTATAAGCGGCCTCCGATACCGGTAGCGCATATTTAGCATTGCTTGACGAATATATAGTCATACTATACAAATATACATTATTTTTTTGATAATGTCAAGTATTTCTATCTTTTTTTTGATTTTTTATACTTTTTCTTAACTTTTCTTGCGTTTTTACTATATATATGGGTATGGATAGACCAGATTTACTAAAATTTATAGGCCGGAAAGACCTAAATCAGAGGCAATTAGCCAAAAAACTGAACAAAAGTGCGGGTTTCGTAAATCAAGTAGTCGCTGGGGAGTCTAATGTGTCGTACGACACCATGTTAGCGTTGGTTAAACTTGGGATTAACGCAGACGAGCTTTTGGGCGCAGAATTAGGCGAAATGTTCAGAAAACAATGCCATGAGGAATATGTGACTAAAAACAATATAGACATAGGCGTTAATAATAAAACTGTTGTAGATGGTATTAAAACGGTTATAAATGGGCTTAACATAATTTTAAAGCAGTGCGATAAGGCAGAAATTACCAAACAAAAGGAGGTGTAGAGATTATGAAAGAAAAGTTTATGGGCACAAAAGATGATAGCATAGCTTTAATAAAAGCCGATCTTGATAAAGTCAATCCTTCTAAAAAGAATCTTAATGATATTCTCCAGAATAATAAATTCAAGATTTCCAACAATAAGGCATTATTTATCCACATCATCTCTTTCTTTTTTGAGAGATATAAAAATCCAGAAATACCTAAAGTTTCTGAAATTAACATTGATCTGAATAGTAAAAAGCTAAAGCAATACTATGATCTTATGGAGGAAATCATGAAGACTAACAAAGACACGTCACTAAAAAGATATTATGAATACGCTAAGTTATTAATTGAAATGTCTAGATCGAATAATCCGACTAATACATATTTTCCGTTCGATGAAGATTAAAATGCATAAAAATAGATTTTTAAAGAGGATATAATGGAAAATACACAAAATAAACCCGAAGGGAAGGAAAAAATAAAGGTTGGTTTGGTAATGCCAATATCCGACGTACCTGAGTTTCCAAAAGGACATTGGGAAGAAGTGAGAGGAATTTTAAGAACTATATTGTTAGAAGAGCCTAATTATGAAATTGAATTGGAAATGGTTTCTTTCTCAAAAGACGCAAATATAATACAAGGAAATATAGTTACTAATTTACGTGATTTAGAGCTAGTAATTTGCGACATAAGCAATCATAATCCAAATGTAATGCTTGAACTTGGAATGCGATTAATATTTGACAAACCTGTAATCATAATAAAGGATTCTGAGACTAAACATCCTTTTGATATTAGCCCCCTCGTGTATTTAACATATCCATCAAATTTAAATTATCCAGAAATGATTGAATTTAAAAAGGACTTATTGGGAAAAACATATCATACCATTGCAGAATACAGAAAAGACAAAAATTATTCGCAATTCTTAAAGAATTTCGGTAAATTTGAACAAAAAAACCTAAAAGAACAAAGTAGCATTATAGATATTATGAATGGAAATATAATAAACATTCTTGGTGCTCTCAATAAAATGCAAGAAATGATAAAAAATGAAAGATTTAAATCTACAACAGAGCAAAGTACTTACGTGCCTATAAATCCCTATCTAATTTCATCTGGAATGGGATTGGATTTAACAGCTAATCCCATGTTAGGAGGCTATGATATATCTAAAGCCCTCTTAACATCTAAAGAGTCAAAGTCTATAACTATAGGCGATTCAGCATCCAAAAAATAAAGGCAACTTATGGAAGCTATTATAGAGCATGAAAAGATTATACATATTCTCGCGAGCATTATCTGTATTGGCGGATTCTTAATTCCTAAAGTTCGCAATATAGCCTTTGGCATATTTAAATTGACTTTTAAGATAATACTAAAGCTTTTAGAATTTATTTGGATATTTGTTTGTGCCATATTCAAATGGCTCAAAAATATTATTACCATAAATAAGATGACCGAAAGAATTGAAGAATTGGAGTATAATATTAAAATAATAAGAGAATGTTCCGATGAATTCTTTCGTCCACAAGTTAGAAATTATTATGTAGCAGCGATGGCTAGCATAAACAAGGCAGATTTTGAAAAACATTTTATTAACTTAAAATCTTTCTATGAAAATTTAGGTAAAATAAGTAAAATGAACGATTACGATTACGAAAGCTTAAACTTTTCATATAAATTTTTAGAAACTTATAAAATGCACTCAAGCCATATAGATAAAATTGAACTTTTTGTTAATAATTGGATTATTGAAGCTATGTCGAATTTTATAAAACATTGTCGAAAAACAGAAGCGATTAAACATTTGATTTTAGCAGAGCAAATACTAAAAGAACTGCGAGACATATTAAATGGTACAAACAACAAGTTAAATAAAAATATTGCTCCAGGAACGATAATTATAAAAGGTCAACAGGATGGTAAAGAAGTTGAATTATACGCAACAACTTAGGAGCGGTCTATGGAAACGATTTTAGAATACAAAGGGAAGATAGCTCAATTTATTTTAGAGAATTTTATAAAGAAGCTCGGGTTAGAATGCTTTATGGTGACTGTATTCTTTTCGGGCATTCTAACGGTCGCTACATTTTATTTTTACTATGAATATATAAACCTTTTAAAAGGGTTGGTTGTCTTTACTTTGGGATTTCTATTTTGGTTTTGTGGAGTCGGCTTTTTGGTAATTAAATATGCGGAACGTAAAGAGCTGAAGCAAAGCAAAGACTTTATGACAAAAGTAGTTTCAAAACTTGGCTCAAAGGATAAAGAAATTCTAGAGTTATTTTGTAAGGGCGATTCTTTTACCATGGAATTAGATATGCACAATCCAATTGTATGTGGATTATGGTCTGCATGCATTTTAACTAGTATTTCCGATATAGCTATTACAAAATATGGTAGTTATTACAAGCCCTACATATTGAACGACATCTTTATTCCACATTTACAAAAGAAATTCCCCGATTTAAAATTTCCCGGCGATGACCAGCGTCAAAAACCTAAAAGGTAATTTATGGGAAAATTAAAAACATTTTTTAATCAGAATTTTTGGCAATCTTTTGCTGTTGGATTTTTCTTTTTTGTTGTGGCTTATGTAAATTGGGACTATATTAAATGGTGGTATAATAATTACTATGATTTAATAATAATTTTTGTACCAATTATTTTCTTTATTTTTGTTATAATTAAAAGTTTCAAGAATCTCATTGTAGAAAATAAGCTGTTAAAAATAGATAATGAATCGCTAAATGAAGATTATGAAAAAATGCATAATATAGCAAAAGACTGGAGAGATATAAGCGAAAAATGGAAGAATGAGTGCGAAAAGCAATTGAAGTGGAAAGAAAATTTTATAAATAAGCTTGAGCGGATTTACGATAAATTGTCGTTAATTAAAGATGCAGGGGAATTATATAGCAAAATAAAGGAGAGTTTTGGGTATATGACAAAGGAAATTAAATTACTAGAAGAAGAAAGTAATCAGCTAAAAATAAGAAACGCGAAATTAGAAACGGAAGTTAAGTACCTCAAAAAGGGGAAATAGCCCATGACCTGCGACACAATACAAGATTCGTTATGCGCCATGCGACAGGTTTGCATGGATACTATTTACCGACTTAATTACGATAGCGTAACGGTAGCTCTGTTAAAGGACTCGCAAGCGTTCTATTCAGATTCATTTAGCGATATACAATGGACTTTCGGTGTGCTTATTACTATTATTATAGGACTATTGGCCTTTTTCAACTGGCGTACTACATCAGAAATAAAAGAAAAATTTAAAAAGATTGAGTTGAAAATTGAATCCTCAAAAACCGAATTTGCGACCGAGATAAAAACTCAAATAGAAGCGCAGCAAAATTTATTTGACGGACTTCTTAAAAATCAAAAAATAGAATTTTCAAATTTTAGCGCAAATCTAAAAAAAGATCGAGATAATATAATACGAGAAATTGCACGTACGCACTTACTTGCCGCTCAAATGGATTTTACAAACACAAGAGATATAGATGTACAATTTCATTTCACGCGGTTAAGTATTTATTGCTCTTATTTTTGGCAGTATAAAATAGATTTAAATGATGAAGAAATTAGAGACTTTGATATTATAGACGGTTTTATGTCTAAATGCGTTTACGATAAAGATTCAAATAAAAACCTAAGTGTATATGAAACTATGTGCATAGTAAGCAGCAAAGATAAAGTTATTGAAAATGCCGCTGGATATTTTGGGTCATTTTGCACATTCAGAGAATACTGTAAAAATAAACCTGAACATTTTAAGAGAGCGGATAGAATTTGGCGAGAACTATGTAATATATTTGGGGAAATGGATATGCTGGATGCCGCTAAAAAATGGGGCAATGAATATTTATGACCCGCCTCTTACTCCTCATTCACGTGGTAGCGCATTTTTTTACTAAGAAAAAGTGCAAGAGAATAACGGTAGAAAAGAATCTTTTTGATGAAAGGACGAAGAATGCTGTCGCAAAAAATTACGCAACGGAAGATGAATATATTAAGGCCATTCACGAGGAACTATCTGCTGCGAGCGGTTATGTCGTGAGAGATTATACTAAAGATTGGGATGGTGAAGGTAATGATTTAATACTAATGCAATGTAACATTTCTGATTATTGGGAGGGTGATGGCTATGATTCTGGCATCGTGTACGATAAAATAAAAGATGTTGAAATAAAAAATAGACTGAGGTTTTATAGAAGATACTGGGGTTTGTACGAATACGATTATGACGAGACCTAACCCATGAACGAATCAGGCAAAAGAATCCGGCAGGTTTTGGAAAGCTCCCTTACGTTAGTTTTTTGAAGGAAGTTTTTTTGGGTTTGTTAATCCGAACAATGAGGGGTAATCCGGTTTATCCCAATAATCGTTTATCCACTTGAACATATTTGTAGAACCATTTGAACCGGTCGGTCCATAACCAGCCCAATCGAAACTGCCTGTAGCTTGAATTACTAATACATTATTACCTAATATTTCCATAGCAATGTCTCTTATAGTTTGAGTTAGTATTGTGCCTACATGATCTATTATGAGCCATGTACCTGGAAGCCAATGCCACCAATTTAAGCCTAAGGCACTAAGTTTGTCTCTAAATGCAGTTTCTTTCTCTATGGATTCAGCATGCGTACAAACAACAAACCTTCTTCTCATTTTATATCCTCCTGGGCATTTTGAGGTTGCGTTGTTTCTGCTTTTGCTTTCGGAATATCTTCTAGACATTCATTTTTTAAGGCTGGATTGTCTGTGTCACCTGTAAGTCCACTTTCTATAGCAAGCTTTCTTAAATTATAATCTTCGCTCCACAAGTAATCTGGTTTTGTTATGCTAAAATAATGATATTTAACCGATACGGCGATAACGATAAAAATTATTAAGCATAGTAGAGCGTATCTAACTATAAGGTCTTCTCTAAACAATGATACGCTTAGGAATGATCCTAGTAACGCAATTAAGCTCATGTATGGCTTTAATACTGATGATCTACTGCCGTTTGCGGCAGAACCCATAGACCTTGATATACCTTCTATTATTTTGCTCATAGCCCTAAACATACAAAATTATTCCTCCGCTTACAAACAACCCTCAGGTACAGGATTTTCTTTCTCATACTATAATAATAAACCCCTCAAGATCACCCTCCGCACCTTCGCAACCCTAGAAAATCCAATGCGAGCAGGAGCCGCCCAGCTTTCCCCCTCAACCCAAGAAATATCCCTTAAGTTTATCTCCCGCTCCTTATTGCATTTGCCAGAATCTTTCGGTTTCGCAATCCCCATGGGGGGTAATATAGCAAAATAACCTGTACGCTTGCTGGTGAGGGTCACAAGCTGCTACGTATAGTCTTTTCTATCTCCTTTTGCCTTAATTTCTCAAACTTTTTTAACTCATAGTTTCTTATTCTTATAAATTCATTTGCGCATTTTTCAAAATTTTTATAATAAAAAGGATCGTTATCTAATATGCAATAATAATCAATTATTTTTTTAAATTTTTTATAATAAAACATAACCTCATCGCTATACAATTCATATGCAAAATATTTATTCATAGCATTCATATTATACAAAGCGGCAAATCCTTCAAACATACCTAATATTTCATTAATTTCATTCAGTACTTTAATGTTTTTTTCATCAATTAATTCATTAAACTCATCGTCTTCTATTTCTTTATCTACCTCCATGTCTATTCCAAAGATTGCTATAGTACCTTTGCTTTTGTTTAATAATTCAAAGTTAATTTTACCAAGCGAAATGTTTATTTTATTCCATTTTAAAGTGCTCCTTATCTGCCACCACAAAAAACCTATTGCTATTAACCCTAAAATTCCTGTTATTGCCTGTATTGTTCGTGCTAATTCTTCGCTCATATAAAACATACAATTCTCCTTTTTTAATTATCGTATATGAAAATAGAAAATTAAAAACGTTTTTTAATCAGAATTTTTGGCAATCTTTTGCTGTTGGGTGTATTTGGGCTATTAGGAACATCTTCTATCTTCACATCCGTACTACCAATATTACTTGAGATACATTTATCTAATTGAGATTTATACTGCACAAAAGACATAAACTCTTTTATGTCTTTTGACATATATAATATTTTAAATTCTTGTATCAAAGCGAGAGTAGAGCCAAAAACTATAGGTATAATATACAACAAGAAACCTATAAAACACATTAAAATAGTAAGCGTGTAATTGTAATTAAAAATGAAATTAAATCTATTAACGTCCACTTCTATAAAATAAAAAATAAAAAAATGCTTTGATTCTTCATCGCTTACACTATAAAACAGCCAATCGGTAATACTTTTATCAAAAATTCTAAATAATATTGCGTAAATAATTAACGGTAAAATAAAAACAAATATTGTCTTTTTAGACAACTCTATTTCCCGCATATCACAAATAAGACAAATGGAAGAAATTATAAATATATATACATTCATTAATAAAAGCGATCTATTGAATAGATCGTCGTTGTTTCCATAGTATGGTGCAAAGATTGAAATGTAAAAACCGTAAAGAAAAGTCATAAACGCAACCGCTTTTAAATTTTTAACACTTTTATATTTATTAGATAAATCTTCAAGATATTTTATCGCTTTATCTAATACGAAAATAGCTTTTTCTAAAGATTTACTATGAATATCGCATTCTAATATCTTACTAGCTATTTTACCAGCGTTTTTCCCCAATATTTCTTTCAATTTATCTAAACGATACTCCTGAATATCTTTTATAGTTTTAAAAGTGCTTGGAATTTGATATTTAATGTATTTAATTTTTTTAAGTACCTCCTTTGCTGAATCTATCATGTTCAAAAATAGAAAGAAGTTTGTATCTTCGCCTTTAACTATATAAGCAATACTACATCCTATGGCAAGGATAAGCAATCCATTAAAATCAGCACAATATGATAACATAAATTAAAAATGTTTTATAAACTAATTAAAGTGCACCTATCGTTGTTAAAAAATCTTTCGAAATATATATTAAACTTCCTTGCTAAATTTTTATCATTAAAATTACCAAAAGCAATATATTTCTCAATATCCTTTTCTAAACGAAAAGCTCTATTATCAGCAACAGTCCAGTTTATCGGAGAGCCATCGCTTGTTATCATAAATTTGTTACCTAAAGACTTAATAAGTACCTTTTCTGGAAAATTTTTCAACACATTAAATATATCACTTTCTTTAAAGGAATTGTCATAATCAGTTAATAATATCTTCAACTCCTTAGAGTCTTTTTTGCGCAGAAAAGACTTTACAGCATCTAAATACTCTGGCTTTCCAGTTACAGTTGGGTCCATGTTTTTACAGACGATATGCACATAATCATCTGCATTTTTTATGAGTTCGCTAAGAACAACAACCGCATGCTCTTCATCAGAGTTATACACCACCTCGTCAATGCGATTTTCTGCGAGGTACTTTATGCTTTCTTTGTAGCCGTCAACCATCATTTAATCAGTGTCCTCCACGGCAAAATTGCCGTTTTTTAATTCAACAAAATAACAATACATTGTTTGCATACACATTCCTATTTATGAGCCTGCAGTAGAGGCTCTTTACTTAAAATATCGGCATATAACTCCAAATTATTTAATAAAATCTCTGGTCGGCGAGAATAAGAGTAACTTTTCTGAAATAAAGGCATTTTTAGCATTTCCACCTTAAATGTAGTAATTTTTAAAGCAAATATAACCATTTTTGCCGCCTTTACCACTTTTTCACCCAAAATACCCCCCATCCAGCCACTCCACGAACTCCTTGTAAACCGCCACCATGCCCTCAAACCCTTCCGGCGAGGCTGACAGGTCGTATTCGGCGTAATGCTGCGCCGTTGTGTTTATGGAGCTGTGGCCAAGCATCCGGCTGACCCTGATAAGCTGCCACCCAGACGAAAGCCGTGCCGTTGCGCATGTGTGCCTGAACCTGTGCCAGTCCACGTCTTTAATGCCAGTTTCCGCTTCGCACTTGGCGAATGCTTTACGGCTATAGCTATGGATCGGCGTGTGAACTCCGGCAAATTTGCATGGGCGGCTGAATACATAGCCACGGTCAAAAATCCTTGTCATGGTTGGAGTGAGCGGAATATCCCTAGCCCTATTCTGCGTTTTCGCATCCAAAACGCCGGAAACAATTTTATCATAAACCCTTAATATCCCCAAATCCTTTTTGACCCATTCCGACGCAAGCATGCTCAGAGCCTTTGCTTCCATCCCGCTGCAAACGCTCAGGAGTGCCATGTCGTGAAGATACCAATTCCCGGACTTTTCGGCATTGTCCCATAGCCAGGCAAGTATGGTTTTAATCTCCGCAATTTCAAATGGTCTTACGCTTTTGGTGTTCGCCTGCGTATGCTTTACCCTTATGCCGTCAAGCAAATAAAGCTCCGGCCATTTGTGGTATTTGATTCCGTGCTTTATAACGCTTGCCAAACGCCTTATTTCTTGATTCGTGGTATCTGCGCTTATAGCCTTGTCTCCATTGCCTACTCTATTGGATTTACGCCACTCTATATATCTCTGCACGTGCACCCGCTTTAGTTGGCTGTAGTAGGTTATGTGATTGTCGGCAAAAAACGAAAGCAATAAGCCGCATTGCCGCCTCGTTTTCTCTATGGACATTTTACTTGCAGTCTCATGTCTGCAAAAATCATCCAGATAGCTGGAAAAGACGAATTTCATGCTCATTACAGAGTTCGCTTCCATTTCCTCAATGTTTAGCCCCGTAATCTTTGCGTTTGCCCTTGCCTCTTTAGGCATGGCAAGCCACAATGTTACAATATTTTTGAAATCCTTGCTTGATAGCGTTTGTTGCTTGCCTGGATCCAAAACCTGCATTACCTCATTATGGGCCTGGAGCCATTGCCTCTGGGTGTATTTACCTATCTTTTGGCTGTACTGGAGCCTCCGGCATAGGCTCGTGTCTGTCACTCTGATGTAGTCCATGCCGTCTATTTTGATTATGTTTGCGCTTGCCATAAACACCTGCTTTTTTACTGATAAAACTGATAAAAAATTAGTAAAAAAATGTTATTGTCCGTTATTCATATAGCCCATTTGAATAACATTGGATTAATGGGCACCGCCTTATAACCTTGACTATATCCGCAGAAATTGCTATATTCTCAATGCCTGGACAATTAGCTCAGTGGTTTAGAGCACTGCCTTCACACGGCAGGGGTCACAAGTTCAACTCTTGTATTGTCCATTATTAAATGAACAATTTGGAAGTGGCTAACAAGATCAAGGAA
>Ga0181987_10841_pt1 | contig 9776 bp, 1 predicted proteins | sample TergutCo191P1_FD_120224 | JGI IMG/M metagenome (GOLD analysis project Ga0181987, IMG submission 120224)
CACATACTGAACTATCGCTTAAACCTGCACGAAAGCATAAACGACTATTTAATAGGCGCAAATTTGGATGATGTAAACTACTATTACCGTGTAAAAACCAGCGAAAGCATTGAATATAAAATTTCGCGATTTCAGAATCAAGAAGAACAATTTCCTGTGAATAACTGGATGAACGATATTTTTGGGGCCAGAATAATATTGTGCACAAAAGACATAGAAGCTATTTTAGCGTTATTGGATAGCTGGCAAGAAAAATACGGATTGAAAAACTGGTACACAAGAGACAAAGACGGCTATAAAGGTGTGCATATTTATTTCAAGAACAAAAACAATTTTTACTTCCCTTGGGAGTTGCAAATTTGGGACAAGAAAGATGTTGAAAAGAACATTGAGAGCCATAGGAAATTTAAAAGGGATTTTGTGTAGCTGAAAACAGCATTTTTCGCTCAAAAACATCGTTTTTAAATTTTTTGAAAAAAACTTAACGTTTTGTCGGAAAATAATCTATTTTAAAAACATATATGATGCATAAATGCAGAAATTTTGAGTTTTATAATTATTTGGGTAAACTACAAAAGTTTTCTCAAAGATGGCATATTTCAGAGAATTTAGACAATCTTACTCGTAAGAGGCGACGATCTAAACAATTTCAATCTTCAATCGGAGGGCAAGTTAAAAACTTGCCTTTTTTCATTTTAAACCAAAGGAGTTCCTTATGAACAAACCTAAATTCATCCTTCTAGCTTTGCTGCTATTACCATTGGCAACATTAGCACAGCCATATATCATCACCGGCAGTGGAACTTCGTTCACAGCCACTAGAGGCGGCGCAACTGTAGGGATTGCTAATCAGCCGATTCAAACGGTGATAGATGGCATAAAAACCGATGCTTATGGCGAAGCGGCTGAAATCCAGTTTGGGAATGGCACGAGTGAGTTAAATATAGGGGATGCAAATATAAATTTTGATGGTTCTGCTACAGTAGTTGGAGGCACTATTATTTTAAGCGAGAATTTTGAAGGAGATGCTCACAACTTTAATCTTGTTAACAGTACTCAAACAAATAAATGGCATATAGGAACCGCTACAGCTGCAGGAGGCATAAAATCAGCATATATTTCCAATGATAATGGAGCTTCAAATGCTTATACTCATATTAATAATACGGTGCATATGTACGCTGATGTGACTTTTCCAGCGTCTTCAACTAATTACATCTTAACTTTTGACTGGAAAGGGCAAGGAGAATCAACTTATGACTATCTAAGAGTATATTTGGTAGAAACATCTGTTACGCCTGTGGCAGGCACTCAATTATCTAGTGGACAAATAGGAACAACATATAATTTGAATAATAGTTGGCAGAAGGCAAGCGTTAATATTCCTTTGTCAAATGCTGGAACTACAAAACGGTTGGTGTTTAGTTGGCGTAACGATGGTTCAAGTGGTACTCAACCACCCATAGCGGTGGATAATATAACTTTTGCAACAGAAGTACGAGGCTGGGGGCAAATAACGCTTAGTGGTAAAATTGCTTCATCAAATACGAATACTAACCAAGCTGGAATATATCTTACGAATGGTGCAAATGTTGAAAGCGGAGCAAATATCAGAAAGACTAATACTTATGCAATTAGAAACAATGGCACCGGAACGCTAACTATTAACGGAGGAATTATTTCAGCAACAGATTATGCTGTTTATAACAGTTCTACAGGTACGGTTAATATCAGTGGTGGAACAATTTCAGCAACGAACAGCAGCGCTTCTGTTGTTCAAAATAATTCTACTGGAGCAATAAATATTAGCGGCGGAACAATTTCGGCTATAGGGACAAGTGCAAACGCTGTTCGTAACGCTTCTACAGGTAAAATAACCATATCTGGAAATGCGAATATTTCATCGGCAAATACAAGTGCAAGTAGTGGTACCATTAATGTAGTAAGCAGCGGTACAACTACAACTGCACGGCTTGAAATAATTGGCGGAACGATAACGAATACTGCAGCCAATGGCAATGCTGTTTATAATGCTTCCACAGGCTCCGTTACTTTTGGTGGCAATCCAACTATAACAGGCAAGATAATAAAAGCCGGAAACGGCACTTTTAATGTAATCACAGAAGGAGTGAATATTTTTGCTCCTAATGGCAAACTTTACACCCTTGATTTTTCCACTTACACAGTGAACAGCACGGCTGTAGTAAATGGCGGAGATTTTCTGGCAAACTTTAAAATGCCACCAAACGATTATTATTCTTTAGCTAGGAGTAGTAACAATCTTATTATGGTATTTACGGGTTTCAGCTATAGCAATACAGGATATGTTTACACCATAACTAAATCAGCTACAATCGGAGGAGGTTCAGGCATTCAAGCTATAATAAATGCCATAAAAACTAATGCAAATGGTGCGCCATGTGAAATTCAGTTTGGGAATGGCATGGAAGAACTAAACATAGGAGATTCAACTATACAATTTCAAAATGGCATTTCTTCTTATGGTCCGGATTGGGGACAAATAACTCTTAGTGGCAAAATATCAGGTAAGGGTTCGTATGTATATTATTTAATAGCAAACAATAGTTTAAATGTTGAAAGCAAGGCAGATGTTAAAGGTGCTACTTATGCTATTTACAATGGTAGTGGTGCCAATTTAGCAATTAGTGGCGGGATCATTTCCGCTCCGTTTGGAGTTAGTGGCAGCGGTTCCACTAGCAAAATTACAATATCTGGAAATGCGTATATCTCATCGGAATCTACAAGCACTACTATTGGTACGATTACTATAAGTGATGGTACGCTTGAGATAATTGGAGGTACTATAATAAATACAGCAACTAATGGCAATGCCGTTTACAACAGTTCTATAGGATCTATTATTTTGGGCGGAAATCCAACTATAACTGGAAATATATCTAAATCGGCAATGGCGAGGAATTTAAGCGTAATTACGGAAGGAGTAAATGTTTTTACACCTTCTTTCGGTAAAATTTATGCACTTGGCGTTTCTTCGTATTCAAAAAACAGCATGGTGGTAGAAAACGGCAAAAACTTCATTGCAAACTTTAACCTTGCGCCAGCAAATGGTGATTGGGGGATAGCAGTAAACGACAATGACCTTGTTATTGCATTTGTAGGTATGGGGTATGCTTTTGCTAAAAGTGGAACAACTTATACGGTTACATCAGCACGGGCACAATTTCCTAATATCCAAGATGCTATAAACGCTATAAAAGCCGATGCAGCTGGTACACCTTGTGAAATCCGCTTTGGGAGTGGTACAGAAGAGCTAAATATAGGAAGTGCAAATATAAACTTTGATGGTTTGGCTACAGCGGAAAGTTCTATTATTATCAAAGAGGATTTTGAGGGTGCTAATCACATTTTTACTATTGTCAATGGCAGCCAAACAAACAAGTGGCATATAGGGACTGCTACTGCAATGGGTAGTAAAAAATCCGCATATATATCCAATAATAATGGAGGTTCCAATGCTTACACCGTAAATAATGCAAGTACAGTACATATGTATGTTGATGTTACATTTCCGATATCTCTAGATAATTATTTTTTAACTTTTGACTGGAAAGGACGGGGCACGTCATATTCGGATGACTTGAGAATATTTCTAGTAGAAACATCAGTTACGCTTACAGCTGGTACTCAAGTATTGAGTGGTGAACAATTAGGAGAGGCAACATATAGTGGTAGTGATAATTGGCAGAAAGCAACTATCAGTATTCCTTCGTCAAATGCCGGAACCACAAAACGACTTGTGTTTAGTTGGAGAAATGATAATTCATCCGGTACTCAACCTCCTATAGCGGTGGACAACATCACATTGTCAGAATTGCGCAGTTGGGGACAGGTTACGCTTAGTGGTAAAATTACCTCATCAAATACAACTACCAGCCAAGCAGGAATATATCTTACAAATGGCGCAAATGTTGACAGCAGAGCGGATATTAGAAAAACTAACACCTATGCAATTAGAAATAATGGAGTAGGAACATTAACGATTAGTGGTGGGACAATTTCTTCAACGAACTATGCAGTTTACAACGGCTCTACAGGTACTATAAACATCAATGGTGGGACAATTTCTTCGGCGGATTACGCTGTTTACAACAACTCTGCAGGTACTATAAATATCAGTGGTGGAACAATTTCTTCAGCGGGCACTAGTGCTTACGTAGTTCTAAATAATTCTAGCGGAACTCTAAACATTAGCGGCGGAACAGTTTCCGCAACAGGGACAAGCGCAACTGCGGTTTATAATTCCGGCAAAATCACAATATCTGGAGTTGCTAATATCACTTCGGCAAACACTGGCACTACTAGTGGCACTATTTATGTAAATAGCGGTACGCTTGATATAATCGGCGGAACCATAATAAATACGGCAGCTGGCGGCAGAGCCGTTTATCATCTTTCTACAGGCTCCATTCTTTTGGGAGGCAATCCAACTATAACTGGTAGAATAATGAAAGCTGGAACTGGGAATTTGAGCGTAATTACAGAACCTGTAAATATTTTTGCTCCATCTAGCGGAAAAATTTACACGCTTGACTTTTCCTTTTATTCTTTAAATGGTATGGCTGTAGAAAACGGAGGAAATTTCTATGCAAACTTTACTTTTGCGAATAATAATTGGGAAACGCTTGTGAATAATAATAACCTTATTATGAAATTTATAGGAGCTGGATATAATTTTGCCAAAAATGGAGCGATTTATACGATTACCGCAGAGCCGGCACCGGCTCAATTTCCTTATATTCAAGGTGTTATAGATGCCATAAAAGCCGATGCTGCCGGTACAAATACCGAAATTCGTTTTGGAAATGGCACAAATGAATTAAATATAGGAACGGAAAATATAAACTTTGACGGTTCTGGTACAGTGGAAAGGGTCATTTTCAAAGAGGATTTTGAAGGAGTTTCCCAACCTTTTACTATTGTCAATGGCACTCAAACAAACAAGTGGCATATAGGAACTGCTACTGCTGCAGGAGGTACAAAATCAGCATATATTTCCAATGATAATGGAATTTCAAATGCTTACATAATTACTAGCTCTAGTGTAGTGCATGCGTATGTTGATATTGCATTTCCAGGATATCTAGATAATTATATCTTGGCTTTTAATTGGAAAGGGCAAGCTGAGTCAACATATGATAATTTAAAAGTATATTTGGTAGAAACATCGGTTACTCCCGTGGAAGGCACTCAACTATCGAGTGGACAATTAGGAGGGACATATAGTGGTAGTGATAATTGGCAGAAAGCAACCATCAGTATTCCTTCGTCAAATGCCGGAACTACAAAGCGGTTGGTGTTTAGTTGGGTAAATGACAATATTTATGGTGAACAGCCACCTATAGCTATGGATAATATCACGCTATCAGGATTGCGAGGCTGGGGACAAATAACGCTTAGTGGTAAAATTGCCTCATCAAATACAAACACCAGCCAAGCAGGAATATATCTTACAAATGGAGCAAGTGTTGACAGCAGAGCAGATATTAGAAAAACCAATACTTATGCAATTAGAAATAATGGTACAGGTACATTAATAATTAACAATGGAACAATTTCTGCAACGGACTACGCAGTTTATCATAACAACACTAATGGTAAAACCATTATATCGGGAAATGCGAATATATCATCATCCGGCACAAGTACTACCTCCGGTACGGTTTATGTAAATAATGGTACGCTTGATATAATCGGTGGAACTGTAAAAAATGTTGCTAACAGCAATGCTGTTTTCAACGCTTCTACAGGTTCTATTGCTTTAGGTGGCAATCCAACCATAATCGGCAGAATAAGAAAGGCAGGTAGCGGAAATTTAAGTGTGATTACAGAAGGTACAAATGCTTTCGCTCCTTCTGACGATAAAGTTTACACTCTTGACTTTTCTGCTTACTCTGCAAATAGTATGGCTGTGGTAAATGGTAGCAGTTTCTTTACAAATTTTAGAGTTCCTTCAAATGATTTTTATTTCTTAGCTAAGAGTAGTAATGATCTTGTTTTAGGCTTTACTGGTTTTAATTTTACTCAAGCAGGGAATGTTTATACTATAACTAAATCTGCTACGATTGGGCAAGGTTCTACAATTCAATCAGTGATAGATGAGATAAAAGTCGCTACAAGCGGTACAACTTGTGAAATTCAGTTTGGAAACGGAGTGGATGAATTGAATATAGGTGCGGAAAATATAAATTTTAACGGTACGGCTCCAGGCTGGAATGTAATGCTTAGCGGCAAAATAGCTTCGTCAAATACAAGCTATACCGTAAGTTTAAGTAATGGAGCGAATGTAGAAAGCAAGGCGGATATTAGGAGTACTAGTAATTATGCAATTCAAAATTCAGGTACTGGAACGCTAACGATTAGCAGTGGAACAATTTCTGCAACGAACTACGCCGTCTATAATAGTTCCAGCGGTATAATAAATATCAATGGAGGTACAGTTTCCGCAACGAGTGCCTATGCTTATGCTGTTCACAATAATTCTAACGGAACAATAAATATAAGCGGTGGAGCAATTTCCGCAACAGGAACTAGTGCAAATGCGATTTATAATGCTTCATCTGGCAAAATTACCATATCAGGAAATACTAATATTACATCTGAAAATTCAAGTTCTTGGAGTGGTACAATTTATACAAGTGGCGGTACGCTTGAGATAATCAGCGGAACTATAACGAATACTGCTGCTAACGGCAATGCGATTTATAATGCTTCCGCAGGTTCCATTGCTTTGGGAGGTAATCCGAACATAACTGGTAATATAAGAAAAAATGGAACAGGAAATACTAGTGTAATTACAGACGGTGTAAATACTTTTGTCCCTTCTGCGGGCAGAATTTACACGCTTGATTTCTCCACTTACTCCGAAGAAGGCATGGCAGTAGAGAATGGCAGAAATTTCACTGCAAATTTTGCGCTTGTAAATAATGATTGGGGAATAGCGATAAATAATGATAACCTTGTTATGCAATTTACTGGAATTGGGTACAATTTTGCCAAAAGCGGAACAACATACATAATTACTTCTGCTCCGGCTCCGGTGCAATTCCCTTATATCCAAGATGCTATAAATGCCATAAGAACCGATGCAGTTGGTGAACCTTGCGGAATTCAATTTGGAAACGGCACGGATGAGCTGGATATAGGGTCGTCACACATAACTTTTGATGGCTCAAATTGGGGGCAAATCACACTTGGTGGCAAAATAGTTTCATCACATACAAGTTATGCTATATATTTGAGCAATAGTGTAAATGTTGAAAGTTCGGCAGATATTAGAAATACCGGTAATTATGCTATTTATAATTCTAGCACAGGAATACTAGTGATTATCGGCGGAACAATTTCTGCTTCGAGTTATTCTATTTACAATGGTTCTGGAGAGACAAATATAAATGGCGGGATGATTTCTGCAACGTATGGTGCTGTTTATAATGGTTCCGGAACAATAAACGTAAGTGGCGGGACAATGACATCTACAACAGAAACTATTGCTACGATTCAGAATTCTTCCACCGGTAACATAGCAATAACTGGAGGAACTATAACGAACACTGCAACTAATGGCAATGCCATCTCCAATGCTTCTTCTGGAACAATCTTTTTGGGCAACAATCCGACTATAACGGGCAATATAAGTGGAAAATTAAATATAATTACAGAAGGTGAAAATGCTTTTGTTCCTAATGGCAAGATTTACTCTTTTATTTTTGATACTTATAATACGCCAAATGGTAGCGTTGCGGTAGTAAATGGCAGTGCTTTTCTAGGTAGTTTTACTCTCACAAATGACAAGTTTAGGTTTATAACGGATAATGGTGATATTCTTGTAGAATATATAGGGACAGGTTACCAGTACAGCAGAAACGGTAACATTTATACAATTACCGAAGCGCTCGCTCCTGCATTGAGAATCCAAGAAGTGATAAATTTAATAAAAGCTGAGGCGAATGGAGCAGATAGTGAAATTCAATTTGGAAACGGCGCGGATGAGTTAGATATAGGAGCGGCAAGTATAACGTTTGATGGTTCCGGTGAGCCAGGTTGGGGAAAAATAACGCTTAGTGGTAAAATCACTTCATCAACCATGATAACTTTAAGCAATGGTGTAAATGTTGAAAGTGTGGCCGATATTAGAACAACATCCTCTTATGCGATTATGAGTGGTGCTGGTATTGGAACTTTAACGATTAACGGCGGAACAATTTCAGCTACGACTAATGCTATTCACAGTCTTCTTCTCTCTGGAGTTGTAAAAGTAAGCGGCGGAACAATTTCAGCGGGGAATTATGCAGTTTTCATCCCTAATGGTTCCATTCTTTTGGATGGTAGTCCAAATATAAATGGCATGATAAGAACTGGGAATGGAAATTTGAGTGTGACTAACAAATTTGTTCCAAATAACAAAGTTTATACCCTTGACTTTTCTTACTCTGCAGGTAATATGGCTGTAGTAAATGGAGGCGAATTCCTTGCTAATTTTAAGCTTTCTCGAGGCGATTATAATTTGATTAGAAATAGCAATGACCTTATTTTAGAATTTATGGGTTTTGCTTATGCTAATCAGGGAAATAATGTTTATACAATTACTAAATCCTCAACAGTTGAAGGAGGTTCCAGTATTCAAGCTGTAATAAATGCTATAAAAGCTGATGCAAATGGTGCAGCTTGTGAAATTCAATTTGGAGATGGAACAGATGAATTAGGCATAGGAGAAACCATAACCTTTGATGGTTCGGGCTGGGGGTACATAACGCTTAGCGGCAAAATATCTGGCACAGGCACATACACCATATCCTTAGGCAGTGGCGTAAATGTTGAAAGCCAGGCGAATATTAAAGGTAGCACTTATGCAATTCAGAATGCTGGCGATGGCACTCTAACAATTAGAGATGGGGTAGTGTCGGCATCTACTTATTCAATTATGAATAGTAGCATTGGAACAGTAAACGTCATCAACGGAACTATTTTGGGACAGATAAACATTTACAATTATTCTACCGGAACAGTAAACATCAGTGGCGGAATGATTTCATCAACGACAAGTGTTGCTGTTGTCAATTATTCCACTGGTAGCACTGGCGGAACAATAAACATAAGCGGCGGAACTATTTCGTCAACGGCTGGCACTGCTATTTCTAACCAATCCCCTGGCTCCATTATTTTAAGCGGCAACCCGACTATAATCGGTAATATATACAAAACTGCTACGGCAGGTAATTTGGTCATAGATAACGCCTTTGCTCCCGGTAGCAAAACCTACACTCTTGACTTCCCTGCTTATGAAGCAGATGTTTTAGCCGTAGAGAATGGTAAAAATTTCCTTGCGAACTTTAAACTCGCAGATGGAAACTGGGCTTTAAAAACAAGCGGAGATAATCTTGTTATAACAACAGCAGAACCTGCTGATCCTGCAGAACTTGCTTGCATAGCTGAGGGCAAAGTTTGGGAAAACAATGCTTGCCGCAACAAAACTGAAGCAGAACTCTGCACAGAAGCAGGCAACAACTGGGTCAGCGGTCAATGTAAAACCGATGCTCAACTTGCACAAGAAACATGCTTGGCAAACGGTAGAGTGTGGGAAAACAATGCTTGCCGAGACAAAACCGAAGCGGAACTTTGTACAGATGCAGGCAACAACTGGGTCAGTGGTCAATGCAAAACCGATGCTCAACTTGTACAAGAAACATGCTTGGCAAACGGTAGAGTCTGGGAAAACAATGCTTGCCGAGACAAAA
>Ga0181987_12353_pt1 | contig 9753 bp, 10 predicted proteins | sample TergutCo191P1_FD_120224 | JGI IMG/M metagenome (GOLD analysis project Ga0181987, IMG submission 120224)
CCATTCCCAAGAGCATTATGCACATTCATAGCGCAGCGTATAACTTTGCCGGTAAGAACCTCGTGCTGCATATCCTGCAAATCCTTAAATCCCGAAAATCGGGGTTCTGACGTTTTGACTTCCATGAAATGACCTCCTATTTTTGTCCTATTACTTAGACGGAGTTCAGAGGAAAAAAAATCAAAAAAATGCATAAAAAAGTGAAAACAGCCAAAAATGACGCAAAAAATGACGTTTGTCGGAATTTTTCTTTTACAAAACTTTAAACAAAAAATACCCTTGACAAAGCAGAAATTATTTTCTATATTTGAGATTATGTCTCAATCTCAATCTGTTTTCATAGCTTCGCTTAAGCCCGGCGACAAAGCTTTTGTTGAACAATATGCTCCCAATGCCGGTAAAGAGTATAAACTCAAACTGCTTGCTTTAGGGCTCACAAAGGGCACAGAATTCACGGTGGTAAAGGTCTCTCCCCTGGGCGACCCCATAGAAATAGAATTGCGTGGCTACAGGCTTTCATTGCGCAGGCACGAAGCGGAGGTGGTTTTATGCTCACAATAGCTGTTGCTGGGAACCCAAATACCGGAAAAAGCACGATTTTCAACTTGCTCTCAAACGGACACGCAAAAGTTGGCAACTGGCCCGGAGTCACCGTTGACAAAAAAATCGGCGAAATCAAGCATAAAAGCTTAAATGCGAAGCTTGTGGACTTGCCCGGAATTTACGCTTTGGACGCTTGGAGCGAAGATGAGCGTGTGGCGCGCGATTATCTGCTTTCCGGCGAAGCGGATTTGCTGATAAACGTTCTGGACAGCACAAATCTTGAACGCAATTTATATTTAACCACTATATTTCAGGAAATGGGCATTAAAATGCTGGTTGTCTTGAACATGATAGATGCAGCGGAAAAAAACAAAATCATCATAGACTTGGAAAAATTTGAAAAGGAGCTGGGAAGCCCGGTAATTGCCGTTTCTGCATTGCGCCACGGCAGCAAAGGAAAAATCATAAATAAAATCATGGAATTGCAAAATACCGCAACGCCGCCCCAGCCGCCGCCATCTGGCGAAAATGAAGAAATCCAGGCAGAGCAACGTTACAAGCGCATAGAAAACATAATGGCTGCGAGCGTGAAAAAGGGAATTTCCCCTTATGTTCAAAACGATAAAATTGATAAAATAGTTATGAACAAATATTTAGGGCTCCCGATTTTTTTGCTTGTGATGTATTTGCTGTTTTGGCTGACGATTGAGCTTGGCGGGTTCTTTATTGATTATTTTGACATGGCATTCGGCGCTATTTTTGTAGATGGAGTGAGATATGTTTTAGAATGCGTAAATACGCCGGAGGTTCTCATTTTGATTCTCTCGGATGGCGTTGGCTCGGGAATACAAGCGCTTTCCGCATTTTTGCCTATAATATTTTCGCTGTTCTTTTTTATGGGCCTGCTGGAAAGCTCCGGTTACATGGCGCGCGCGGCTTTTGTCATGGACAGGATAATGCGTGTTATGGGTTTGCCCGGCAAGGCGTTTATTCCCATGCTTATAGGTTTTGGCTGCTCTGTTCCGGCTATTATGGCTACCAGAAATCTTGAGAATAAAAGGGATAGAATTCTAAGCGTATTCATGGTGCCATTTATGAGTTGCGGGGCACGCTTGCCTGTGTACATTCTTTTTGCGGCAGCGTTTTTTCCCGGCAATGCGGATGTTATGGTTTTTGCTCTTTACATGACCGGCATCGTGCTTGCCATTATAACGGGGCTTTTGTTGAAAGGCATTGTATATAAAGGGAGTTTGGCGCCATTTATAATGGAGCTTCCGCTCTATCACAGGCCAAGCATTAAAGCGGCGGCATTGAATGCGCTGTTTCGCTTGAAGGCATTTATAAAAAAAGTTGGCAAGCTTCTTATTCCCATAATAGCTGTTTTAGGGGTTCTCAATGCAGCTGGGGCTCTTGAAGTTATAGGCAAAGCTATTGTTCCTGTTTTTTCGCCGATGGGAGTAAGCTCGGATAATTGGGAGTCTGCTGTTGCGCTGTTTTCGGGGTTGTTTGCAAAGGAGACCATAATAGGCGCATTTAGTTCTTTAGCATCAATGCCAATGCAGGAAGCTTTTAACAACAGTTCAGCGGCGGCTTTTGCTTTTTTGCTTTTTGTGCTTTTATATGTGCCTTGCGTTGCCGCTGTTTCTGCGGCGGCGCGTGAGGTTGGTTTTGCGCTTGTGATTTTGCAGGCGTTGTATTCAACTGTTCTGGGATGGTGCTTGGCGGTTCTTTTTTACCAGCTCGCTGAGGGCCATTCTTTGCCGAGCATTGCCACTGCGGCAGTGTTGCTGCCCGTGACGGTTTTTGCGGTGGTGCTTTATGCCCGAAAATCGGGGAGGTTTGGGTAATTTTTTCTATCTTATTCCCTGAGTAAACACAAAAAGGAGAGCTTTATGGCTATCACCAGAGTTTGGTTGGACGAATCAGAGAACGAATGTTCCATGTGCGGCGCATGCGAAGCGGTTTGCGATGCTGTTTTTGAAGTGCCTGAAAAAGTTGCAATTAAAAGCGACGCAGATTTGGCTGCGCATGAAGCGGAAATCAAAGAAGCTGCAGATAGCTGCCCCGTAGGAGTTATAGCCTATGCCGTGGACGGCGCAGATGCAAGGGCTAACTAAATGAGCACGCTCGCAGGCATAGTCAGCGGCTCTGCTTCTGATAAACCCGTTGTGGATAAAATAACCTCGGTTTTAGACGAACTTGGCGTAGAATGGGAATATAATGTTCTTTCTGCGCACCGCACACCCAATAAGGTTGCGCGATACTCAAAAGAAGCCGAAGGTAGAGGCTTGGAAGTTCTGATTGGCGTTGCGGGCCTCTCCGCAGCCCTGCCGGGCTGCCTCGCTGCTCATTCCACATTGCCTGTAATCGGGGTTCCATGCGATGGAGGTGCCCTTGGCGGCGCAGACGCGCTTTACTCGGTAGCTCAAATGCCCCCGGGAATTCCCGTTGCGGCAGTCGGAATAGGCAATGGAAAAAATGCCGCATATTTGGCAGCTTCCATTATCGCGATTTCGCATCCGGAGGTAAAAGAAAAACTTAAGGCGTTCAGGAAAAGCTTGGGCGACGAATAATATGCAGAAAAATACTTACGAAAGCCCGTTGCTTTCCAGATATTCCTCTAACGAGATGCTGTTCTTGTTCAGCCCGCAGTTCAAGTTCCAAACATGGCGCAAACTGTGGATTTGGCTGGCAGAAGGCGAAAAGGAGCTTGGGCTTTCTATTACAGATGAGCAAATAGCAGAACTCAAAGCGCATGAAACTGATATAAACTGGGAAGAAGCCGCAGCAGAAGAAAAACGCCGCCGCCACGATGTAATGGCGCACGTTCACGCTTATGGCTTGCAGGCACCAACGGCAAAAGGAATTATTCACCTTGGCGCAACCAGTGCTTACGTGGGAGACAATACCGATTTAATACAGATGCGGCAAGGCTTGGTTCTAATCCGTCGCCGCCTGTGCAAGGTTATAGACAAGCTTTCAATTTTTGCTATGCAATATAAAGATATGCCCATTCTGGGGCGCACTCATTTTCAAGCGGCGCAGCTCACAACCGTTGGCAAGCGTGCCGCGCTCTGGATTCAAGATATTTTGATTGACCTTGAGCAAATAGACCATTTAATTGAAATTCTGCCGTTCAGAGGCGTAAAAGGCACAACCGGAACGCAAGCCAGCTTTATGGAGCTCTTCAACGGAGACCACGAAAAAATCAAAAAGCTGGATGCTTATGTTACCGGCAAAGCCGGCTTTAAAAAAGTCCTCACAATTACCGGCCAAACATATACCCGCAAATGGGATTATATTGTAAACAATGCTCTCGCTTCGCTTGCCACAAGCCTGAGCAAATTCGCCACGGACTTGCGAATAATGCAAGGATTGAAGGAGATTGAAGAACCCTTTGAAAAAGACCAGATAGGCTCCTCCGCAATGGCGTATAAAAGAAATCCCATGCGCTCCGAGCGCATTTGTTCGCTAGCCCGTTTTGTGATAGCTTTGCCGCAGAGCACGGCCTTCACCCAAAGCACCCAATGGTTTGAACGCACGCTGGACGACAGCGCAAACAAAAGGCTTGCGATTCCGGAAGCGTTTTTATCAACCGATGCTATGCTGATTCTGGCAGAAAACGTTGCTACCGGAATGGTGGTTCATCCAAAAATAATAGAGCGGCACATAAACGAAGAATTGCCCTTTATGGCAACCGAAAATATTTTAATGGAAGCGGTGAAAAAAGGCGGTGACAGGCAAATTTTGCACGAAGAAATTCGCCGGCTTTCCCAGGAAGCGGCATGCGCGGTTAAAGAAGAAGGCAAAGACAACGACTTGCTGGAGCGTATTTTGGCATCCGGGAAATTCGGGCTTGAGCGCAAAGATTTTGAGCGTATTTTGGATTTGAAAAAATTTACGGGCCGCGCGCCCGAGCAAACCGAAGAATTTGTGAACCTTGAAGCAAAGCCGGCGATAGAAGCTTTTAGCGACTGGAAAGGCGCAGATAGTGAGGAGGTAAAGGTATAATGTTTACCGGTATAGTTCAAACTTGCGGAAAAATTGCGGAACTGAATAGATCCGGCGATGCTTTGCAAATGAAAATTTTTGCGGAAAATTATTTCGCAAATTGCAAAAAAGGTGATAGCGTTGCCAACGACGGCGTTTGCCTGACCATAGAAAATTGCGTTGCCAATAATGCGGTTTTTACCCTAATAAACCAAACGGTAATCAACACGTCTTTCAGCCGCGCCGCTGTTGGAGGCTTAGTGAACTTGGAGCTGCCTTGCCGCCCGGATTCCCTTATGGGTGGCCATTTTGTAATGGGGCATATAGACAGCACCGCAAAGGTAACGCAGGTTTTTGAAAGAGAAACCGGCCTGGAAATAGACTTGGAAATTCCTGAAAATCTTTCCAAATACGTTATACACAGAGGTTCTATAGCCCTGAACGGAATCAGCCTGACAGTAGCGGAAGTTCCTGAAAAAAACATAATCAGGGTAGCCATTATCCCCGAAACCATAAGAGTTACAAATATAAATTGCTGGAAGCCGGGAAGCTTGGTGAACGTAGAAGTTGACATGATGGGAAAATATATTGAAAAATTATTATCTAACTATAAATTGAGAATGGAGAGTTGAGAATTGAGAATAAATTGCAAATATTATTTTTGGAAAAATCCATATCAAAATGCTTTATCAAGCTTGCAGATATGCTTATTCTCAATTCTCAATTCTCAATTCTTCATTAAACATATCGCTCAGGAATAATATTATGCTATACGGGATATTCTCTGATATTCATGGCAATTTACAGGCCCTTGAAGCCGTGCTGCGCTCAATGGACAGCCGCAAGGTTGAAAGGCGCATTTGCCTTGGCGATATTGTAGGTTATGGGGTAAATCCTAATGAATGCGCAACTCTTGTCAAGGAGCATAGCGATTTGTGCCTTTTGGGAAACCATGACAACGTTGCGCTAAAACGTGAAGGCTATACGGATTTTAATATATATGCCAAAGCTGCTATGGAATGGACTTGGAAACATATAAGCGAAGAAACAACGGAGTATTTGAAGGCTTTGCCTTACATTGTGGAAGAAGGGTGTTTCACCTTTGTGCATTCTTCTCCGGTCGCTCCCGTGGACTGGCATTATATAGCGGATTTGGACTGCGCCTTGGAATCTTTCGCTTATTTTGGAACCCCTTATTGCTTTATAGGGCACACTCACAGCCCTGTTATGGTTGCAACGGATAGCAGAGACCCATACGGAGAAATTCCCGTGATTTCCGACGGCCCTTTTTACCGCCCCAGGGAAAACGAGAGAATCTTGATAAATGTCGGTTCGGTTGGGCAGCCCAGAGACAGGGATAACCGGGCTTGCTGGTGTTTGGCGGATAGCGATGGCGACTGGATGGAATTTATTCGCATTGAATATGATATTGACAGAGCTCAAGACGCAATGCGCAAGGAAGGCTTGCCGTTATTCTTGATAGAGAGGCTGGGTTTGGGTAGGTGAGAATCTATTTAGCTAATTTTGATAAGGTTTCCGCTTCGGTAAATGAAGAAGTTTTAAAATATGCCAAGAGGCTAAACGGCACGGTTGAGATTGCAACTCTTAAAAATACGGCAGCTTTTGAAAAGAAATTCCCTGCGGATAAATTTACTCGCATAGTTATGAGTGAAGAAGGAACTCTTTTGAGCACAAAACAGCTTGCGGAGTGGATTAATAACAGGCTTTCGAAAAATATGGTTTTCCTTGTAGGTTCCGCTTATGGCCTGGAACCTGAAATTAAGCAAAGCGCAGACTTGCTTCTATCTCTTTCTCCCCTTACATTTTCGCATGAACACGCCTTTCTGCTGTTATCCGAGCAGGTTTATCGCTGTTTGATGGTGATAAAGGGGCATCCGTATCATCATGGATAGAACTAAAATCTTTCGGGGCATTTACTATAGTAGCCGCTGATTTAGTCGCTTAGTTGAGAATTGAGAGTTGAGAATGGAGAATAATTTTTGCATATAATAGCTAAAATAGCTCAAAAACGAGCTTTGCAGTTTTTTATTCTCAATTCTCCATTCTCAATTCTTCATTAAACCATGAAGGCAGAGTTTATCATTATTTACTATATTTCCTATTAACATTTAGGAGATTACCATGTACTCAGTCAAGACTCTCAACAAAATCTCGGCCAAGGGAACCGGATTGTTCGGTAAAAATTATGCCATCAGCGACACCATAGATAACCCAAGCGCTATTTTGGTGCGGAGCGCGCAGGTTGATACCGATTCATTTTCAAGCGATTTGCTTGCCGTTGCCCGTGCCGGTGCCGGCGTAAACAATATAACCATAGACAAAGCCAGCGCAAAGGGCGTATGCGTGTTCAATACGCCCGGCGCAAATGCAAATGCCGTGGCAGAGCTTGTTTTCACAACGCTGGGCATAGCTTTGAGGAATATTCACAAATCTTTGGCATGGATAAGCAGCTTGCAGGGCAAAGAAGACAAAGAAATAAGCGAAGCTGTTGAAAAAAGCAAATCCGCATTTACAGGCTCCGAGCTTGCAGGCAAGACTATCGGTGTTATAGGGCTTGGAAAAATTGGAGTTCTGGTTGCCAACGGCGCTATTGGCCGCGGCATGCATGTAATAGCCTACGAGCCTTATCCTAGCTTTGGCAATATGCTTATGCTGAACAACACCGTTAGAGTTGCGCAAAGCATTGATGAGCTTATTGTTGCCTCAGACATCATATCCGTGCACGTGCCGTTCATGCCTGCTACCAAGGGTCTGTTGAACGAAATGAATTTGGCGAGCTTTAGAGGCTCTTATCTGCTGAACTTCGCTAGAAACGGCATTGTGAGCGAAAACGGCGTAAACGCTTTCCTGGCTGCAGACAAAAACAATATTTATCTAACCGATTTTCCAACCAAAACGGATTTGGCAAACGGACAGGTGATTTCTTTTCCGCATTTAGGCGCAAGCACGGAAGAAGCAGAAGAAAACTGCGCTGTTATGGCGGTTGAGCAATTAAAGGATTATCTGGATTTTGGCATTGTTCACAACTCTGTGAATTTCCCTGTGATTGATAATCGCCCTGCTGCCAGCACAAAAAATCGCGTTGTTGTTATAAACAACGACGTTCCTAACATGATAGCCTTAATTTCAAAAGTCTTTGGCGATGCCGGCATAAACATAAGCAGCTTTAAAAATGAGAGCAACGGAAAGATAGGCTATAACTTGGTGGATATAGATACAACTGTTCCGCAAAGCCTTATTGATTCGCTCAAAAAGATTGAACAGATAATTCGCGTAAGGGTCATAGAATTTTGAATCTGCGGCTTGAACTGAAAGTAGCTTGGCGTTACTTGGGGGCGCAAAGACGCAGCCTCTTTGTATCGCTTATAAGCCTGTTCAGCATGTTTGGGGTGTGCATAGGCACATTTGCGTTAATAGTTGCGCTTTCTGCGGTAAATGGCTTTGAGGCGGAAGTAACTCATCAAATGATTGGCAAAGATGCGCATTTTGAGGTTCTGAACTATCGTGGCGAGCAAATTTACGAGCCGGATTCCATAGCGAAATTGCTTATGCAAAACGATAAGGAAATCACGGCTTATTCACCGTTTATGATATACAAGGTTGGGGTGAGCTCAAAAAGAGTTAATGATGGGGTAGTGGTTTACGGCATAGACACGGAGACAGCGAAAGATGTTATAGATTTGCCTTCAAAAATGATAGCCGGTCGTTTTAATTTAGACAGTTCTTCCATAATTCTCGGCTCTATTTTGGCGCAGCGCTTGAGGGTTGATGTTGGCGATAAACTGGTTTTGCAGACATTCCAAAGCCCTGATGAAATGCTGGGTGGCGGCCCGAGAATGATGCAGTTTATTATTAGCGGAATTTTTGAAACCGGCATGTATGAATACGATGGGAATCTTTTATATGTGAGCATAGCCAGCCTTCAAAAACTGCTTGGAATGCAGGGGGTTACCGGCATTCAGTTTAAAGTGAAAGATCCGTGGAAAAGCGAAATCCATGCGGAAAGAGCGGGCAGCTTTTTGGGCTATCCCTATTATGCTACGGATTGGAAAAACAAGAATCAGACTCTTTTAAAATGGATGAATTACGAGAAATTCATAGTGGCAGCCATTGTTTGCCTGATAGTTTTGATTGCGGCGTTTAACATCATAAGCTCGCTGATTATGGTTGTTGTTGATAAAACCAAGGAAATTGGCATTTTGCGCAGCATGGGATTTTCGGAAGGTTCTATTATGCGCGTATTTATAAGCATGGGTTCGTTTATAGGTTTGTTCGGTTCTATTTTGGGCGGAATTGCGGGGCTTGGCTTGTGCATAGTTCAGGAGAGGACTCATTTTATAAAACTTCCCGCTGATGTTTATATGATGCCTTTTTTCCCGGTTCAGGTTCAAGCGATGGATGTTGCGGCGATTTTTGTTATAGGCAATGCGCTGTGCATTTTAGCGACAATTTTACCGGCATGGAAGGCCAGCGCAATGAAACCGGTAAGAGCGATCAGGCATGAGTAAATGCTTGAATTATGTTTTTGCCGCATTTAAAATATCCATAATCTCAAACTCAAAAGAATATCCGTTTTGGCCGGATATTTTGCTTTTTACGGATTGAATCGCATTTGCTATGGAAGAAGCGTCTCTATTGAAAAATTTGCCTATCTCGCTCAAGGAAAGACCGGCTTGCTTGCACAAATAAATTGCAATCTGGCGAGGCTTGTTCACTTTTGCCATGCGGTTTTTTCCGCAAAGGGTCTCTATGGAAATGCCGTAAGCAATGGCTGCTGAGGCCGCTATGGATTGCATGGAAGGCGCTTTGCCGCCAATGTTTTTTTCGCCGTAAATGGAACGAATTATTTGCGGAGTTATTTCGCATTTCAAATGCGCCTGCCTCGCTGCAAGCTCATTTATCGCGCCTTCGAGCGAACAGACGTTTTCGCCGAGTTTTTCCGCTATAGGCTTCCAGCACTCTTCAAGCGAAGCCACCGAAAGCAACCCCCTCTCCTGCGCTTTTTGGCGCAAGATAGCTATGCGAGTTCGCAAATCCGGCTTTTTCAGCTCGCATTTAATGCCCATTTTCAAAAAATTTTCCAAATCATCCGCAGGATTATTTTTGTTTTTAGGATTCATAGTGATGACTATGGAACGACCCTTGTTTTTTAAAACCTTTAATATGTTTAAAAGCTCATTCTGAGGGTTTTCATGCGTG
>Ga0181987_10050_pt1 | contig 9591 bp, 4 predicted proteins | sample TergutCo191P1_FD_120224 | JGI IMG/M metagenome (GOLD analysis project Ga0181987, IMG submission 120224)
TTAAATCTCCATTTTCCTGAGTTCTTCTTCCAATTCTTCAATGCTTGGCAAGCAACTTTTCATTTTAAAGCAGAGCGCGATTACTTCCGCTCTCTTCGCTTCTTCTGAAAATTCACTGCGAATCTATGCGCCTCGTCTCTTGCACGTTGCAACAACTGCAAAGCGGGGTTGCTCCGCTTTAGCAAAACAGGCTGCCGCTCTCCCGGGAACACAATTTCTTCTAAACGCTTTGCTAAGCCGATAACCGGAATGCTCGTTAAATGCAACTCCAGCAAAACGCTGTACGCCACCTCAACTTGGCCCTTGCCGCCATCAACTACCAGCAAATCCGGGAGGTCTTCGTGCTCCATTTGCAAACGAGTCAGCCTGCGCATCAACACCTCTCGCATGCTCGCATAATCATCGCCGCCCATCGCTATTTTTATCCTGAATGTTCTGTAATCACCCTTGCTCGGATGGCCGTTCACAAAACGAACCATGCTCGCCACCGGCTCCGTTCCCGCCAAATGAGAAATGTCAAAGCACTCAATGCAGAACGGCGGCGATTTTAAATCCAGCTCTTTTTGCAACTCAAAAATGCTGCGGTTCATCTCATCGTATTTAAAGCGCTTGGCCTCAGACTCAACCAAAAGCATTTCCGCATTAGCCTTCGCAATGCGCAAAAATCCTTCTTTGTCGCCGCACAGAGGGACTTTCACATGAACTTTTTTGCCCTTTAATCCGGCCAAAAATTCTTCAAAAGCCTCAAGATCCTCACCCAGAGATATTTCCATGGCAATCTCGTTTGGCAAATCTTCCCTGTCTATTCCCAAATACCAGCGTGGCAAAAACTCAGCCAAAATTTCCGGAGCCTCCTGCTGTAGCTGGCTCTCCAGGTAAAAATGGCGGCGGTCGTATAAAATTCCGTTTCTGTATTCAATTATCACAACAGTCGCCAGTTCCTTCGCTCTGCAAATAGCTATAACATCAAGGCTCAAATCCGCTTTGTTTGCCTTGTCTGCTTTTTGCTTTGCGAATGCGCTGTTCACCGCATGAATCTGATCCCTCAATTTGCCGGCATCTTCAAAGCGCATTTCTGCGGAAGCGTTGTGCATTTCGTTTTCCAGCTCTGCCAAAATCTCGTGGCTTTTGCCTTCCAAAAGCCTTCTTGCGCCGTGAACTCCCTTCATGTATCGGGCTTCGCTTGCCATATCCGCGCATGGCGCGCTGCACCTGCCTATGTGGTAATTTAGGCATGGGCGTTTTTTATTTTTTACCGGGAATTTTATGTTGCATTCCCTTAAGCGAAACATTCTGGGCACCAGGTCTAAAATGGTTCTCATATAGTAAGAGTTGATGAAAGGGCCAAAATAGAGGTTTTTATCGTCTTTTGTGTGACGTGTGATCCTGAGGCGTGGGAATTTTTCCTGTATTGTGAGCATAAGGTATGGGAAATGCTTGTCGTCTTTTTGGCGGACATTGTAAAAGGGTTGGTGCTTGGTTATCAGGTTTGCTTCCAAAATCAGGGCTTCGGCTTCGTTTTCCGTGATTATCCACTCTATGTCCGTTATGTGCGGGAGAATTAGCGAGGCAGCCCTGTGACCGGCCTTTTCCTTGCCGTCAAAGTAGCTACGGACTCTTTTGCTCAAAAGCTTGGCCTTGCCTATGTATATGATTTCCCCTTTGGCATTCTTCATCTGATAAACGCCGGGCTTCGCAGGCAGGCTTTGTAAACGGCTTTGCAACCCCTCTTCCATAAAGGGAATTTAGAATTTTCTATATTATAACGCATCTCATGCGTATAACATTAACCATATTTGCCTTCTCGGGTTGCGGCTTATGACTCTGTTTGCTGCTTTTCTCATATTGCTTTTAGCTGTGCTGGCAGTGCTGTTCCTGAGAGTGAACAGGAACAAAAACTCTTCAATAAGCGCTCTGAAAAACATACTTAGCAGCATTGACACAATGATATATGTAACCGACCCTAGTACAGGCAGAATTCTTTTTATAAATAACCTTATGAAACAGCATTATGGCATTGAAGGCAACTGCATTGGGAAACTGTGCTATAAAATTTTGCAAAAAGACATGGATGAAAAATGCGAGTTCTGCCCCTGCTTCCAGTTGGACAAAGACCCGAGCAAAGTTATAGTATGGGAAGAGCATAGCCCCCTGACGCACAGAATCTATCGCAATGCGGATAGATACATACACTGGCCAGACGGGAAAACGGTACACATACAGCATTCCACGGATATGACGGAGCTGATCCACGCAAAAGAGCTGGCAGAGCAGAACAGCAAGGCTAAAAGCGCATTCCTCGCAAGAATGAGCCATGAAATTCGCACCCCCATGAATGCGATTATCGGAATGTCCGAACTTGCCCTGCGCAAGAGCACAGCCAAAGAAGTGCGCAATGAACTCCTAACAATCAAGCGGTCCGGCGAGAACCTTTTGGCAATTATCAACGATATTTTGGACCTTTCAAAAATTGAAAGCGGCAAGCTGGAAATAATGCCAAGAGAGTACTGCTTCTCGTCTTTGATAAACGATGTGACAAGCATTATCAAGGCAAAACTTATAAATTATGATGTGGACTTTGATATAAGCATAGACAACAAAATACCGAACGGCCTTTTCGGAGACGAAACAAGAGTTAGGCAGGTGCTGCTCAATGTGCTGGACAATGCGGTTAAATACACAAAAAAAGGGTTTATCTCTTTTTCGGTGGACGGAGATATGAACGATGGAGATATGCTTAACCTCACCGTAGCAATAACAGACACAGGCATAGGCATAAAACACGAAGACAAGACAAAGGTGTTTGAGAATTTCGGCAGGGTTGATCCGGCGGCTACCCAAAACATTGAGGGCACTGGGCTCGGGCTGGCCATAACGAAAACCCTTGTCGATGCTATGGGTGGGGTTATAGATGTAAAGTCCGAGTATGGCAAGGGCACCACTTTCACTATAACCTTGCCGCAAAAAATTCACTCCCACGAGCCTGTGGCCATGGGAGCAATCAGAAGTTCCGGGGAATTCACAATATTCTCGGCAAAGTTCAATGCGCCGGATGCCAGGATTCTTGTTGTTGATGACATAAAAACAAACTTGAGCGTTGCCGAGGGCCTGCTGCTGCCGTACAAAACTCATGTGGACTTGGCACTGAGCGGCGAAGACGCAATTGAGGCTGTGAAAAAAAATCACTACGATTTGCTTTTCATGGATCACATGATGCCCGGAATGAACGGCGTGGAAGCGACAAAGCTGATAAGAGAAAGCGCAAAAGATTTGCCAATTATAGCGTTGACAGCCAATGCTGTGAGCGGTGTAAAAGAGATGTTTTTTGAAAACGGGTTCAACGACTTTTTATCAAAACCCATTGACATAATAAAATTAGACACTATTCTGGAAAAATGGATCCCAAAAGAAAAGCAGGTGCCGGTGGCAGGCACCAACCATGATATGGATGTGAGCGAAAACCATCTGCGAACCTTGGCTGTATTCTACAAAGACGGATTAGACAGGATAGAAAAAATAAAGAAATGCCTTGAAAACGAGGATTATCATCTATACACCGTTCATATTCACGCATTGAAAAGCGCTTCTGCAAACGTAGGGGAAAATAATATATCTTTGGCGGCAAAAGCCCTAGAAACCGCAAGCCACCATGGAAACTTGGAATATGTAAAACTGCATACCCCAAGATTTCTGGCAAATTTGCAACAGGTTCTAAGCAATATAAACACGCGCTTAGGAGAAAGGGGAGAGAAAAAGCCTGTGAATATGGAAACTCTGGTAAAATTGAAAAAAGCCCTTGAAACTTTGGACCCTGAATCCATAGATGTTATTAACAACTCGGCCAACGAATTGCACGGATTTGCTCAAGCAGAGGATATTTTACAACATGTATTGGGTGGAAATTATGACGAAGCTCTGGCAATGATAGACAAATTAATCAAGGAAGCCAGTTAAATGAAAATATATTGTTTTTTTTTGTTGCTGTTTTTGATTTCGTGCGGCAAAGATTCAAAGCCGCATGAATATATCACCATAGGCGGGCTTTTTCCGCTTACGGGTGAGTTTTGCAACGAAGGCATCAGAGCTCTCAACGGGCTGCAATTAGCGAGGCAGGTAATTAATGAAAGCGGCGGAATATTGGGAAAACGGCTTGATATAATAGTATTGGACGACAAGAACGATATTCAGCATGCGATGGAACAGTACGATATTTTAAAAAAGAAAGGAGTTATTGCCATTGTGGGCTCAAGTTTTCCGGAAGTTACGCAGGCACTTATGAAAGCTGCGGAAAAAGACAATATGCCGATTATTTCGCCTACGGCCGTATATCCTGAAAAGCCCAAGGTTCTTGCCTCTTTTGCGTATAATACCCTGAAAGCAAAAACTGCCCTCACTATTGACAATCACAAATACGATTCCATAGTGAATGTTTTTGAAGAAGAATTCAAACGCAATGGCGGGAAAATTCTGTCGCGAGAGTACTATTCCAGCCCTAAAGACTTTGAAGCTATTCTAAAAAAATACAAATCAAATCAACCGGACATTATATTTTGCCCAACGAACTATATCGCTGCGGCAAAATTAACAGAAGCCGCGCATAAGCTAGGCCTTGATAAGCCGAATTTCATAGGAACGCATGCATGGGAGGGGATTTTGGGGTTTTTGCAAGAATATGAAATTATGGATCGCATTTACTACGCCTCGTCTTTTATGGCAAATAACGAAGACCCTGATGTCAGAGAATTTTCTCAAAACTTTTTTATGAGTTACAACCATGTTCCAAGCAGCACGTCTGCGCTATCGTATTCATCCGTGCAAACTCTGGTCGCTGCCATTAAAAGCTCCGGCAGCACGGAATCAAATGACATAATTGCGGCAATGAAAGCAAATACGCCGAATGTAATTGCGAAGCAAGATCCTCAAACCGTATATATTATGCGAATTAAAAAAGAGTTCTATTCTTTGTTTGAAAAGATAGACTTGTAGAGGACAAAATAATGATTAGAAAAGTACAGATACAAACAAGACTGTTTATAGCATTTTTTATAATATCATGCTTCACTATGGCATCCGGGTTTATCGGGTTCATGAGCCTTAGAAATCTTGGAGACAGTGCTGTTTCTGCTATGAATTCCCTGAGTATTTTGAATGATATGTATGACTACAATGTCAATTTTGATAACGATCTTTACTATATGCTCCGCAATAAAGACAATTACTTAAGCGAATATATTTATCAAAAACTGGAAAACGATATGAATACGCTTCTGATGTATATGAACAACTATGCGCAAACTCAAGAACAGTTCAGCCATATTTTCTCGCCAGGCGAAATGCAAGATATGGTCAATATTGTGCAAATATACAAGGAATCTTATATCCCGATTTTTAACAAAGTGATTGAATTGTATAAAAAAGATTCTTTTGACGAAGCTTTTTTTATGTATGAAAATTTGATTGGCCCTATATACAGCACTATTTTTTACAACGTCAACAATGCATTTGCTCGGGTTTTTAAAGCGTCCAAGAAAATAACAGCTCAGAACAATGCAAATGCGCAGGCTAATGCCATGAATATAATATGGATAATTCTCGTTTCTTTTATAGTGGCCTTTATTCTGAATGTAATAGTTACAAAATCAATTTCCACGCCGCTTGACAAACTTAAAATTACAGCGGAAAAAGTTGTGCAAGGCAATTTTGACGTTGAATTTGAGCAAAGCAAAAACAACGACGAGATTGCGCATTTATCGGAGAGCCTGAACGAGGCCATGCGGCAGTTGAACCATGCCAAGCTGATAGAATTGGACACCATAAAGATGCGTCACGAAAAGGAAAAAGCCGAAGCCGCATCAAGGCACAAAAGCGCATTCCTCGCCAAAATGAGCCATGAGATACGAACACCTATGAACGCAATATCTGGCATGACGGAACTTGTTTTGCGAGAAGATATTTCGTCTAACATAAAGGAACGAATTCTCACAATCAAACAGGCCAGCGCAAGTCTTTTATCAATAATCAACGATATTTTGGATTTCTCAAAAGTTGAAAGCGGAAAAATGGAAATAACCCCGCATGATTATTGCTTTTCCTCTTTGATAAATGACGTCAACAACATTATCAGAGCGAGGACTTCCAGTTCAAAATTGAATTTTACGGTTAACATAGACAGCAAGATACCAAACGCTCTTTTCGGAGATGCAATAAGAATCAAGCAAATTCTGCTGAATATTTTGAGCAATGCGGTTAAATATACGAAAAAAGGCGCAGTTTCTTTTGCTGTCAGCGGAGAAATAGTTGAAGATACGGTTATATTGACTATGGCTATAATGGATAGCGGCATAGGCATAAAACAGGAAGACATAGAAAAACTGTTCGGGGATTTTGTTCAACTGGATTTAGATGTTAACAAAGGAGTGGAAGGGACTGGGCTTGGGCTTGCCATAGCGAAAAATTTTACCGAAGCTATGGGAGGAAGCATAAGCGTCCAATCGGAATACAACAAAGGCAGCACTTTTATCATCAAGTTGCCGCAAAAAATACGCTCGCACGAGCCATTGATAATTAAATATCCAGAAGAAATTGATAGCTTTGCGATAAAATTCAATGCGCCAAAAGCTAAGATTCTCATTGTCGATGATATAAACACAAACCTGAAAGTGGCCGAAGGTTTGCTAATGCCTTACAAAATGCAGATTGATACAGCCACCAGCGGGAAAATTGCAATTGAAAGAGTAGCAGAGACTATTGAAGCCGATCGTCCTTACGATTTGATATTTATGGATCACATGATGCCGGAAATGGACGGAGTTGATGCAACAAAGCGAATAAGAGAGCTGGGATACAATTTGCCAATTGTCGCATTGACCGCAAATGCCATTCACGGTACCAAAGAGATGTTTCTGGAAAATGGATTCAATGACTTTTTGTCAAAGCCAATAGATATAACTAAATTGAATGCGATTTTAGAAAACTGGATTCCAAAAGAAAAACAGGAAGAAGCAAAAGGAGAAATTAAAAAGGAAACAAGTTTGCAAACGCTTTCCGTATTCTACAATGAAGGAACAAAGAAAATAGAAGAGATTCAAAAATGCCTGGAAACCGATAACTATAAATTATATACCATATATGTTCACGCATTGAAAAGCGCCGCTGCGAACATAGGTGCCAAAGATCTATCCGAAGCAGCAAACACATTGGAGTTGGCCGGCAACAATGGCGATACAGAGTATATCAGATTGCATACAGCTCAATTCCTGGCCGATTTGAGATACCTTCTGAATCATATAAACGTACGCCTTGAAGAAAGGCAAGACTCAAAGCGCCTGGATCCAGAAGTTTTGAGTAGATTAAGGGAAGCGCTAATAACTATGGATTCCAATGCAATTACTATTATTAATGAGGCAATAAACGATTTACAGGGTATTTCTATGGCAGATGGCATTTTGCAAAGCGTTTTGCTTGGCAACTATGACGAGGCTATAGAAATGATTGACAATTTACTAGATTAGGGCAAAATATGCGGTTATTATTGTTTATTTTTATATTATCAGTTTGCGGCTATGCCAATGCGCCTTATCACAGCATTCCTGGCGTGACGAATGAAGAGATTGAAGCCATTGAGGAATTGAAATATTCCCGTCAGAGTTTATCGCTGGGCTCAATGCTTACAACCGAAACCTTTGTGCAGCCAGATGGAACCTACTCCGGCTTTAACGTCATGTTCTGCGAATTGCTTTCGGAGCTGTTTGACATACCATTTGCTTTGACTACGCACAGCTGGGACGAAATTATAGACGGGATTAATAACAAGACCATTAATTTCACCAACGAAATGACCCCGACTCAGGAACGTATGCAAACTTATTTCATGACTTCGCCAACTATAACCCGTTCGCTTTCCGTATTCTCAAAAGAAGGCGGAGCTGCCATTAAAACGCCAGATGATTTGAATGATCTGAAAATTGGCTTTTTAGAAAGCACTATAACCGAGCAATCTATTCATAAAGCTTATCCGGATTTGCATTTCACAACCATAGAAGTCAGCAATATAGAGCAAGCAGCCAAAATGCTGCTAGCAAATGATATAGATGCGTTTATAGACGAGGAACCTTCCAAGTATGAATTCAGGTCTTACAGCAATATTACGGGCGCAAATATTTTTCCGCTGGTATATACTCCAATTTCTCTTGCAACGGTGCATACCGATTTAAAACCGATAATTTCGGTTATGAACAAATATCTCGCCAGCGGCGGCATTGACAGGTTGAGCGAGCTATACAAAATTGGCAGGCGCGAATATGCAAAGTATGAACTGCAGAATGTTTTTACAGAAGAAGAAAAAGCATACATGGGCAAGCTTGCAAGCGATAAAGCAAAAATACCTATAGCGCTGGAGCATGACTATTATCCAGTTTGCTTTTATAACGAAAGATACGATGAATTCCAAGGCATTGTGCCAGATATGCTGCGTGAAATCACAATGCTAACTGGCATAGAGTTTAACGTGATGACCGATAAAGACACGCCCTGGCACAAGATACTCGAACTGCTTGATTCAGGAAAAGTCTCATTTGTCTCTGCCTTGCTGTTTACGCCGGAGCGCAAAGACAAATATCTGTGGTCTGAACCATATTACACATCGCATTACACTCTGCTGTCAAAAATTGATTATCCTCTCCTTGATATGCCTCAGGTTGTGAGGGCAAGGGTAAGCGTGAACAAAGGCACTGCATACGAAGAAATGTACAAATCTTGGTTTCCAAACTATTCAAACCTCAAATATTATAATTCAAATATCGAAGCAATGGCCGCTTTGGAGCGGGGCGAGGTTGACCTTGTCATGGCATCTGAAAATGCGCTTATGACCATGACGAATTTTTTGGAAAAACCCGAATTTAAAATAAATATTCGTTTCAATGCGAAGGAAGAATCATATTTGGGATTTAATTTGAACGAAAAAATTCTGGCTTCAATTATACGCAAAACACAAAAGCATATAGAGACAGAAAAAATCAACAACTATTGGACAAGCCGTATGTTCAACTATTCAAAAAAGATAGCGGAAAAGCGCACTTTCTATTTTGTAATATTTTCCATAACTCTCACAATATTGCTGATTATACTTGCAATACTTCTTATCAAAAACAAAAAAGCGCATGATTTGAACAAAATCCACCAACGTTCAATTGCCGCCATGTATGAACGCACAAGGACTATGCTGGATACAATTCCAATGGCCTGTTTTATAGGAAGCAGTTCGGAAATTATCATTGACTGCAACAAAGAAATCATAAAGCTCTTTGGATTGAAAGACAAACAGGAGTTTATAGAGCGCTTTAGAAACGAGCTTTCGCCAGAATATCAACCTGATGGACGGTCTTCCACCGAATCCATAGCCGATCACACGAGGAAAACGCTTGAAAAGGGCCGTTATACTTTTGAATGGCTGCATCAATTGCCGGATGGAACACCCATACCTGCCATTGTCACGCTTGAAGTTGTGGATTACGGCGAAGGCAAAACGCTTATGGCGTATGTACGCGATATGCGCGAACATACGAAAATGGTTCATGAGATTGCGCGGCAGAA